>VOFK01000768.1_pt1 | contig 15780 bp, 22 predicted proteins | sample 5384121 | NCBI WGS metagenome assembly VOFK01 (sample SAMN12384730, study PRJNA508395) | human gut metagenome | isolation source: healthy gut J | host: Homo sapiens
TGTACAAAGCCGATTATTTTTGATACAATATGCTCTTGCGCCAATGTCAAAGGCAAAATGACGTTGTTTTATGTCACGGAATTGATATGATGGTAGTAATCGGAGGAAAGAACAGCTCTAATACTTCAAAGTTGTATTCACCGCAAACGCAATCTCGCCGAAACGTATCTTGCAGACACGACTGAATTACCACTTGATCGGTTGCGGCCTCACATGAAACGTGATAACCGCCGGAGCTTCCACTCTCGAGCGGGATGTGAAGGAGTAAAACACATGATGGAATCATCTGACGACTGTCTCGCGACGACTTTGAGGGAATGCTCTGAGCAGTCACTCAAGACTATCTCCTTCCACGGGCGAAACTATAAAAGGGAACGATCACCGGTGTTCTATCATCGGGCGAGCTCCATGTGAGATCTCGGCGCTGCGTCACGGGCATTAGTCCCCGCTACCGAGCGCTCGGTGAGACCACTGCTGCCGGAAATTGCAGAGAAGTATCATGTAGGCGACGAGATTGAGGCTATCGTTGTTGGCACAGTGATGTTGACGGTATCGCTACTCTTTTCGAGAAAGAAGATCGAGAATATCGTCAGCTGGAGAAAGATCGTTGCAGCATATGAAGCTCAGGAGATACTTGAGGGTAAGATCGGTTGTAAAGGGCGGCGTTCTTATCGATCTCGGTCTCGCGCGTATTTATCCCCGCATCTCATACCGGCGTACCGAAGGGACGGAGATGTCTCTGCTCTTGTCGGAACTACTTCAGCGTTAAGATCATAGAGATCAACGAGTCCCGCCGCCGCGCTGCATCCATCCGTGTCGTTGCACGCGAGGGCGCAAGAAGCTCGAGGCAGAGTTCTGGCAGAATATCGAAGAGGGCAAGGTTTATACCGGTAAGGTCAAGTCCCTTACAAGCTATGGCGCATTTGTAGACCTCGGCGGAATCGACGGATGGTACATAGCTCCGAGCTTTCTTGGACGAGAATCTCTCATCCCTCCGATGTTGTATTCACGGTCAGGAGATTACCGGTTACCGTTAAGTCCTTCGATATGACGCAAGACGCATCTTCGGATATAAGACCGAGGAGGCCAACCCGTGGAATGATATTCATGTCCACCTACACCATCGGCGACGTTGCCAGGTCGGTCGTAAGTCTGCTGCCTTTCGGCGCTTTTCGCTGAAACTTGTCCCCGGTGTTGACGGACTTATTCACATTTCTCGCTTTCGACCGAGAAGGTCGCTTCTCCGCGGGATGTTCTTCATGTTGGAATGAGGTTGATGTTAAGATTGTCGACATCGACTATGAAATCACAAGATCAGTCTTTCTATCCATTGCGCTTCTTGATCCCGCATCAGATGATACTGACTACGATGATATCGGAGATGCCGAGTAATCGGTGTTTTCGCTGTGCGGTACCTCCCGGTGCACCGCTTTTTTTTTATGCAACCGAGATGTGCTCGTTGATATTCTGCCGCTCGGTAATTTCCGCACGACCCGCAGCGACCTTTCGGCGATCCGCAAAGCGTAATGCCACCTGCTGTTCGAGCGATATGTATATTTAAAAATATGCTGCCGACCGCAGCTGTCGCGCGGTGCCCCATAACTATCCCGCCGCTTAACAGCTTGACCTCTTGCAGCGCGGCTCCGATTTCAGTGGCGGATACGCTTATTGCCTCCTGCATATCTCGAGCTTTGTTACATGTTTGAATATTTAAGAATATTACGATTTATAGCCGGCAGGCCGGCTGTTATATGATATACTGTTGATTAGCTGAAGGCTGGCAAATTGCTTATAACATCAGGTGCTTGTATATAACTCAATTAAGCCACTGAATTCTTGCGGTATATATATAATGGGGATAATGGATGTAAAAAGAATTACATAGCAGAGGCAAAACAAATTGTAAGGGAAAAAAGGTGACCGTATATCGGAGGAGATGATTCTCAGGCATTGCTCTCCGACTCCGCGCTTAAGACCGGAAATATCATTACCTGCGAATACGAAGCGCATCCGTGCTCTGAGGAACATGCGCGAGTGGGAATCGCGTGCTCGGCAAGAAAGCATCTGCAATGCTTCCGTTGGAGCTACTTCGGAGGAAAGGCTATTGTCTATATACCGCCGTAATCGGCGCTGCGCCGCGATCTTGATACGGAGGGTGCGCGCGATCTGCTCGACGAGCTCCGGTTGTCGGAGATCTTCGCCCGAGCGCTGCATATTGAGCTTTCGGTGCGACTGCGCAGACATAAGCTTTCCGCACGAGATAGGACTGTTTATCGGTTATCCTCCGGAAGATATTGCGCGGCTTTATTGAGAATCGCGCCGACGGCTGCAAGAAGCGTGGGCTGTTGGAAGGTATACGGCGATGCGGCTGCTGCAGAAAAAGTCGTTTCGCAAGTTCAGAAAAGTGCACCGATATTTATATGCGGCTGCACCAAAGGAAAGATCGGTCAAGCAGCTTACGGTTGCCGATTGATTATATATATAAACTATTACACGTACATGCGAAAGGAATTGATTTAAAATGAGTAAAGGTTGCAGTTGTTTATTGGAGCGGTACAGGCAATACACAGTCGATGGCTGACGCTGTCGTAGCGCAGGTATCACCGGCAAGGGGGCGGCGAGGGCTGTTCTGCTTTTACCGCTGCCGAGGTTTGATTCGGGAATGATCGACAGCTTTGATGCTATCGCTTTCGGCTGCCCTCGATGGGCTCAGGCAGCTCGAGGAAGCGAGTTCGAGCCGATGTTCGAGCTGTGAGCAAGCTGTCGGGCAAGAAGATCGCGCTTTTTTCGGCTCGTACGGCTGGGGCGACGGCGGGAGTGGATGCGTAACTGGGGGGCGCTGCGTCGGCGACGGCGCGCTTATGGCTTACGAGCCGGTCATCTGTAATGACGCGCCCGAAGGCGACACCGTAGTAGGGCTTAACGCTCTCAGGCAGCTCTCGCGTAACAGGTCAGTTAAAATCGTCCGGACCGAAAAAGCGAAAACAGATTATTATAATTGAGCTTTAGGCTATGTCTTTATGGCATGCAAAGGGTCGGAATCTGACGGATTCCTGCTTAGAATTAAATGTTTTCGCTTTTTTCTGCTTCCGCTTTCGCACCGCGACGTACGCTTGTACGGCGACGTGACGATTTTCGACGCTTCTGCATCTTTTTATCTCTCCCCCGTTCAATGCGGCGGTTTATTATACTGCTGCATGCTGTGATTCCATTTTGCTTTATGAATAACGAATGATGCTATCCCCCGTGTCGTGCTCTTTGCCGACGCGGGGCGGCGTTTTTTGTTTATATGTATTGTCGGCGTATGTCTGTTATAATGCGCGTTTATCCATAACGGCGCGTGCCTATCCGCGACGGTGTGCGCTTGCAATATGTGTCTGCGGCGATGTGAACTTGAGATGTATGTGTGTAAAAGGCGCGTTGAGAGGCGCGCTGCGAGGCGATTACTCTTTGCAGCGAGACATTTTGACAACCTTGTCATGCGTCCGCGCTGCCATCTTGCGCGGCGCGATAAACGGCGCATTTTTTGCCCGAAAAACTAAAAAAATCAAAAACTTTGAGAAAAGGTCTTGACAATCGGAATGCGAGGTGGTATAATATTTCAAGCTGTCGCGAGAAGCGGGAGCGAATCGGTCCTTGAAAATTGAACAACAAACAAGACAAGATGTACAAAAGAAAAGTTCTTGTCAAATCCTTTTAAAAAAAACCTAAGTAAAAGTACTAAAGTAGATTCAGTATTGAATCTTCATAAAAGATTTTATGAAGAGTTTGATCCTGGCTCAGGATGAACGCTGGCGGCGTGCATAACACATTCAAGTCGAACGAAGAAGATCGGAGCTTGTTCCGATCGGATTAGTGGCGGACGGGTGAGTAACGCGTGAGTAACCTGCCTGCGAGGGGGGATAACAACGGGAAACTGTTGCTAATACCGCATAACGCACGATTCCGCATGGAGATGATGCCGCGGGAAACCGCTTGCAGATGGGCTCGCGGCCGATTAGGTAGTTGGTGAGATAATAGCCCACCAAGCCGACGATCGGTAGCCGGACTGAGAGGTTGAACGGCCACATTGGAACTGAGATACGGTCCAGACTCCTAGGGGAGGCAGCAGTGGGGGAATATTGGGCAATGGGGGAAACCCTGACCGAGCAACGCCGCGTGAAGGAAGAAGGTCTTCGGATTGTAAACTTGTTATGGGGGACGAACACAGTGACGGTACCTCCATGAGAAAGCCACGGCTAACTACGTGCCAGCAGCCGCGGTAATACGTAGGTGGCGAGCGTTATCCGGATTTACTGGGTGTAAAGGGTGTGTAGGCGGGACTGCAAGTCAGATGTGTGAAAACTATGGGCTCAACTCATAGCTTGCATTTGAAACTGTGGTTCTTGAGGGTCGGAGAGGTAACTGGAATTCCCGGTGTAGCGGTGAAATGCGTAGATATCGGGAGGAACACCAGTGGCGAAGGCGAGTTACTGGACGATACCTGACGCTGATACACGAAAGCGTGGGGAGCAAAACAGGATTAGATACCCTGGTAGTCCCACGCCGTAAACGATGAATGCTAGGTGTAGGGTCGGAAACGGGTTCTGTGCCGCAGCTAACGCGATAAGCATTCCACCTGGGGGGGAGTACGGCCGCAAGGTTGAAACTCAAAGGAATTGACGGGAGCCCGCACAAGCAGTGGAGTATGTGGTTTAATTCGACGCAACGCGAAGAACCTTACCGAAACTTGACATCCTGCGAATCGGGTTGTAAAGACCGGAGTGCCCTTCGGGGGAATGCAGAGACAGGTGGTGCATGGTTGTCGTCAGCTCGTGTCGTGAGATGTTGGGTTAAGTCCCCGCAACGAGCGCAACCCGCCCATGGTCGGTTGCTACGAAAGAGCACTCCGGCCGGACTGCCGTTGACAAAACGGAGGAAGGTGGGGACGACGTCAAATCATCATGCCTTACGTTTCGGGCTACACGTACTACAATGGCGAGAACAAAGGGAAGCGAAGCGCCGCGAGGCGGAGCAAAACCCATAAAAATCGTCCCAGTTCGGACTGCAGGCTGCAACTCGCCTGCACGAAGTCGGAATTGCTGGTAATCGCGGATCAGCATGCCGCGGTGAATACGTTCCCGGGCTTTGTACACCGCCCGTCAAACCATGAAAGTTGGGAACACCGAAGCCTGTGAGCTAACCGCAAGGAGGCAGCAGTCGAAGGTGGGTTCAATGATTGAGGTTAAGTCGTAACAAGGTAGCCGTATCGGAAGGTGCGGCTGGATCACCTCCTTTCTATGGAGAACGTCGAAACGGACTCAAACACGGTGCGTTTCGGCAACTTAGGAACAAAAAGAAGAATACGAGAGAATGAGGCAAGGACAGAGGCATCTGACTTGGCTTGTTGTTCAATTTCAGGGACCGAGCGAAGGGAAACACCAATGGGGGTGTAGCTCAGCTGGGAGAGCACCTGCCCTGCAAGCAGGGGGTCAAGGGTTCGAATCCCATCATCTCCACCAGTCCGGTGAAGAAGAATTAAGCTGCCGAAAACCCGTAGAGCAATACCGGATAGAAGCCGGCCTGCAGCTCTCAGGTGGTTAGAGCGCGCGCCTGATAAGCGCGAGGTCGATGGTTCGAGTCCATCCAGGCCGACAAATTCCCAGGGATTTGATGTAAAATAGACCCTGAATAAGATGTTCATTGAAAACCGAATAAGCAAACGAACGATAATTGAGAAAAACCAAACAGGATTAGTAAAAAAGAACACTAATGAAGGTTTTTCCGTTTAAGTTGGTAAAAAGATACTACGAAAATAGCAAGGCGAAAAAAAGTAACCAATTCAAACTGAATCATTACGAGGAAACGCGGACAATATCGAGAGATATTGTCGGAGAATTCAAAAAAAAAAGCACAGAGAGAATGCCTTGGCATTGGGGAGCCGACGAAGGACGTGACAAGCTGAAAAGCTGCGGGGAGCTGCAAATAAGCCCTGATCCGGATATCCGAATTGGGAAACCACCGTGATGAAGAATCGCGGAGCGTGCGCTGAATAAAATAGGCGTACGCGGGAGCCTTCCGAACTGAAACATCTAAGTAGGGAAGAGGAAAAGACATCAACCGGTGATTCCGCAAGTAGTGGCGAAACTTTGAACGCGGAGGCCAAGCTTCAGGAGTAGCAATACATCGGGGCGCGACCGCAGAGAGTACGGCAGAGCATAGCAGAATCACTTGGGAAAGTGAACCGGAAGAATGTGAGAGTCATGTAAGCGAAATGCGAAGCCAAACCGGCGGCTATCCGAAAGTGGAGATGCGGACATACGTGGAATCCGCACCGAAGATGGGGGACCACCCTCAGAAAGCCCAAATACTACCCAATGACCGATAGAGGGAGAAGTACCTGTGAAGGAAAGGTGAAAGAACCCCTGGGGGGGAGTGAAAAGAACCTGAAACTCTGTGTTTACAAGCACACAAAGCGCGTCAAGGCGCGATGTGGTACTTTTGTAGAGTGGTCCGGCGAGTTATTGTGGCGCAGCGAGGTTAAGGATTTAAGATACGAGAGCCGAAGGGAAACCGAGGGTGAAGAGTACGAGAGTTGCATATAATAGACCCGGAAACCAGGTGACCTATCCATGTGCAGGTTGAAGGTGGGGGGTAAAACCTACTGGAGGACCGAACCGACCCCGTTGAAAAGTTGGCGGATGACGTGTGGATAGCGGAGAAATTCAATCGAACGGATATAGCTGGTTCTCCCGAAATAGCTTTAGGGCTAGCCTCGTATATGTTTACCGGAGGTAAAGCACTGAATAGACGAGGGGCCGAGAGGTTACCAACTCTTATCAAACTAAGAATGCCGGATAAACGAGTACGGGAGTCAGACTACGTGAGATAAGTCTCGTGGTCAAAAAGGGAAACAGCCCAGATCTACAGCTAAGGTCCCAAATATACACTAAGTGGAGAAGGATGTGGCAATGCAGAGACAACCAGGATGTTGGCTCAGAAGCAGCCACTCATTTAAAGAGTGCGTAATAGCTCACTGGTCTAGTGATGCTGCGCCGAAGATTTAACGGGGCTAAGTGTATAACCGAAGCTTAGGCAGTTTTTAAAACTGGGTAGGGGAGCGTTCCATACTGGGCGAAGCATAAGCGAAAGCGTGTGGACTGTACGGAAGTGAGAATGCCGGAATGAGTAGCGAGAATTGCGTGAGAATCGTAATGGCCGAAAATCTAAGGTTTCAGGGGTAGGTTCGTCCGCCCTGGGTAAGCCGGGAGCTAAGGCGAGGCCGAAAGGCGTAGTCGATGCACATACGGTAGAGATTCCGCAGCCGCCGAAGATTTAAATATACTGACACATGTGAGGAGCGCAAGCCGGGCGTTGGTAGAGCCGGGCGAAAGGGGCTGAAATATAGTAGGGAAGTGCGTAAGTCATGTGGCGAGAAAAGGTATATGTACATTGAAGGCGCCCGTACCGCAAACCGACACAGGTAGATGAGGAGAGGATCCTAAGGCCAGCGGGAGAAGGGTTGTTAAGGAACTCGGCATATTGACCCCGTAACTTCGGAAGAAGGGGTGCCTCCGTAAGGAGGCCGCAGTGAAAAGGCCCAGGCAACTGTTTATCAAAAACACAGGTTTCTGCAAAAGCGAAAGCTGAAGTATAGGAGCTGACGCCTGCCCGGTGCTGGAAGGTCAAGGGGATCCCTTAGCGCAAGCGAAGGCGAGAACTTAAGCCCCAGTAAACGGCGGCCGTAACTATAACGGTCCTAAGGTAGCGAAATTCCTTGTCAGGTAAGTTCTGACCCGCACGAATGGCGTAACGATCTGGGCACTGTCTCAACAGCCCGCCCGGCGAAATTGTAGTACCGGTGAAGATGCCGGTTACCCGCGACTAGACGGAAAGACCCCATGGAGCTTTACTGTAGCCTGATATTGAGATTCGGTTCATTATGTACAGGATAGGTGGGAGACTGTGAGACAATGGCGTCAGCTGTTGAGGAGTCGATGTTGGGATACCACTCTTGATGAATCGGATTTCTAACCTGCGCCCGTGATCCGGGGCGGGGGACACTGTCAGGTGGGCAGTTTGACTGGGGCGGTCGCCTCCAAAAAGAGTAACGGAGGCGTTCAAAGCTCGGCTCAGCGCGGACGGAAATCGCGCAATGAGTATAAACGTATAAGCCAGCCTAACTGTGAGACCTACAAGTCGAGCAGGTACGAAAGTAGGAGTTAGTGATCAGGTGGTAGTGAGTGGAAATGCCATCGCTTAACGGATAAAAGCTACCCTGGGGATAACAGGCTTATCTCCCCCAAGAGTTCACATCGACGGGGGGAGGTTTGGCACCTCGATGTCGGCTCATCACATCCTGGGGCTTGGAGAAGGTCCCAAGGGTTCGGCTGTCCGCCGATTAAAGTGGTACGCGAGCTGGGTTCAGAACGTCGTGAGACAGTTCGGTCCCTATCTGTCGTGGGCGAAGGAGATTTGAGAGGAGCTGACCTTAGTACGAGAGGACCGGGTCGGACGCACCACCGGTGCATCAGTTGTTCTGCCAAGGGCATAGCTGAGTAGCCGCGTGCGGGAGTGATAAACGCTGAAAGCATCTAAGCGTGAAACATGCCTCAAGATAAGATCTCCCATCCGAGAGGAGTAAGGACACTTGCAGACTACGAGTTTGATAGGTCGGAGGTGTAAGCACAGTAATGTGTTCAGCTGACCGATACTAAATGTCCGAGGGCTTGAACTTTTCAAGCGATTCCTTGTTTCGATTTGCTTTATTCGGTTTTCAATGGACATCATGAAGGACGGCGCTGCCGTCCTTTTTTGTATTATTACTTTATCCGGTTGAGGACTGGAAGTTCGAAACAGACAACCACCCGCAATGCTGGTGCACGACAATTTCTCTCATGCCGTTTAAAGCAAACATGCGCTTATGTCTTGACATTGTAGTATAATTGTCTTATAATAATTCTTAGATGAGATGCCGTTTCCGGGGCGAAACTCCCGAAGCCGCCCCAAACCGTTAGATCGGTTGGCGGTATCTCTTCTTTTTACTTTAAGCAGACGTTATTTGCTTGACAAAAATATATTTTATGTTATCTTATATTTGCGGTCGGTACCTCATTGTTGAGCCGTCATTGCGGCTAATTCCGCATTGGCGTCAGCCGAGGATTCGACCGCTTTTTATTATTGACAAGTGAGCTATTCCTTTTTGTTATACTAAATACGGTAGTGATCACGTCATTGCGGATACGCCGGGCAGACGTTGTTCTGCGGTGCGCCCGCCGACGGTCACTGCCTTTATTTTATATCCGACCGTATACATATTCGTAATATTGTGATAAATATACAGAATATCACCGAATTATGCATATGACTCTATTTATTTAACCGCTTTACTTTTTCGCTCAAAAGTATTATAATACCGTCATATTCTATTAATTTCGGCATTACTGCTCGGAGGCACATCGTGGAAAAAATCGCCTTAAAAAACTCGGCTCATCAGCTATTCTGCTCGCTACCGCAATAATATGGGGCTTTGCCTTTGTCGCACAGACTGTCGCGCGCGGATTATATCGGCGCATTCACCTTTAACGGTATTCGCTTTCTGCTCGGTGCTCTGTCGCTGATACCGGTTATTCATTTCTTTGAAAAGACCGATATGACTCCCGAGCTTAAGAAGAAAGCGCTTATCTGCGGCAGTATTGCCGGTGTGTTCCCTTTTTTCTGCATCTACACTTCAGCAGTTCGGAATTCAGCTGACCGGAAATGCCGGCAAGGCAAGCTTTATAACCGGTTTTTACACCGTGCTTGTTCCGGTTGCGGCGTTCTTTATACTCCACAAGAAGGTCAGTCCTTTTTACGTGGGTGGGTGTTGTTTTTGCCGTAGTCGGACTGTACTTTGTGTGCATGAACGGCGGGGAATCCTTCGGCTTCGGCGATGTTCTGACACTTATAGCAACCTGCTTTTGGACGGCGCATATAGTTTTTATCGATTATTCGACCGAGTCGATCCCGCCTATCCGTTTTTCGATGGTGCAGTTCTTCGTGTGCGGCTTCCTTAGTGTTATATGTGCGCTGATTTTTGAGGATATTACATTTTCGAGCATCACGGCGGCGGCGCTTCCGATAATCTACGGCGGCTTTATGTCGGTCGGTGTTGCATATACATGCCAGGCTGTCGGACAGAAATATGCAGACCCTGCGCCTGCGGCAATTCTCTCTACCGAGTCGGTTTTCGGTGCTATCGGCGGCGCGATCATTCTCGGTGAACGTATGCAGCCGCGCGGCTATATCGGATGTGTGCTTATTTTTGCGGGAATAATTCTCTCGCAGATCACTCCGAAAAAATCGAGTGGTTCAATTCCGTCCGGTGATGTGAAATGATCGCAGCTGCTACCTGATATTGCATAGTTATTCAGCTTCTGTTTCAATATAGGGTAATTTACCCGAGAAAACGGATATATGTGTCCGTTGCCTCGGGTATTTTATAAATCGTTTTCGAGCTATGAGAGATGCTGTCGAGATTGATTTTACATCCTCGCGTCGCAGCTTATATAAGTTCGGAATCCGGATAGGAGGCTGTGCCGTCAAAGCAGCTCCACGGATATGTCTGCGGCGGCGAGGAATGCACCTCTATCCTGCTGCCGTTTAACGGATGAATAAATGAAATATCGTTGCACCACAGCGCCGTCTTGCAGTCGTTCTCCCTGCTTCCGTATTTTCTATCTCCGAGCAGCGGCAGCTTTCTCGATGCGAATTGAACTCTTATTTGATGTGTTCTGCCTGTATGCAGTCTCACCGACACAAAGCGATATCGGTGCTCCGCTGCGCGAGGTTGCTGTGCTTTGCAGGGGAATATTCGAGCAGAGCTTCCTTTGCTCCTCTGCGTGCGCGGCGGACGATGAATGATTTGTTGCAGCGTCTGTCATGAAACAGCAGATCGCGCATTTCACCCTTTGTCGGATCCGGTGTCCCCGAAACTGTGGCGAGATAGTGCTTTTCTGCTTTATGCTGTGAAAACACTGCTGACAGCATTGCTGCCGCGCGTTCGTTTTTCGCCAGCACGAGAACCCCTCCTGTTCCCTTGTCGAGCCTATGTACCGGATAGCATGTGCATCCGCACAGCTTGCCTGCCGCGGTCGGAGCATCCGTTTCGTTGTCGTCGATCTCCGATGACATTCCCGGCTGTTTTTCTACAATTATAATATCTCTGTCGGTGTAGAGTGCTTTTTATATCAGGCATTTGCGAATTTCCTTTACTTTTTAACATTACTGATACACATTAGTTCGTTTAGAAATAATTTACCATAAAAATTTTTTTTTCTGTCAATGGAAAATAGTATTGACATTTTTCCTGTTTCTGTGCTACAATATACTCACAGAATATCTTTTTTTAGGAGTGATTGTAATGAAAAAGATTGCAGCATTAGTTCTTTCCGGTCTGATGATTCTTTCGCTTGGCGTTGCTTCTTTCGCAGCGCAGGGCGACAGCGCCGAGATCCCGGCAAGCTTGTTATTATAGATGCCAAGGATAAGGATGGCGCAGACATTAAGGATCAGGTCAAGGTCGTTGAAAACGACGAATCCAAGAAGGCAAAGGAGGATGCTTCTCAGAAGGTTCTCTCCGATGTACTCGGTAAGGATTACAAGGCTTCTCTCGCTGTTGACGCAGCGTATGATCTTGATTACGCCGGAAGCAGTTTTCCTCTTAGCGTAACCTTTGAGTACAAGAGCGCAAAGAGCGGTGATACCCTCTACGTTCTTCAGAAGACCGCTGACGGTTGGAAGCGTCTCGACGCAACCGTAGCAAACGGCAAGATCACTGTTGCATTTGCATCTGCTGATCCCTTTGTTATCGTTCGTGATACTGCCTCCTCGAGCTCCGATTCGCCTAAGACCGGTTATAATTCCGCTCTTATCGCAACCGTTGCTCTCATCTCTCTTGCAGGCGCAGCGTACGCTATCAAGCGTGCAGTAGCCGCTCATAACTGAGAATCGTCATAACGTGCAGCATCCACCCGGTTCTCGGGTCGGTGCTGCTCTTTTTTTCGCCGAGTGATGTGCTGCATGCGAGCGGTCTTTGAAAGCTGTCTTTCGGATGCGTACGCGTTTTTTATGATATATATTCTGCATTTCTGATACGCGTTTGTCTCGCGGATATTTTGCTGCTTTTGATATGTATCGGCTCGGCTCGGACGTATATTCGCTTTTTGCGTGATCCTTTTAAGGCGCTTATACAGTTTTTTGAAAAAAAATATTTTGTTTTGACGACAGACGGTTAAGAATATAGCTGCACGTTTGAATGGTAATTTTTAAGTAGTTTTAATGGATAGATAAGGAGGCTCGGTATGGCTCGGAACGGTAAAGTGACCGCATGGACGGTGGTGTCGATCGTGTTCGGTGCGGTATTTATTGCCGCGTGTATCGTGCTTGTTCCGACAACGCGCGGCCGCGAGCAGAACTACGACGATTATAAAAATGAGACCACTGCCGAAATCTGCCGATACGAGTGCGTCGGATGAGACCACCGCGTCGACAGATCCTGCGCCTGCCTGAGAATCCGATAAATTTTGATGCACTGCGCTCCGATTATCCGGATGCGGTCGCATGGATAAAGGTCGCGGGAACACCGATAGATTATCCGGTCGTTTGCTCGGACGAGAGCGAGCTGTACTATCTGCGCAGGGACGCGGCGGGCTCATACAGTGTCTCCGGCTGTATCTTTATGCAGAGCTTGAACGAGCGCGATTTCACCGACCCGAATACCGTTCTTTACGGTCACTACATGCCGGACGGCAGCTTTTTCGGAGCGCTGCATAATTTCCGTGACCGTACATTTTTTGATGAGAATACCGAGATAACGGTGTATATTCCGGAGCATGTTCTGACATACGAAATTTTTTGCGGCATACGAATACGATTCGCGCCATATTCTCAAATCGTTTAATATGCATGACCCGGAGGTATTTAAGGAATATCTTGATTCCTGTCTGCATCCGAGCTCGATCGAGCCTAATATTCGTGACGGTGTTACACTCGGGCGGGACGACCGTATAATAACGCTCAGCACCTGCCTTGTGAGCGGCGCTGACAATAAAAAGATTCTTAGTTCAGGGAGTATTGCGTAATGATGAAGCGACACGCTGAGGGCAGGAAAAGCAAAAAAAGAAAAACACTCTTGCACGTGTTCTGATCACTATCTGGGCAGAGATAATGGTTATCTGCCTTGCCGGTGCGGGTGTATTTGTTTATATGTATCATTCCGGCCGCGGCAGATTTGCGGTAGATCCGAGCGAGACTGTGCCGATAGACGCACCGGACGGCGCAGTTACCGACGAGAGCGGCGTAACATATAATGATAAGCACTATGTTTACAATACGAATATCGTAACGATCCTCGTTATGGGGGTTGACCGTGAGACTATGGACAGCAACGGCGAGATCGGCTTTAACGGTCAGTCGGATGCGAATTTTCTTGTTGCACTCGATACGAAAACCGGAAAGATAAGTATGATATCCGTCTCGCGTGATGCGATGGTCGATGTTAATGTTTATACGCGTCTCGGCGGCTTTGTCAAGACCGATCGTATGCAGCTCTGCCTTGCATATGCATACGGTGACGGCAGGGAGACGAGCTGTAAAAATGTCGTCCGTTCGGTGTCGCGCCTGTTCTATAATATTCCGGTGCATTGCTATGCTGCTATCGACATGGAGGGTGTTTCCCGCATCGTTGATGCTGTCGGCGGCGTGACCGTTCCCCGAATATACCGCTGACGGAACCGAAAAGACCGGGCGTGATATTACGCTTGACGGCTACAACGCTCAGCTTTATCTGAGAAGCCGTGACAAGTCGAATATCGACTCGAGCTCGCTGCGCCTCGGGCATCAGAACGATTTTATAAGCGCCTTTCTCTCCAAGATACAGACGATGGCGCGTGAGGATATAGCCGGTACGCTCTCGCTCTACGGTATCGCGAAAAACTACGCCGTTACCGATATTTCCGCGTCGCAGCTTGCGTTTCTTGTGACGAACTATATCCGGCGGTGTTACCGAGATGAAAAAGTATACCGTCCCCGGAGCAATGACGGTCGGCGGCGACCACAGTGAGTACAATGTCGACACCGACGCGTTGTATGATATCATACTCGAGGTATTTTATAATTACGAATAAGCCGTACCGAAGCAATGCGTCGACGGCAAAAGGACTTTTTCTGCTATGATCTTTGATGCCCATGCTCACATATATCCCGATAAGCTCGCTGCGCGTGCCGTAGCGGCGCTGAACGGCTTTTTACGATTTTGTCTGCGACGGCGACGGAACCTATGATGATTACACCGCTGCCTGCCGTAAGGGCGGAGTCGAGGGATTTCTTCTGCTCGGAGTTGCTACGAACGCACATCAGAACCGTTCGGTCAATGCATTTGTTGCCGAATCGGTGCGACGCGCGATAGCCGAGGGCTTTCATGCTTACGGCTTTATGGGAATAAGTCAGGATATTGACGATTTTGAGTCAGAGTTAAATGTCTCGTGCGCGGACGCGGTCTTTGCGGCGTTAAGATACATCCCGATATTCAGGGCGTGGACATTCTCGATCCGCGCATGCTTGAGCTGTACGAGCTGCTTCAGGCTCGTGATCTGCCGATCTGCTTCCATGCTGGGGATCATCGTCCTCAATTTCGCAATTCGGAACCTCCGAAGATCGCACGTGTGGCACAGCTTTTTCCGCACCTGAGGATAAATGCGGCGCATTTCGGCGGATATACCGTGTTCGACGACGTAGGTACGCTTTTTTTCCTGCGAGAACGTGCATGTCGATCTTTCATCATCGCTATGGCTTATAGACCGTGAACGGGCGCTGGGGCTGATCTCATATTTCGGAACCGAGCGTGTCATGTTCGGCACCGATTACCCGGTCAAGCGCGCGGAGGATGAGCTGCAGAGATTTGAAGCGCTCGGACTTTCTGACGCGGATGCCGAGCGGATACTCGGTGAGAATTTCAGAAGCTCTGTTATCGGAAAATTACCCTTCGGCAACCGTAGCTATTTGCGCAGGGCCTGCATCGGATGCCGAAAGTATTAAACGGTCGACAGTCTGCGGCTCGGAGTCGAAGCTTAGATGGGAGCCGAAGCCGATAGAACGCAGTCGAAGCGGTGAGATCCAAAAGCCGACGAAATTATTATTTAAGGAGAGGCGCTATGGAGAGCGGAGCAAGCGCATATGCCGGCATTGAAAAGCTGCTCGAGACCGAGCCGTTTATCATATGTCCCGTCCACGGCGACAGTATGTATCCGTTTATTAATGAGGACAGAGACTTTGTCCGGCTCGAGAAGCCGCACGGCGTGCTTGCTCCGTACGATTTGCCGCTCTATCGCCGTCCGAGCGGAAAGCTCGTCCTGCATCGGATAATCGAGGTACATCGCGGCTATTATGTTATATGCGGCGACAACCGCAGCTTCCGCGAAAATGTTCCGTATGACTGGGTCGTCGCTGTGTCTACCGGTGTTATTCGCGACGGTCGATATTGCCGCCGACAGTGAGGAATATAAGCAATATCTCGAGGAGAATGTTGTCGGAGTTGTACCGGAGACACGTCGGGTACGTCGCAAGATTCTCAATGAGTGGTATACCGTGCTTTCGCTTTTTTTGTTCGGCGCTGCTCGGCAGAGGCAGGTCAAAAAAATATACGAGGACTGCTATCCGCCGAGACTTATGCAGATACTGCGCAAGCTATCTCGCATCGGCTCTTGCACCGTGTTTCCCCGAAACGGTCTCAAGGCTTCATCTCTGAATAACACAATGCATGGC
>VOFK01004361.1_pt1 | contig 15772 bp, 23 predicted proteins | sample 5384121 | NCBI WGS metagenome assembly VOFK01 (sample SAMN12384730, study PRJNA508395) | human gut metagenome | isolation source: healthy gut J | host: Homo sapiens
CATTTTCTCTTTCTTCATGTGAAGATTGGACTGAAGTAGAAAGCCTAGATATTCATACTCCTTCATTGGAGGAACACAATCCACAATTATATGAGGACTACTTGAAAGACTTGAATGCTTTTAAAGCCAGCGATCACCACCATGTGTTGTTTGTTTCATTCAGTAATGTGGCCAATCCTGTAAAACAGGGTGAACGCCTGACAGCCCTGCCCGACAGCGTGGATTATATTTCTTTTGAACAATCGTCCGAAATAGGAGCAGGATTGCTTGAGGAGATGAATGAAGTGCGTAGAAAAGGTACTAAAATTGGATATACATTTTCTTATGCCCAGTTTGAAGCAGAGTGGGATTTGATGCTAGAGGCAAATCCTGAGTTGACTGAGACTGAAAGACAAAGAATACTTTACTAAGAGAACTGAAGAGATGTTGTCATTGGTAGACAAGTATAATTATGATGGTGTTATTGTTGATTACGTTGGCCGTTCATTGCTGAGCTTGAAGGATGAGCCTTTGCGTACATATATCGCTCGCCAAAAGGGTTTCTTTGATATTATCAGCACTTGGAAATCAAGGCATACAGACAAATTTTTCTTGTTTTTTATGGCAATGCGCAATACATTGCTCCGGATAACATGGGCTTCCTGATGAACTGCAGCCATATAATTGTGCGAACGGAACCTGTCTACCGGTGAAGGAGATTTGGATGTTAAGATTCAGTTGGCCGAAGAAGCTGGAAAAGAAGTCATGCATCAGTATAAAGGTGCCAATCCTGTGCCGTTGGACAATATGATAGTTTGTGTGCAGATGCCAAAAGCTGATGACAAGAACAAGACTATCGGTTATTGGGGGACAGTGGAAAGTGGTAACAAAGTGTCGGCAGCTGTTGGTGCTGCTAGTTGGTTGTGGAAGCCGGTCACTACTTACACGCGTCGTGGCTTATTAATCATGAACGTGGAAAGTGACTATTATTCGACCAACTATTCTTTCCTTAAAAATGTAATTAATATAATGAATCCTAACAAGTAAAGAATTTATGAAATATTATAACTATCTGAGTTTGGTAACCCTGTTTTTAGTTATGGGGTGTAACTCTGAAAATGTGGACGAAGAACATCACTATGATAATAAATTATACATTACTTCGGCCACCATTACCGATGACTTACTGATTAAGGCAGATGTGAAGGAAGCTACCCGTAGCTTGTCCTATCGACTAGCGAGTCCGGCTAATCAAAGATATCTCCATCACGTTCGATGCTGCTCCGGCATTAACAGCTTCGTACAACATGAACTATGATGACCATGCCGAAGTTCTGCCGGTCAATTACTATGAAATTCCCAACAAGACAGTGACCATTGAAAAAGGAGCTGTCAATAGTAACGATGTAGTGATTAATTTCAAAGGAACACACGAACTGAACCGTGAAAAACGCTTTGTGCTTCCTGTAACCATTGTCAATGCTGATATCCCCGTATTGGAAAGTAAAAAGACAGTTTACTTTGTATTCAAAGGTGCTGCTTTGATAAATGTGGTAGCCAATATTGATGAAAATTATTTTCCGGTATATTGGAAAGACTATAGTAAAGTGAATTCACTTAGAGTTATTACGGTAGAAGCCTTGGTACGCAGCAGTGACTGGACGGACGGTCGTGATAATGCTTTGAGTACAATCTTTGGTGTAGAAGGTGAGTTTTTGTCCGTATTGGTGATGGAGACCGCCCAAGAGAGCCAATACCAATGTGGCTCCCGGCGGAAACTTCCCGGGCGCAAACGTATGGTACCTGTTGATGAGTTCGTCCATATTTGCTACAGTTTATAATGCTGATACAGGTGAACGCAGTTATTACAAGAATGGCGAAAAAAAGTTTATTCTGACAATTCTGCAACTAGAGCTATCGACTTGTCTAGTAGCTGTTATATCGGATACTCTTGGGAACCTGGTCGTTGGTTACCGGGGAGATTTCGGAAGTGAGAGTTTGGAATGTTGCCCGCACGGCCGAAGAAATTGCATCCAATCCGTATATGGTGGACCCACACTCAGAAGGGCTTATTGCTTATTGGAAATTTAATGAAGGGACTGGTTCCAAGATTATTGACCATACTGGTAATGGCAATGATCTTACAGGAAACACTACTCCCACTTGATTAATGTTGAACTACCCGAACTTAAAAAAAATAAGATTTATGAAAGTTAGAAAATAAAATATTCATTGTTTGCCTCTATGATGGCAGTCGTGGCAGTATTCTTAGCTTCCTGTGAAGATACTTTGGAGATAGGTAAGCTTCCCGATGAGTCGCAGTATGAAGATATTTATGCCAAGAATGGTTATTTGCGTGACGCCAAGTCTAATCGTGTGACCAATATTATCGACTTGTTTACCGAAAATTATAAGACTTCAGTGCGTTTGGGATTGACTAAAAGCCCCCACCGTGTCTTCTTCCGTCAAGGTCGAAGTGGATGCCGCTTACCTGGAACAACAAGGAACACGAGACAACGTTCAAGCTTTTTCCTAAAGAACTGATAACTTTTGGGTGATGAAGGATTGATGACTATCAATCCAGACTCCAAAAACAGCTGAGCTTTCCTTGTCCGTGACTGGTGGTGAAGCCTTGGAGGAAGATGTGACCTATGCCATACCTTTGACTGTCAACGAGGCAGGCAGTGACATCCAATTCAACAACGAAGAATCTCGTCACTGCATGTATTTCGTGAACGACATGCGTAAGAAAGGGGATGTATTCAAAGGGGGAAGACAAACCAAAAGGTTTTTGTTCATTGAAGTGAATGATGTTAATCCGCTGAATGCGCTTTCTTTCCAATTGGAAAATGGCAAATACCTTTGGGATGCCGTGGTATTGTTTGCAGCAAATATCAATTATGACGCAGCTTCCGGTCGTCCTTACGTTAAGTGCAATCCTAATGTGCAGTACTTGTTGGACAACAATGAAACGCTGATTCAGCCCTTACGTAAGCGTGGCATTAAAGTAATTTTGGGTATATTGGGTAATCATGATATGGCTGGTGTAGCTCCAGCTTTCCCTCAAGGATGTAAAGACTTTGCTCGTGAATTAGCTCGCTATTGTTATGTCTTATGATTTGGATGGTGTCAACTTTGATGATGAATGGTCTGACCCAAATGTGGATGTAAACAACCCCTCATTTGCTTTCCCCTCGTATGAAGCTGGAGCACGTCTTTGTCTCGAAACAAAGCGGGCTATGCCTGATAAACTTGTTACGGTTTTCTGTTGAGGGTAAAATGCATTCTTTGGATCAAGTAGATGGGGTTGACGCTAAAGAGTATACTGATATTGCTGTAGCGAATTATGGCTCAACAGCTCCAGCTTTGGGTCAGATGACCTTAAAACAGTGTTCAGGAGTATCTTCTGAATATAATGAACGCCGTGGAGGAGACTTGAATGCTAGTACAGCTCAAAGGTTAATGAACGATGGTTACGGCTGGTTTATGGGTATTTGCTCCCTTCCCAAATAATTATAATGATATTTGGAAGCGTCTGGAGGGAGCTGAAGTATTGTATGGTTCTCCTTTGAAAGGACCTTCTCTTTTCTATAAAAAGAATGCAACCGAACCTTCTGTTTGGCCTAATGATTTATAATAAAAAAAAATACTATGTTGATATCCAATAAATATATATCATTATTATTGATTTCGGACTGATGTTTTCATGTCAGGAGGATGAAAGTCTGAATTTGAAAGATTTTCCAAACAATCAGCCTTCGTTTACAATAGAGGGTAGTGGTAATTCATCCAATATGAATTTGGAAGCAATTTATCAGCAAGATAGAACCTTGCAATTGAATGGAGAAACCAGGAGAACCTACACTTTTTGCTATTCAGCCTTCTCCAGAAGACGCAGTAGTAACTTTTACTCCTATCTGTACGAATATTCCAACTGATAAAGTGGAACTGAGTGCAACGAAGATTGTTATTCCTGCCGGTTCAACCGAAGCTTCTGTTACTGTAGGACTCAAAGATGATGATTTTAGCTTTGCAGCAACTACTTTGCCGGAAATGACCTATGAATTAGGAGTGGTAGCCAATGTGACCGGATATAAAATTGCAGAAATGGCATATGAAGCGAAAGTAGTGATTAAGAAAGAAGCTTTTCACTATTGTAACATTCTTTGATGGGGCGAATGATAATTCTGCGACCTTTGAACGAACTGTAGAAGGGGATAAGATTCTTGATTCTGCTCCTATTAGTTATAAGTTTAAAATTAAGTTCGACAAAGTTTCCAATCATGATGTAAAATGTATGTTGAATTATGAAGGAATACCTGAAGCCTATCTGGATGATATAACTGTCTCTCCTGAGGAAATGACCATTCCTGCAGGGCAGTTAGAATCTGAAGAAATTACATGGTCCATGTCTGATAAGTTCGTTCTCAGCACAGAGGATGCAGGTGTTTTTGAATTCAAAAGTGAAGCCAACTTTCATCTCAGAAGAAAAAAAAAATTTGTCAGTTTCAGAAAATAAAAGGTAACATAAGTTTACGTACATCTAAATCTGTTTTAAATATAAAACACGCTGTTGAAGGATTTGACGATTCATACAAAGATTTAGATAGGTCAGGTTGGGAAGTTACGGATTTTGTAGATTTTCAAACCGGTGCGAATGGTGCCAATATTTTGGATGATAATAAAAATACTTATGTCTATTATAATTATAATGATATTCCAGGAAGTTTCATTGTAGACATGAAGAATGAACAAATTTTAAAAGGAATAGAATTTCAATACAAATTCTACTTCCGATACTGGTATGCTACCAAAAAATATATCTATTTTCTACTTCATCCGATAGGAATGCATGGGTTAACCATGGGAATGTATCAGGATTACCAGCTTACAGGAATTCCACTATATTCAATTTGTTAAACCTGTAACAGCCCGCTATATAAAAGTTTCTATAAAAGGGATACCATACTGGTGGTGTACAATTGTCTTCAATAAAAATGTTTGAATGAGAGATAGTTAGACAATCATATAAGCATTAGATTATATTGTTTTAATAGAGGGTGTTCAATTTTTGAAGTGCACCCCAAAAAGTTGGACGTTAAATTTGATTATTCAACTCTCTATAGTATTGAGCTCGGTATTGTGCCGGGCTCATTCCTTTTAATCTAAGTTTTACTCTTTTTTGTATTATACCAGGCAATATATTTCTTTAGTTCAGTCTCAAATCTGTCAAGACTTTCGAAGTGGTTTACATACAATAATTCATTCTTCATCAATCCGAAGAAACTCTCCATCATAGAATTGTCCAGACAGTTACCTTTACGAGACATGCTTTGTATAACCCATTATTCTTCAGCATCTTTTTAATATTGTGTATGCTGATAATGCCAACCCTGATCTGAGTGTAGCAACAGCCCATCAAAGGGTTCTTATACTTTTTTAAATGCCTTTTTTAAGCATATCTGTAACCATTCTCTGGTTAGGACTTCGTGAGAGTGTATATGTTATTATCTCTCCATTGTACATGTCTAGTATTGGATATGTATACAGTTTCTCATCCTTTATACATATCTGTGATACATCCGTAGCCCATTTCTGGTTTGGCCTTTCTGCTGAGAAATTTCTGTTAATGGCATTAGGTGCAACCTTTTCTATCTGACCTTTATAGGAGTGATAGTGGCGTTTTTTCTGTTTAGCTTTTCAATCCCATCTGAGACATCAATTTCTGCACAGTCTTATGATTGATATTGCAGCCTTCGTTACGTAAAAGACAAAACAAATCCTTCTATATCCATAGCGACCTTTGTTGTCATCATATATTGCTTTTAATTCGTTTTTCTTGTATCATCATATCTATCATTGTTTCTTCAAACGTGACAGATGGTAATAGAATGCAGAGCGAGCCATATTTACCATTTTGAGAATACTCTCAAGAGTAAATCCTTCCTGCCTTAGTTCTTCGATGTCGTGCCTAATCCCCTTGTAGTCGAGCATTCCTTTCCTTTACTAAGGCTCTCACTTTTTTAGCAATGCTACCTCCAGTCGCAGTTCCTCGTTTTTCTTTTCTGAGTCTTTCCAGTTCACTCTGTGGCTTGATATTTTTTTCGGTCTTCCCATATGTGGCGGTCTACCACGCTTTTACATTTACTTAGTGCATCAACGCCCTCCGTTCGCATGACTTTTAACCATACGCCTATTCTTTGAGGACTTGCACCATACTTTGCGAGGCCTCGTGCAAAAAGTAAGATGATTTTCTTCAATATCAAGAACAATTTTATGCTTTTTAATGCATAATCGGCATTGATATTAAGCTGTTTTTGCAATCCTGATATGCCTTCCTTCTGATAGCGTGACCATAAAACCTTCAGTCGTGCTTCATTTATTCCGTAGTTCTTATGGATATGACTAAAGGATATGCCATCTTCCAACATCTGCATATAAGATAGCAAGTCATGTAATGATTTTTTTTCCTTTTTTTTTGTGTAGACATAATAAAACCCCGAAAGTTTTTTTGTCTAATTTTCGGGGTTCATATCACTTTGCTGTGATACGAAGACAGACTCCATTTGTAACATTAACCGTATAATAAAAAGTCCTTAACTTCGAAAATATCTTGGAGGTTTAGGAAGTAGCTATACACTCCTGAAGAGTAGTTATGTCTATATACGAACTTACCCAAGAATACGTTAATGTTCGTAAACTTGGGTAGATTTTATAGATATTGTTTGGAGAGGACTTAGAATTCAACCTCTTGATTCTGAAAGTAGACCAGCCTCGGCTTGAACCAGGGATCTCAGATTATGAGAAGCTGGTGAGACTGGTTCATGGAAGAACTCTACGAAAGTTTGGACATAACATCATAAAAGGATGTTATAACGGACGATTTCCCTCAAGCAGACATCGGTTTACTAAGGCAATATGCAGAGCTTATAGGCATGATAAAGCGACAAATCGAAGAATGCCCTCACTGCAATGTGCTATGAATATTTCTCCAAGTAATCCGAATGACTACAAAGCATACCCAGTGTTAATAAACTTGCGACTTCGGCTATAATTATAAGAACCAGGACTGACATGAAACCGACAAACTTTTGGTTAGTGTGGACTAAAGTCCCGCAACGATATAAGTAATAATAAAGTCAAAAGTAGTAGAACTACACGTAGAAATCAATTCCTGAATCAGATATTGATTGAAATTTTCTGAGTCGCATCAAGAACCCGAAACTGCTTTTTCTCAAACTTCAGTTACGTACAATACATACAACAACATAAGAAGAAGATGAAAATGTCAGTAGCCATCGCTCGGGAAGTATTAGTCGCAGGCATATGCAGACCAAAGATGAAAGTTTTATAAACGTCTATCTCAAGCGTCTTGAAAAGGAAACGGAATGGTAGAATGAAATCTTGGCATTAGAATCGTTAGTGGTCGAATAGACCATTCCGATATACTTCTATTAACAACATAATTACCTTTGTGCTGCCGCATGAACGTGTTTACAAAATTATTGCATCCATAGAAAAATTAGCCACCAGCGTAGTCCTTTTTAGACTGAAGAGGAAAGTAACAAACTTTGTTAGCTCAGACTACAGAATACTTGTCGTCTATAGCGGTTTGTGTAGTAGTCTAAAAACTATAGGTCTATGCAAATTATTAGGTGAGGGAAACTTTTTTTTTAGAGGAGAAATTTAAAGACTTTTCTAATATACATTATGTAAATACTTCTTTCATATCAGATTACATAATAATATACAAACAGTACTCATTCTGAGCGTTCAGGCTGCGTAATGATTAGATTTACTGTCAACAGTTGCGTATTGCTGACATTTCGAAGCCTACGGTACATTTTTTTTCATTGTTTTCAGTCTTTTTTGCATACCCACATAATTTTGTCTTTAGTTAAATAGTCACCAGACCTTTCCTTTCTTGATATATGTTCTTATTTTTGCAACCTAAATTATTCATTATTCCATATTTTATGAAAAAATCATTTTGAGGGTTATAGCCTTTTTATTCTTTTTAATTCTTGCTCCGGCAGCATGCAGTAAAAATGAAGATCCATTACATGAGCATTCACGATTCAGTATCAATTCCACTATTTACGGAGCAACTCGTGTACCAGCACTTGACAGCAACGGGCAGGGACATTTTTCCGAAGGTGATATAAACACCGTATTTTTTCAAGATACCCAGAACAGGCTATCTTAAAGAACTATCTTATACTTATGGGAATACGTATTATTGAGTGACTTTCAACTGGAAGATGCAATTGAAAGCTAAATGTTTCCGCCTGCTATCCTCCGGTGAAAACTGATAGTCCGACTGTATTTTATTGGGATGTTACCTCACAAGAAGTTGTGACAGTTGATTTTCTGGCTGCTCCCCCTGTGGAAGTAACTCAAGGGGTGACAACAGATGTTGTCTTGAAGTTCAACCACCTTATGCACAAGCTTGTTGTCAAATTAAAGGCCACTGGAACTACTATCACTGAAAAGGATTTGGGCGAAGCCTAAAGTTTCGGTCTCCAATTTCCAGTCTGCGGCTGTGATAGACTTGCTGAAAGCTAAAGTGCAGAGGGCTTCAGGTACAATATCCCAATTAGAGCACACCGGTATTGAGTCGATCTTCATTTTACCCCCGCAGCCAATAGGGACAATAGCGATAAAGGTGGAATTGAACGGACGCTCCAAAACTTTCCAACTTTCAGAATGCAAGGTTGGCTCCGCTTTTCTGACGCAATTGCAAAGCGGTAAGGTTTTTATGCTGACAATATCTGTCAGTAGGAACTCGTTTACAATTACCGGTCAGGATATTGCCCCCTGGGGAGACCAAGGAGAAGCTAACGGAAATATTACTATTTAAAAATTGTGTAAGACATGCAAATCAAACCATATTCTCCAATCGGCCTGTTAATACTGTTGGAAACAATGCTATTGTATGCCTGTACTGCAGATGAGTGGATCTCTCATCCGGAAAATGACATGGTACAATTGTCCGCCGCCATCACCCCCTTGTCTGGAAGCACTCGAGCTCATGTGGGTGACAAGGGGAACGAATCCTTTTCAGGTAGATGATAAGATAACTCTTTTTGTCACCCCTCAGGGAGAATTCTCTTCCGGGACATTGGGGCGTACTATGAGGTTAACAACTGAGGGATGGTCTCCGAAACTTGCCTGGCAGGAGATTGCAGGGGAACAGGTGACCTTCACTGCTTTTTATCCGGAAATGTCCGATTGTAATTCCGAAATATTCACGCATACGGTCGCTTCCGACCAACGTCTAACTGAACTTTTTGCCAAGTCGGACTTACTGGCAGCTTCTATCGAAGTGGGACGAGGAAATGCCGTATCGCTCAACTTCCGACATTGGATGAGCCTGATAGAACTGCATTTGACTAGTAACACCTTCACACCCGAGCAGCTTTCCGAAGCCGTGATACACATACAAGCTTGTCCGTCCGTCCAAATTCAGACCATACCAGTACCAGAAGTCATGCAACCTGTGGAAACCCAGGTAGAAGATATTATCTTTCACCAGGGGGAGAGCCCAATGTTTATCATGTAATTCTTCCTCCTCAACTCATTCAGGAGACTTGGCGGCGGAAGTGGATAGAAATAGAATTGGAGGGAAATACTTATGTTTATGGTGCTCCTCCGGAGCTGAATGGTGGCGAAGCATTTACAATGTTACATCCGGGACATCAACTGACACTGAACCTCAACCTTGATCGTGAACAGATTACGGAAGATTGGGCAAACAAGACTATTTGGGTTCATGGTTTGAAAGACATTCCACCAGTTGATACATGGGATTATGCGACTGACGATGGTCTGGGGAAATGGATTTGTGGGCTTGAAATGGAACGGACAAGTACGGTTGGCTACGACTGTAATAAAAAATCCGATGGAAGGGACCGGTCTTGACTCCAATATGTGTTGGCGCAGCAGCCTGCTCCAAACATGATTTATTGGTGGCTGGAACAGAACAAAACGAGGGAATATGTTCGTCGGATACGGTTATTCAGGTCCTTCCCAATATGGGAATTCTGTCAACAGCGATGTATTTGAATTGTATCGGACTCATTTTATTGATACAGGCAATGATGTAGGCGGTGCATTGAGCTGGTTTTTTACCGGTCGACCGCTTGAAGGCGGAAAGCAGAGTCCAGCCTATTTTAAAAGATCTTTTTAAAGAAAATGAGTTTGTATCCACAGTTATTCCTATTTATTCAAATCGTTCGCTCAGTGATGAACTGAAGAGAATTTTCAATTGCCCAAGGCAATAGAATGTACCATTTCTACTTCGAGGCTGATACATGCTATTAATATTTGGGAGCTGAGTTCGATGCTAAAGGAGAGGTTTGTGCCTTATATATTACCGATAACAATGATACGGATTTATACTGGCAAACCAGAAGGCTTTTCCCTTTCTGGGACGTAAGAAGACACAAGCCGGACTACTTTACAAACCTGTCAAGTGTATCTCCAACAAATATTATATGGAAGGAAGTTGCTGCGGGAAATTTTAGCTTTTACATAAACGAGTTAAATACCCTTGATTTGATGCATGATAAGTGGAAGACATTTTTTAGGAAATAGGACAAAGAATGAAATGAAGACTGGAGACTTACTTTGACGGGTTGATGTATTCTGGCTGAAAATCCATTGCTTTATTCTCCAAAAGGGAAGTCCATCCAATTGGGCGTTTTTCAGGACAATTTCCCATTAGGAGGCTTTCTGAATGATTCCGTTTACCGAAGAGCTTCCTTGTTAAATATGTTGATATATTTCAATATTAAGGTCATTTTGGCCGATGCCGGATGCAAGGGCGAAGTGACTAGAAAAACCCAAAAAGGTTTTAAACCAATTTGTAAGAGATGGATTATGAAACGGACATTCTCCTGATTTGACAACTACAGAAGACTCTGCCGAAACAATGAACTAACATTTGATTCGGTAAAGGAAATGGTCAAACTGGCATCCATAAGAATGTTGCTGAAGAAAATCTAAACAGGCTCTTAATATGTCAAATGGACTTAATAATAACATTTATTTCTCCTAATCCTGCGTAAACAATGCGTAAACAAACTGTTTCAGTTAGGGTATTTTATGAGTTTTATTGATAACATCGATTCTGGTAAATAATTGATAACCAACAACATTAATAATGACTAACTATTATAGAAAATCATTTTATCGTTCTCATAATCTGGAGGTCCCTGGTTCAAGCCCAGGCTGGTCCACAAACTGAAAGGCTCATTCTTAACAGAATGGAGCCTTTTTTGTTTGCAGACCCTCCAGATATGATAGTATGCCCAATTCTATAAAGCTACTACAATTCTAAGAAATACTTTATATATAACCCATTCGCAAGAATGTTGCAGCAGTTTATAATAAACAAAAAACCTTATATAATCTTCTATTTCTTGAGCAGCTACAGCATAAATCGGTGCAAGTTGCTCAAAATGGGAATCTCTTGTAAACGAGAGCCGTTGATGGTCATAGCTAATTGGCTCATATTCCTTTCTCCCGCAAATCTTAATGTAACATAATACCTTCTTGCCAATAGCAGTTTATTGGCTGCATCGCAGTTAGTTACAACTCCACATGTATGAATTTGTACTTTTTATGGACAATTACAGATTTCACATTTCTTATACAATCCATACATTTGCACATCCTAATTTTTTAATTTTATTTTTTATGAGACCAAAAGTTATCTTAAATCTTTTTATTCTTTCCTTTTCTGCTGTACAGCAGTACAGGCACAGACAGGAAGACAGATTACAGGTAAAGTGATTGATGCCATGGGAGAGTTGCCCGGGGTAAGTGTTGTAATTAAAGGAACAACCAATGGGACAACCACAGATTTAAACGGAGAGTTTAAATTGGACAATGTAAAAAATGGTGATGTTTTTACAATTCTCATTTATCGGCTACAAAACGGAAATGTCAAAGTAGGCAATCAAAGTAAATTTGATATTACAATGACAGAAAAATACCCCAAACCTTGGAAGAAGTGACCGTTGTTGCTGTAGGATATGGTGATGTCAGAAGACGTGACCTGACCGGTTCTTATCGGTTCCGCCAATATGGGCGATTTGACCAAGACTCCTGTCAGCAATATTACCGAAAGCCTCGGAGGACGTATTGCCGGCGTACAGGTTTCATCCGGTGACGGTGGACCGGAGATAACTTTAATATAGTAATCCGCGGTGCCGGTTCATTGACCGGAAGTACAGCTCCGCTTTACGTTATCGACGGATTCCCTTCCGAAAGTTCCGGCTTAGGATCAATAAATCCCCTAATGATATTGAATCCATAGACATTTTGAAAGATGCTTCCGCCACAGCTATCTATGGAGCACGCGGTGCCAACGGTGTAGTTATCGTAACCACAAAAAAGGCGGAGCCGGAAAGCCTACCATTACATACAACGGTAGCGTAAAAGTAGGTCTTGTAAAAACACACCGGAAGTGATGAATGCCTATGACTTTGTCATGCTGCAACAAGAAATCATGGGCAGCGGAGAAGAATTCCAGAAAAACTATATAACCGAACTTTATCCTACACTGGATGCCTATCACAATGCTAAATCTTACGATTGGCAAGACTATATCTACCGTACCGCTCTCAGCCATAACCATCATATATCTATGACCGGTTCGCAAGGCGATTTGAAATACACCACATCTTTGTCTTACGATGACACACAGGGAGTTATCATCAACTCCGGCGTAAAACGCTATCAAGGACGTGTGAACCTGAGCCAGAAAGTAAAACAACAAACTGAAGATTGACTTTACAGGGAACTATGCCAGCACTGTTCAGGACGGTCCTACCGTATCGAGCGCCACAAGTTCCATGTCTACCGCCTACATGTACAGTGTATGGTCTTTCCGTCCGGTATCCCCTTTACTGGAAGCGATCTTCTCAATCAGATGTACGATGAGGGTGTCAATAGTGAGTGAGGACTACCGCTTTAACCCCGTGAAGTTGCTCAAAACGAATACCGTCATAAGACAACCAATAATCTCCAGTTTAATGTAGGTGCCGAATATGAGATAATTAAGAAACTCAAACTGAAAGTTACAGCCGGATATACATCAACCGACTACAAAAACGAAGAATTCAACGGTTCTCAGACACGCACCGGTAACAGCCACCCTTCCAACACTCAAAGTAAGGGAATAAACGCTTATTCTATACCAAAGTGAAGCAAGAAGTTACCTGAACGAAAATACACTCAGCTACCAACTGAACAAGAACTCTCATAATTTCAATGCGATGCTCGGTATGTCTGTTCAGAAAAATACCAGCTATATATACATTCTATACGGACGGAAAAAATCAGCAATGAATCTTTCGGCATGGCAGGACTCGATAAGGGAAGCACACCAGCCGTAAATTCTTCCAAAGGCGAAAACAAACTGATGTCTTATTTCGGACGTATCAATTATAACTACGACTCCCGTTACTATATAACAGCTACCATGCGTGCCGACGGTTTCTTCCAAATTTGCCCGCGGCAACCGTTGGGGTTACTTCCCTTCCGGCTCTTTGGCATGGGCTTTTGCGCGTGAATCTTTCATTGCCGAAAATGCCAGCTGGCTGTCAAACGGTAAACTGCGTTTCAGCTATGGCCAGACCGGTAACAACCGCATAGGCAATTATGACTATATGGCACACCTCATTACTGATGACGATCTTTTACAAATATCCGTGGAACGGTCAGTTTGTACCTAGGGTTTGTATTGAGCAGCATGCAGAATGAAAAAAGCTGAAATGGGAAACAACCAATTGACCTCGGTCTGGACCTCCGGCTTCCTCGATGGACGAATTAACCTGAATATGGACTATTACATCAAAACCACCAAGGACTTGTTGCTTGATGCCGATATATCTGCCAGCTCAGGCTTCTCTTCTGCTACCTTAAATGTTGGAAAATTGCGTAACAGCGGTTTGGAAATCACCTTGGAAACAACCAATATCAAAAACTAAAGATTTCAGTTGGAATTCCAGCTTCAACATCGCTTTCAACAAGAATGAAATCATAGCCTTTGAACCTGTAGGACAACCTTATATGACCAGCTATATCAGTTGGGATACAAATATAAAACCACTCCGGCATATATCAGCAAAGTAGGTGAATCTGCCGGTAAAAATGTACGGCTTCATCTATGACGGAACTTACAAATATGAGGACTTCAACAAGACAATAGATGAAAACGGCAAAGAGGTATATACTCTTAAAAGAAGGCATCCCGTATTACGTAGCCGGTACTCAACCGGGAGACCCCAAATACCGTGACCTGACAGGTGAAGGTGAAATCAACGACAAGGACAAGACCACTATCGGTAACGGTCAGCCCAAACACATAGGTGGTTTTACCAATAATCTGGTTTGGAAAAACTTCGACTTGAACATCTTCTTCCAATGGAGCTATGGCAATGATATCCTCAATGCCAACCGCATGGTGTTCGAAAACCCTTCCGCCAAACAAAATATACCAATATGTTTGCCGCCTATACTCAACCGCTGGACTCTGAAAAACCCCACCAGCAACATACCGAGAGCCCGGGCGCAAGGTTCCAATGAATACAGTTCACTCTATGTGGAAGACGGCTCTTTCCTGAAACTCTCAAGAACATCTCATTGGGATATAATTTTTGAGGCAAAAACACTGAAAGCCCTTGCATATAAGCAGCGCACGTGTTTACCTTTCTGCCGAAAACATTGCCACTATCAGCGGTTATTCCGGAAGCGACCCGGAAGTTTCTACCCGTAATTCTCCATTGACACCGGGGCTTTGACTGGTCTCCATACCCTCGCGCCTTCAGTATGTTATTGGGATTAAACGTAACATTCTAACCAAATATTAAAAATGAGACTGATATGAAAACAGTATATAAATTATTCCATGCAACAGTTTTAACATTATGCTCTGCCATAATGCTGAGCTCCTGCGACAGTTTTTTGGATACAAAGCCTTATGATTTCACCGCTCCGGAAACTTTTTATTCCAATGAAAGTGAATGCACGGCTGCTTTGGCCGGAGTCTATTATACTTTGGTCTACGAGAAGGTATACGGAAACAATTACTCATGCATGATATCCAACGTAGACGACCTGAGTTACTACCAGCGCCAAAGCGGACAATTGGCAAGTCAAGTCTATGGTAACGACCATAATCCGGGAAACCAACATGTATGGGGGTACATGGGAGACTCTTTACAAAGGAATCAACAATGCCAACGTTTTTCTTGAGAATGTTGATAAAGCCGCCATGGATGAAAGTGTGAAAACACGAATGAAAGGTGAAGCTAAAATTTCTCCGTGCATATTTTCACTTCCCTGTTAGTACAAGGTTGATGTACGAAGTACCCATCCGCAAGACTCATTCAAAGATGTGAATAATTCATCCATAGAAGCAACTCCCCCCATGCCGATGCTTTGGATTGGATTATCGGAGAAATGGAAGAATGCGTAAACTTGGTTGATGACCAGACTATGATAAGTCTCCCTCTTATATCAAAAAGAATACAGTAATGGGTATCCTTGCCCGCGTATACTTGTGGGCGTGCCGGATATCCCGCCAACGGCGGACAGCCTTACTATGCCAAAGCTGCATATTGGGCCAATGAGGTAAAAAAAATCGAATAAGCATAAGATGAATCCGGATATCTATGCTATCTGGAAGAACATGGCAGCCGACAAATATGATACCGAATACAATGAAAGCATCTGGGAAGCCGAATTTATCGAGCAACATGCACCGAACGAAGCACATCAGGAT
>VOFK01002328.1_pt1 | contig 15771 bp, 30 predicted proteins | sample 5384121 | NCBI WGS metagenome assembly VOFK01 (sample SAMN12384730, study PRJNA508395) | human gut metagenome | isolation source: healthy gut J | host: Homo sapiens
GTAGACCCGATACGACATCGGGAAGTGGCATCTAATGCTTAAAAATGCTTTGGAAATACAAGGTTTTTTCAGCATTTCAAATCCCATCTGATACTACGCTGTGATAGCTAATTCAGAGGGATTTTACACCGTCCGATTGGCTCGAAATTAGCAAGTCTTTCGATTTTTGGTGGACGTTGCAAGTGCAAGTAAATGTCACTATGTAACTTCTCGTGATGCGAAATGATAGGAAATCCTATTCATTCTCGTGTGAGGGTGCGGGTGTCCTTGAGACACAGATTTCAGTCTGTTTTATATATCATTTCAAAATAGAATTTTTCAACCAGAATTATTAAAAATTTCAAAGGTTTTTCAGACTCAATGATTCTATGTAATTTAGACCCGCCGAAGCAGGTCTTTTTTTTTATTTCAGCATAATCTCTCTATCCTCAGCGCCGAGCATATAAGCACCCTTGGCAAAAGCATCCCTTGCAAGAAGCTCTGCTACATCAACCCTATCGAACAGCATCCATATTTCTTTCTCTTTCGGAGTCAGTTCATGGCTATGGTCAAACAAATGCTCAAGTCCCAATCCTTCAAGCAATGCCGACTTTGCTGCTTTGTATTCCTCAGCTCTGCCAACATATTCGTCGTTCCTTTCCTTGGAAAATGCCTCGATATTGTCAGCTCTCAGATGCTCGTAATACTCGTCCATAAAGATTCTATCCATACTCGTTGACCTCCATAACAAAAAAATAAGGGCAGACCCCTTTTACAGCTATTGTAGCTATGTAAAAGGATCTGCCCTTGCAGTTACTATAATGTTTTGCCAGCGACTTGGGGAGTGCTGCCATTTCCGGATTTTGCAGAAGCTTCAGGAAGAAGTTCTTTATCATCAGCGGAGCTTTCCGTTGCGGCTGGTTGAACCGGCTCAGGCGTTGCCTGTCTGCCTGAGTAGAACGCAGCTTCCATTCTTTCAGCGTTCAGTCTGCGGTCATCGTCGATGATATGGGGTAAACATCCGCTACCATCTTGACCTGTGCATGACCGGAATCGCCTTGAACGGATTTTCATATCGCCGCCGTTCAGCTTCAGCTTGTAAAGTGATACTGGAATGTCGGAGACTATGGAAAACCACTTTCGGCAGTCCCTTCTCCTCAATCAGCTTATTGAAAGCACGGTTGATAACCTGCCCCTCAATCGGCTTGCCATTGGAAGAACAGAAAACCAGATTGAAGTCTACGAACTCGTCACCGAAAAGGTCTTTTCAGTTCTTCGATGTCAGCCTTTCGCTGTACCAACATTTCCGCTACGGTTTTCGGTAAGAACACCTTGCGGACACTTGTTTTGGTCTTAGGAGTTTTGAGAACCAATGCGGTATGCGTACTGGCGAAGGTCGGTGGGAATTTTGAACATGATGTCCTTACCGTCCAGATCTGCCATCGCTTCACGATTTACTCTCTGCAACTCCTTTTCAACGAAGATGCTTTGCCTGACCAAGTTCAATACTGGTGGGGGAAATGTCAATACAGTCCCAGGTAAGCCCAGAAGCTCGCCCATTCGCAGGGAACAGGAGAAGCAAGGTTAATAGCCAGACGAAGAATATCATCGTCACAGGCTTCCAGAGCCTTCTTGAGCACTTCTGCTGTCCAGATATCCCCTGGTCTTGTGTTCTTCTTTCGGCAGCGTAGCGTGCTCCACAGGGTTTCTGGTCATCAATTCCCACTTGACCGCTTGATTGAAAGCATTTCGCAATGTCTTGTGAACCTCTCGGACAGTATGCGGAGTCAGATATTCTGTACGGGCTTTTACATACTTAGAAGAAACCGCTTTGACAGAAAGCAAATCTCGGTAATACTTGTCCATGATTCTCGGCGTGACATCCTCCAGCTTCATATCACCGATGAGGGGGACGAATATAGTTTGCAATCAGGCTCTTTCTGCTTTCATAGGTAGACATCGCCCAGGTGTTCACACCATAGATTGACATATACTCATCCAAAAGATCATTGACGGTTTTAGCAGAAGGGGGGAATAAAGGTTCCGGACTCCTGCTCATATTCAACCTGCAACTTCCTTTTCTTTGCTTCGGCATTCGTTTCAAAGGTTTCCCACTTCTGACGCTTGTTGCCGTTCTCATCGGTGTATGTATAAACCACAGAATACTTCTTTTTTTCTCTTAACGATAGATGCCATGTAATCAGCTCCTTTCCTGTCTATCTTCCGCTAACTGGTAGCGGGTCTGATTGTGATACCATTTTTCAAAGCTCTCTCTTTGGTAGCTCGCTTATACCTGCCAACCTTGATAAGCTCAAAATCTTCATTGGCAACGATATAGTAAATGGTCTGACGATGTACCCCAAGCATTCTTGCCATTTCCGGCAGACCGTAGGTGGATGCCATAATATTTGCATCCAGTTCCTGATCCTCTACCGTGCGGTAATCGGTTTGAGAAGCATACCATCTTTCAAAAGCTCTCCTTTGTCACTCTGCGCTTGCCCAGGACATCGACCACATCAAAATGCCCTTTGGCAACCAAGTTCGTAAGCAGTCGCTTCTTTCAGCCCAAGGCGCTGTCCAAGCTCCTCCATTGAATATGTAGTTTTCTTCAATTCCTCGCCGGGAGGGGTTCCATCGACCTTCTGGTATTTGAACTGATTGGCATACCATTCTTCAAAGCTGTCGATCATCACCCTCATGGTGTTGCCGACAAGAATGGTTTTGAAGTAATTCTTCTTAATGAGCCAGTATGACTCCGTTTTACCAAGACCGAGCATCCTGCCCATTTCCAGAACAGACATACTCGTGCGTTTTTCTCATTTCCGCCATCGTACAACCTCCTATATAAAATGTAGCCATGTGTTTCTTGTCATGGCTACATTTTATCGAACTCTCAATATGTTTTGAAGTTTGTCGCCGGGTTGTACGACGCCCTTGACAAATCTTACATTTGATGATCCAACCACTCATCAAAACTCTTTTTGGAGATTCTGATACTGCCACCGATGCGGACGCTATGGAAAACTTTCTTTTTTCACAAGGTTGTATGCGCTGGTTCTGCTGATGCCCAGAATATCCTGAATCTCATCAACCGTATAGGTTCTCTTTATCAAACTGAACTGCGTTAGTAGCCATCGCTTCTTCGGTGCGCTGATTCATGGCAGCGATTCTTTCTTCAAACATTTATGTTCACTCCTTCGCTCTCTTTGCTTTATGTTTTGGGGAACGCTTTTTCAGCTGTGTTCCATTGCCAGGCTGACAGATAAGGCTTTCTCAATCGCTACCATTTCACGGGGCGTTACCTTACCTAAGTAATTATCAATCCTGCTTTTATCAATGGTACGAATCTGTTCCAGCTGAACAACGGACGCTTCTTTGAATGCAGGATTGTCGTAAATAACAAAGTGCGTCGGCATATTCGCTTTCTTATGGATTCTGGTGGTGACCGTTGCCACAATCAATGTGGGAGCGTGTTTATTACCGGTATCGTTCTGAATGACGATAACCGGACGGATGCCGCCTTGTTCCGACCCAACTACCGGGTCCAGCTTGGCGCAATAAATATCACCACGGCAATATACCCAATTTTCTTTCATCATGTGCCATGACCTCCTTTCGTTGGCTATGTAATAACTGACTGCCAGAAAGGAATCAGGCAGTCAGTCAAAAAGTCTATGTGTCCCATATTTGCCACGCACCCCTGGGAAAGAGGGCTTACGCCCTCAGGGGAATCACCGAACGACTGATTGCGAATCAGTTCCATAGGAATCTAACCTCTGCCGGGTTCTCCGCCAGCTCCGTAGAGAAGTATCTTTAATCCTGTTGCTTTCATGGCCGTATTGGGAGCAACCCAATATTTATCAAGCCAGTATTGATCGCTGGCATCGGGAGAGAGACAAGCGCTTAATTTATAGAAGAAAGTCGTTCTGTTTCTCTATCCGATACGTCACGGCGTACCGCTGATGTGGCTGATGCTCTCGCACCGGCAACAGGAACGTATTCGATGACTGTGTATTCAGTTTTCAAGGATCAAGCAGCCGATTTTCTTTGGCTGTATCTAAATTGTACCTGTTCCTCATGCAAGTTTTTATTGCCTCGTAGGTATAGTTTTGAGGTTATTCACGACCTAAAAATATGTAATCAGGGTTGTCTCAAAGCGCACAACCAGTTCGATTGCCAAATCAATAGAGATACCTCTGTTGCCGGTTTCAATTCGTGCAATGGTGTTTGCGGCAACACCTAACTGCTCCGCAAGCTGTTCCTGTGTAAGCCCATGTTCCTTTCTCAAGGCTTTAATTCTTTTTCCGCTTTCAACCAAGTCGTAATACATTTTCGTTCCTCCGTGTTTTTGAATTTGTGAAGTTGCAAAATCAAAAACAGCGGGAGGAGATCGTGCCCGATTCTCAATACCCTTTGCCATCTGCCTGTCCTCCTTACAGGCATAAAAAAAGAGCCGGAGTAAATTACTCCAAGCTCTCGTTCATGCCTTTGTGTTAATTATGGGGGAAAATAGGCAGGTATAAAAAAAGCCCCGTACCCATTACAGGCACGAGGCGTAACTCTCTCTATTCAATTTTATGCCGCTATCTCCCAGCATAGCCATTTTAACACTGGACAAGTCGGACTTTCAGTAGGGGAACCGTCGTATTTTCATCGGATTTTAGTCGGACTAAAATCCTGTCTTAGCATTCACAATAACACAATGCTTCTTCCTCCCGGGCACTTTCCAGGAAATCTTTCAATTTAGGAATGGCTGTTCCCCAAAGTGACAGACCAAATAACAGTATCGCTTCTTTCTTTCGGTCATAGTAGGTGCTGCGTTCCATATTCAAAACCTCCAGCATTTCTGATTCCCTGTACTTGAAGCGGTTGAGATATGCCTTTGAGATAATCTCACAGTACAGAGCGCCTTTATCTGGATATTCTCTGATTTTCAACATAGCCATATCTACCAGTTCAATGATCCACTTTGTCTCAAATAAGCTGCGAATGCGTTCTTCAAATCGTTCTCTCGCTTCATCCGGAGCAAAGTTCTCCAGATAAATCAATGCACCATCTAAGCTGTCACCGTAAGTACAAATAAGGGTATCACATACATCATTCGCACGATCAATGGTAGACCAGCACACCTCTCGATATATGGATAAAATCAGCTTTGCTCTTTCATACAGAACCTTCTCGTCAATGTTCTGCATCCGGCAAAGCATTCGAATACTGCTTAATACCTGTGTATTATATCTGCTCATTCAGAATCTCCTTTCAGCCTAATCCATAAAATAAGAATTCCTTTCTAACTCCTGTCACTTGGCTAAAGGGAAACAAATACCATGGGACAAGAATGACTATAACTTCCGATATTTGATTAAAATAACAGAAGTGAAATCGGAAGTTCTTGACTTTATAAAAGTTCCGATATATAATTAAGTGGAATTAAAACTTCTGTTATGATTCTTATTATAGCATTTTCAGAAGTTTGTCAACAAATAATCGGAAGTTACGAATAAATATTTTTTTTGAAAGGAAGGATACTAACCATGACATTTTGGAGAAAAAATTAAAGAAGCTCGTTTGGCTATGAACCTATCTCAAACGGAGCTTGCCCAGATGACCGGCATTTCGAAAGATCCCTTTACACCTATGAGCAGCTCGGAACACTCCCAGAAAAAGCAACATCAGAAAACTTGCTGAAGCGCTGCATATCTCTGTGTCCTATCTTTTGGACGAATCTGAAACGGATAGCCAGAGCCATATAGATCAGGATATGTTTATTTTAGAGGCAAAGGAAAACTTCGGTTCAAAAGGAGCAAAAGAAGCTCAGGAAGTGTTGGGTCGTGTAAATTCTCTGTTTGCCGGTGGAGAATTGGACGAGGACGCAAAAGATGTATTCTTCCAGGCGATTATGTCAGTTTATATGGACTCTAAGAAAACAGCACGGGAAAAGTACACTCCGAAGAAATACAGAAAGCATAAAGATAAAGAGTAAAATCCTCAAGCACAGAATATGTTTTCTGTGTGCGATTCGGAGGTGAAGAAAATGAAAACGGCAGAGCATATCATTGAAACTGTCGATAAGCTTGTGCGAAAATATCACACCAGAGACCCTTACGAGTTGTGTCAGCTGTTAGGTATCAAAAATCCATTATTACGATTTACAGAAGAAATTGAAGGGCTTCTTCTATTACCAGTCCAGACAGAAGAATATCGTAATAGATCACAATGTGAACGGTATCCTGGAACGTATCTTAGTCGCACATGAATTAGGACACGCTGTCCTGCATACGAAAAATCGCCATGATGCATGGCTTTCAAGAAATGGAAGTTTTTGATGATAGATCAATCGAAGAAAATGAAGCAAACTTCTTTGCGGCGGAGCTTCTGTTAGAAGATGGGGAAGTTCTGGAATGCCTTTCGGAACACACATTTTTTGAAACGGCTAAAATGCTCTATGTACCGGCAGCATTATTAGACTACAAATTCAGCCTGCTCCACGAAAAAGGGGGGAGCTGGTAAATTCGATGTATATTCGTAAAGTAGATTTCCTGAAGGGAGATCTTCACGCCTACGATAACGACATTGATTATGGCGATATATGAATATCTATTTTTATATTTTACAGAAAAAAGTCCACCAGTACGATGCGTAGTGCATCGACTGGTGGACTTTTTAGTTGTCATCAGGAAGTCAAACAGGCTTATCGTCCGGAAGGTCAAAATCAGCATCCGTACATTTTCTGATAATGTGTTTTGTTTTGTCCATCGGCAAAGGCACATTTTCCTCTGCGAAGTATTCTTTCTTTACGACTTCAACGACTGCTTCGTGATTATCTTTGCCAGCAGGAACGATCACGAAATCGCCCACCTGAATAGAATCGTCATCCGAAATATAATAGTAGCTTTTACCCATCTTCAAACTCTACGCTGCAATAGATAATATCATTGTCACAGCGCCGCACCTTTCCATACACAGACGGGTTCATAATTTCACCCCACCCATAGAAAGACATAAATTCAAAGACGGACTCCATGAACTCCGCCCAATCGTCCGGAAGCCCTTTTTATCGTAGGTTCCTTGAATGAGCTTTTCATTGCCCTTTGGAGAAATAACCTTAATGGTGTAGTCTATGGTTTCAAGCGGATCAACCACTACATTCTCCGGGTTTCCTTCTATATGGTCAAAGATGCTTTCTGCATCCATATCTTCAAGAAGGCTTTCAACCCCCCGCCCTCAACTTTGTATTTTCTGCTTACAGAACACCCAGAACCGATATTTTGAATGTGCTCAATGCTTTCACTCTCTGTCCACAATTAGAGACTCTGTATAATCCCAGACAGCGTATTCTGCGTGTTCTGAAATAGGAACTTTTGGCTTGATCTTTGTGATTCTATGATAGTTTACTTCGATTCGATTCACCATATCAGGCTTATTATTCCCATCAAAGGCATACAAATCCGGCATTTTTCAAGCTGTCACGCAGCAGATCTGACAGGTCAATTCCATCCACTTCAAAAGACGAGCATAACGAACCGCTGAATTTATAGACCTTTCCAGCGGTATTGGTCAGCTCCATATTCCAGTTTCCAATATCGGTTGCAAAAACTTCATCGTACCCATTGCTGAAATACTCTGTAAACGCAGAAAAGATTTTTGTCGAAAGCCGCTTTATCAATTTTCAGATTCTGACTGTGAGCTTTTTCATATCGACCATCTCTGCGCTGTCCGAAAACATACGAAGAAAACCATACTTGTCCTTCTGCATTGAGGGTTATGTGCTGTTCAACTTCTTCGTCCGGTTCCGGGCAAGGCCCATAACCAAGCCGATTGGAAACAAGCCGAATCTTTCTAAGTTCTCCTTTGAACAGGAAGGGATTCTCGCCGGAAAGCAGGGCAAGGCGGCTCAGTGCCAGAATAAACCACGAACGATTTTCGGTATTCAAGATGGCTGCTGCATCGTATGCCCAATGATTAAAAATATCGCCATTGGGAATAGATTGCCGACCCAAGCAGTTTAATGTCCGTGACCTCATCAATGATACTACGATTTAGCGCATCACAACTGCTTGCTGCATCGCCATATTTTTCTGAAAAGGCATGGCCGCAATCCATCTGGAATCCCAATGCCTGACAATCATCAGCCAAGTAATGGTCAACCAGCTCTATGTAACTGATTTTCTGATCTCTGAATTTCTCAATCCACTTTGTGGCAAATAAATGCACTTGCTCTGAATACTCCATTGCGACCTCCTTCCGGATCGAATTAAAACTCCTCCCAAGTCCGACCGTTCAGATCATTTGCGATTACATCGGTGTTAGGCATTGTTTTATATCCGAACATATCAGCAAGATTGAAGAACTTGCTTTTCTGAATCGGATTCTTACTGCTTTTTCTAAAGTCCATCGGGTAGAACTTTTTCAACGATGAAATATCTCATGGCTAATCGTCCGAAGGTTATAGCCATAATTATCTGCACGACGAATTGCCTCGTTGATGCGTTCAATCTCATCTGTGGTAGGCTCAGCTCCGCTTTCGGCACGATAAATCATGCTGCCGTTATTTTCCACTGCGATGATGGTCTTTTTTTCAGCTTACCAATGGCACGAATACTCTTGTCCTTATACAAGCCGATATATCCATGTTCTGAGAAGTTGCGGGATTCCTGGTCATAGCACAAATCCAAATCCATATTATCCTGAAAAGTTGTACCGGCTACGATTGCTCTCATCCATTTATAGCCATCCGGTATCAGCCTTTCATCAAAAGCAATACTTCTTGAAATCGTCTAAAAACGGCGATGATTTCCGTATCTCTGTCGTCAACAATATCCTCCATAGCGTTCACAAGCTGCTCAAATGTCAAGTTGACGTGCTTAATCGGATGGATAAGCCGGGTTGCATTTTCACTGTTATACTTTTTTAGTTCAACCGCCAGTTCATCAAACAGTTGCGGTTTCATCGGCTTGGGGTCAAGGGTGAGCAAGACCTTTATATCCTCAGCACCAAACTGCTCCAGATGATTTACAAGCTGCTGCTTGTAAAAACTGATTGTAGAGCTTTGTTTCCACCACTATTTTGAAGCTCTTTTGGCTGATAACCGCATCCGGAACACTATCGTCACCAACGACCTGCAAATCAAAGGTGATTTCCGGGCTTTCGTCCTCTCCAAGAATAAGGCGGTTCAGCATAGAAAAGAACTTATCAGCGTTATAGTTATACAAGCGAGAGAGCATCAGCATGGTGTTTGAGGTATCCACATTCTCTTTGGAGTGGTATCTCTGAAAATAATGTATCTGCATATCGCACCTCCTAAAACCCATCTGCCGTTTCGTCTGCGTTACCGGGTCAGTTGATAACTCAATTCCAGCAAGGGCTTGATTTCATCTGCCGAGACTGTACCATCGAGAAGGATGCTGATCCAATTTTCTTTGTTCATGTGGTAGGCGGGGGGAAGAATCCCTCTTTCATACGCAGTGAACCTATCATCATCGGATCGCACTTGATGTTCAGAACATCAACCGTTTTATCTTCTTGCAATCCCAGCTTTTTTTTGCATTGACTTTCAACCACCAACGCAAACCACTTTTTATTGTTCTTATGGCGCAAAAACACAATTCCAGTCATTCCACGGTAACCGGTTCTGCTCCATAGATTTCTTTTGCCCATTCAAATAGTTCTTTTCGTTCCATTGTTTCCATCCCTATATGATAAGGCGATACACCATAGATTAGGCTTCCATCACGTTATCTGTCCAAAGCTCGCACTGTGTCATTACGGTCTGAACAGCATCATCCATACCCTCCGGTGGGTATTTGTGTTTCTTCAACAGTCGTTTAATGAGAGTACGCATTTTGGCACGGGCAGACTCTTTGCGCTGCCAGTCAATCGTTTTATTCTTACGAAGTGTATCTGCCAATTCTTTTTTGTAATCGCAATCAGTTCTTCATTTTCGTAAAAATCCTTGATTGCTTGCGGTTTCGTAAGTGCATCGTAGAATGCCAACTCATCAGCTGTAAGACCAAGCTGTTCGCCCTCTTTGTGGGCATCTGCCAGCTGTTTTGCGAGTTTCAGCATTTCTGCAATGACTTCTTCATTGGTGAGCATACCATTCAGATATGCGTTGATCGCTCGCTGCATGATCTCACTGAACTTTTCGGACTTAACCACATTCGTTCTACGGTAAATAGATACCTGTTCCGCTATCAGTTTTTCAGCAGCTCGATTGCCAGGTTCTTCTCTTTCATTTTGCTGATTTCCTCAAGGAACTTCGGATCAAACAAAGAAAATTCCTCTTGCATATCAGAGAACAGGTTAATAACACCCTCGCTCTTGATGCTCTGCTTCAAAAGCTCATTGACACGAGCGTTCATTTCAGGCAGAGAGATCTTCTTGCCGGTTCCCGCATTGGTCAGCCGCAGCACCAGGACACGCACCGATTCAAAGAACGCCGCTTCAAAGCGATCAGCTTCACATACCAGAGAGGAACAAAGAGAAAGAGCCTGATGAAGCATGAGGGCTTCCTTGATAAAGGCGTCTTTTTCTTCTTCCTTTTCACGGGCGATGATATAGTTTACTGCACCGCTGATGGTCTTTGCTCTTTCCAGATCGGTTCCGGTAGTGAACTTGGTGTAATCAAATCCATGGAATATATCACGGCAGACACCGAGGCTTTTCGATAAACTTCGGATAAGCGACTTTGGCAACATCCGTATCACCATAGTTTTTTCTTATCACGGGTGGTGTAGTCATTCATTGCCTGTTTTAATGCGGTAGCAATGCCTACATAGTCGACGACAAGACCGCCTTCCTTGTCACGGAACACACGATTGACACGGGCGATTGCCTGCATTAGATTATATCCGCTCATCGGCTTACATACACATACATAGTAGCCAGGGACGGAACATCAAATCCGGTCAACCACATATCAACGACAATGGCAATCTTTCATCGGACTGTTGTTGTCCTTGAATTTTTTTTCGCCAGCTCGTCCTTTGTGTCGCTTATTGCCGATAATATCATGCCATTCTTCAGGGTCGTTATTTCCGCCGGTCATAACAATACCGACTTTCTCCGTCAGTCAGGGGCGCAGCTCCAGAATCCGCTTATAGATCTTCATTGCAATCGGGCGGGAATATGCCACGATCATCGCTTTGCCTGTAAGCAGACCTTCGGTAATTCCCGTAATGGTCAAGAATATCACAACCAGAGAATTGATAGTATTATCGTTGCCCAATACGGCTTCCATCTGTCCGAGAGTTTTATTGCTCTTTTCAATAACTTCCGGATCAGCATTATAGTGCCATGATTTCATACTCTGTATCAATCATGTGCAGCGTAGCTTCATCAGGTTGAGCTTAATGACACGGCTTTCGTAATAGACCGGGCGGGTTGCACCATCCTCGACAGCCTGCGTCATATCGTAGATGTCGATATAATCGCCAAACACTTCGCGGGTACTGCGATCTTTGGAAGAAATCGGCGTACCGGTGAAGCCAATGTATGTAGCGTTCGGCAAGCTGTTTCGGATAATGCGGGCAGTACCAAACAACACGCTTGGCGATTTCTTCGCGCAAATCCTCATTCTTGGTCATCTTAATCTTTTCGGTTAAGCCATACTGTCCACGGTGGGCTTCGTCTGCCATAACGATGATATTTCTGCGTTCAGAAAGGGCTTCGTGGGATTCCTCAAACTTCTGCATAGTGGTAAAGATAATACCATTTGCCTGACGACCAGCAAGGAGATCACGCAGATTCTCACGACTCTGAGCGTGCATCGGGTCTTGGCGCAAAAGTCCTTGCACTTTGCAAACTGTCCGAAAAGCTGATCGTCCAGATCATTTCTGTCGGTCAGCACAACAATCGTCAGGGCTATCCAAGGCTTCCTGAAGCAGATGGGCATAGAATACCATCGACAGTGATTTGCCGCTGCCTTGTGTAATGCCAGAACACACCACCCTTACCATCGGTAACGGTAGCTCGTTTGGTTGATTCGATTGCCTTTCTTACGGCGAAATACTGATGATAACCCGCCAGTATTTTGAAAGAATTCACACCTTCGTTGGAAAAACAGATGAAGTTCTTTATCAGGTCAAGCAGGCGTTCCTTTTGAAACATTCCCTCAAAGAAGGTATCAAACTGTGCGTACTGCGTATTCTCGTAGCTTCCATCGACCGTTTTCCATTCCATGAAGCGATCTTCGCCGGAAGTAATTGTACCGGCTTTTGGATGTCATCTGGTCGCTCATAACACAGATGGCATTATAAATGAACATAGAAGGATTTCCTTCATGTAGTTGCGAAGCTGCCGGTAGGCCGCAGAAGCATCGGTTTCTTCTCTGGAAGGTGATTTCAGTTCCACAATAACAACCGGAATACCATTCAGGAAAAGCAGAATATCCGGGCGTTTGTTGCTGTTTTCAATGAAAGTCCATTGATTAGCAACGATAAAAGGAGTTGTTGTCGGGATTTTTGTAATCAACAAGATAGACGATGGAGGAGCGTTCCTCGCCTTTCTCAAAATAGCGCACAGGAATACCATTTTGCAGGTAGTCCATAAAAACAGCGTTTTTCTGCACCAGTTCGCCATTTTCAAAGTTCTTCAGCTTAAAAAGTGCATCACTAATAGCGTCCTCTGGCAGAGAACGGTTCAAACGATATAGGAAGCAACAAGTTCTTCCTCATACAGAGGATCACGAAAATCCCTCTCTATGTCGGGTCCATACAGGTAACTGTACCCCATGTTCCGGAATAATTCGATTACGGAGTTTTCATAGTCCGCTTCGGTATATAATCTTGCCATATGCTTTGCCCCCTATATCAATGCAAGCTGTTTTCTCAGTTGCTTATCATTCTTTTTGTGACACTGTGTCATACGACACCTTGAGTTTACCTAATGCATCATACAGTCTGTCCCGATATTCTTCTTCTGAAAACATTTTCGATAACACTTCTGAAGTATTAGGATGTTTTTCCGTTTTTCTTCTTCCATCTTTTTAATAATAATCTGATACTGATACATTACAGCCAATGCATTTTCGTAATCTCTCAGGAAATTGCCATAAAGCGACGCAACATTGCCTTTGAAAATAAATTCAAATTCCATTGCCATATTTCTAAGTTCTTCTTTTTTCAAAAGCTCCTTGTGAAATGGCTGTTCCAAGGGATGCTCGATGGCTTCTGCTTGCCCTCCATATATGTATTGTTTGTAAGCCATACAAAAACAAGGTCATTAGCAAACTGAGGTTCTGCTTTTCTTTTTCTCTGAAAGGAAAACGTAGTTTTTTTCTTTGCAAAGGGAAATAATGCTATTTGCCATCATATATGCTTTCAATCGGCGTTCAAACAGTTGCTGTTTATTACTTTAGTCGTATTTGGTGGACTGATACACCTATCGCAACGACAGCTGCAACGGATGTCATCACGGTACACCAAAATTCCAATCTCTAAGCATAGATATTTCTCCCTTCTACAAATTTTAAACGAAAATTTAGAGCAGCAAGCCAAAGCACTTTATCAGCAAATGTTTATCGAAAACACGAGCCCGGATTGGGCTGAAGGCTCTAAGAGACATCGCTGATATTACTATGGGGCAATCCCCAAGCGGCAGCAGCTATAATGAGGACGGCATAGGCGCAATCTTTTTTCAAGGTCGTGCAGAATTCAGCTTTAGATTCCCAACTATCCGCCTTTATACCACCGAGCCAAAGCTGGAATGGCCTGTGCAAATGACATCCTGATGAGTGTCCAGCACCGGTCGGAGATCTTAATATTGCTCATACAGACTGTTGCATCGGTCGGGGGCTTGCAGCTATTCATTCTAAAACGAACCATCAGTCTTTTGTGCTTTTACACGATGTTCTCGCTCGAAAACAGTTGGATGTATTCAATGGCGAATACAGTTTTTGGCTCTATCAATCGCAATTCACTGAATGATATGCCAATTCTTATCCTCCGATGAGACAATCGAGAATTTGAAAGGGATAGTTGTCCTCTATGGATGCAGCAATCGCAATAATTATGATGAAATATGTCCCGTTTGCAGGCTATCCGTGACACTTTTCCGGGCTCGTCTTATGTCCGGTGAGCATTTGATATACGAGCTTTGATATCTAAGCCGCTAAATTTTCGTTTATCGCATTATTGCAATCCATTCTTGCTTGTATGTCATCTAAAATTGCAGCGATTTTCTGTTGATCTTTAATCGAAGGCAATTCCAATTCCAGATTATTAATCATTTCTTTTTGGTAAGAGCGTTTCTTGTTGCACCGCCAGCCGCTAATTGTAATAAATATTCTTTTGTTTAACTGCAAAAATACAACAGATAGCTTGGCACAGCCTTTTTTGCAAATCTGCTCGTACTATGCAGACGTGCTGATTAACTCTTGCCGGTAAATACTTTTTATCTACCATACACGCTCTTGCAACAGAGTCACCTGTAATATTGAGTAGAACATCGCCTTCTTCAACAATTACATTTTTCAGTTTTTCTGCCTGCAAATCATTTATGAAAGCTAACCCATCAGCTGAGAAGGCAAAATCTAACACATTTTGGCTTCGGATTAGGGAAATACCCCTCCTCACAGTATGCTTCCTTTCCGCCTTTCGGTGTAGCACCACTGCCTATTTTAGTGCATATATCCTTAAATTTTACCACGATAGTTCACGCTCTAACCTATGTATTTGCGGTGAGCAATCTTTACATTGCTCTGTTTGACCATTGCATACTGCAAGGTCGTATCTATTCGTTGATGCCCCAAGAGCCGTTGCAGCTGCTCTACAGGCATCCCTTTGTCAATCGCCATTGTAGCGAGGGTTCGTCTGAATTTGTGCGGATGTACTCTCCGGAAGCGAAAGCCGCTTGCCAAGTTCACGCAGCCTTGATTCTACACCGCCAATCTGCAATCTTTCGTATGGTGCTTTCAGCGACACAAACAGGGCATTGTTGCTATCCGTTCTCTGTGCAAGGTAGTTCTGAAGATGGATTTTGGTTCTGGCATCAAAAAGTAGACCATTCTCTCCTTGCTGCCTTTACCAAACACTACACACTCTCGCTCCTCAAAGTTAATGTCATCTCGATTGAGAAGCACCAATTCACCAACACGCATTCCGGTTGATGCCAGCATATCAATCAAAGCCAGATCACGCAGAGAATCGCAATGGTCACGCATGGTTTCCAGTGCTTCATCTGTGTAGGTTTCTTTGATGGTCACAGCCGTTTTACCTTATGAGTCCTGCGTACCGGGCTTTTCAGAATGTAATCTTCATCTTCAAGCCAGGAAAAGAAACTGGATAAGATTCTGCGGATGTTGTCAATCGTAACCTTACTGGATTTTCGCTCTGTCTGATAGCTGGTCAAATAGGAACGCAGATCATTGGTTGTAATGTGCGTGATTCCTTTTCCAATTTTCTCAGACATGGTTTCGATTGTCTTTCGGTAATAGGAAAGTGACTTTTTCAGAACATCCCTCAATTCGCTTTGCCGAAAAGAACCGCATCGGTCAACCGTGTATTTTCTGTGCTTGCATCCTCGGTTGTACTTATCGCTTCTTCGCTGAATCTCATACCCGGAGAGATTATGCTTCAGCACTCGCCGTAGCTGCTCTGCCTGTCCATTATCGAGATATGCCAGCATATCTCTTAGCACATCATTTACAAATTCATCATTCATAGTCTATTCTCCTTTTATGATTAGGGAATGACTGCAGGTGGCAATCCTCAGTATAACTCACCGCACTCCGTAGTCGTTATCGCAAAGAGAAATAAACGAATGATAATTTAACAAGCGATGACTCTTCTCTTT
>VOFK01004100.1_pt1 | contig 15746 bp, 21 predicted proteins | sample 5384121 | NCBI WGS metagenome assembly VOFK01 (sample SAMN12384730, study PRJNA508395) | human gut metagenome | isolation source: healthy gut J | host: Homo sapiens
CCTGCGCTGTGTTTGGTGCGAACTGCGTTCGCAATGAGGCCTTGAAAGGAAAGTGCCTCTTCTTGAGTATAGAGTTGGAAAATCATAGATTTTTCCAACACCCCAACATTTCCAACACTTCCAACACCCCAAAAATCCCACCCCCCTAGCTGCTCGCTGCATGATAGATTTACAGATATATCGTTCAGCTCTTTTTTTTTCTTTTGAATGTTGCTTTTTCTCGCCGCCAGGAGCCTTTTGTCCGTTGTTTGTTTGCGAGCTTTTATTTTTGCCTTGTGTCGCTTTGTCGCTCCATGTGAGGGCTTTCAGGACTGCTTCCTGTGTTTTCACCTCGTTGCTTATCACTTATCCGCCGGGCTTATAGTTGTTCTTGCGAGGGGTTTTCACCATGCGCCGTTCAACACCGCTTGTCAGTTCTCATAACCCGAAGGTCGTGGTTCAACCAGCTCCCGCAACCAGTTTTAGGCGCTGTAAAAACGCGCAAAAAAAGACTGCAACCACCCTTAAAAAGGGTAGGAAAGCAGTCTTTTTTGTGGTATAATAAATTTGATGAAAAAAATACCAACAAGAATATAATACACCATATCAATTAAAATTTCCTATAGAAATTGAAAAAAATTATTGAAACAACAGATCCGGTATATACATTTTTGTGAAGTTATTGATCATATTGACCTAAATAAATACCTGACGACTGAGGAACGCAGGACAGGCAGACCAAGATATGATGAAAAAACTTTGCTAAAAGTAATACTGTTCGCATTCATGGAAAATGGCTATGAATCATTAAGAAAAATAGAAAAGCTGTGCAAAACAGATATCCGCTTTATGTGGTTATTACAGGACGAACCGCCGCCAAGCCATATGACGATAGACAATTTTATGAACAATGTGCTTAACGGAAAAATAGAAGAGATATTCGCTGACATCAATGCTTACATATTTGAACAAGAAAACGTAGATATGGATCATGTGTACATAGACGGAACAAAGATCACAGCCAACGCCAACAAATACAGCTGGGTATGGAAAAAGAGCTGTGAGAAAAATCGCGTGAAAGTATTTGCAAAGATAACAGAACTGTTAAGTGAGATAAATACAAGAATAGCCGCATTTGGTGTGAAATTTGGAGTTCGCGAAGAATATGCCATCGAATATCTCGAACAGATATTGAAGCAATATATACAGCTTTGCGGTTTTGATCCTGCTTCTGCTGTCAGGGGACGTGGACATCATAAAACTCCAGAACAGCGATATTATGATAAGCTTACAAGTTATATTGCGAGACTAAAAAGTATGCAGAGCACATAAAAATATGCGGCAATGAACGAAACAGTTATTCCAAAACAGACCATGATGCAACATTTATGCGTATGAAAAAAGACTATATGGGAAACGATCAACTGCTCCCAGGTTACAACATACAATTTGGCGTTTGCGATGAGTATATCGCCGTATATGACGTAAAAAGCAGTATGCCTCGGATATGGATTGCTTCAAGCCGCTTATGGAAAAATTCCACAGAATATATGGAAAGTATCCTGAATATCCAGTTACCGACGCAGGCTATGGAAGCTTCAACAACTATCTGTACTGCGAAGAACACGGAATGGGAAAATACATGAAATTTACCATGTATGAAAAAAGAAAGCAAGAATATTAAATACCATAATGATCCATACAGAGCAGTGAATTTCCGCATAGATGAAAATGGTGATCTGGTGTGTCCTAACAACAAAAAATTCCATTACGTTTACAGCAGACCCATAAAGGAAACAAATATGGGAGAACAGAAGAATTCTATCAGTGTGAAGAATGTGCAAACTGTTCTCATAAAGAAAAGTGCTGCAAATGCAAGGGAAATCGCATAGTTCGCATAAATGAAGAATTGACTGCATTTCACAAAAGAAGTTTTGGACAATCTTAATTGTATTCATGGAGCGCTTCTCAGAATGAACAGAAGCATTCAATCTGAAGGTGCAAATGGTATCATCAAGTGGAATCGGTCATACACAAGAGCCAGAAGACGTGGCTTAAATGCCATGAATTTAGAAATTGCGATGATTTGCTGTGGTTTTAATCTGCATAAATTTCACTTGAAGAAGATCGCAATCAGAAAAGCAGCCTGAAAAAGATATTTTTCAACATTTTAATAATCGGCAAAAACGCAGTTTTTGTGCCGCTGTGTTTGCTGTACCCTTTTTTCAAGATTAGATAGTTCTTTTTTGCTGTGTGATATATTAAAGCCCGTGGGCTTCCATATCGAGGAAATCCACGGGCTTTGTTGCGCTTTTTTTACAGCGCCTTTTTTCATGCCCAAATCACCCACAAAATACCACAAAAAAGATCGGTCAGTAATCCCATTTGGGATCTACTGACCGATCTTTGCTGTTTATTCACTTGCGCAAAACGTAATGCCAGCCTTAAATCAACGTTCCTTGTCCGTCAGCCCAAACCTGATACTGTGCAGGTCAAGTCCATTCTGCGCAAAGTATATCCTGAAAGTTGTGAAGCGTGAGAACATAGGCGTTTCCTTTTCCATTGAAACAGCCTTGCCGCCAGTGCCGTTGAACGTGAACGTACCCACCGCAGTTCCCATGCTGAACAGCGTCATAGGTATCTGCGCAAGCTCACTCTGTGTAGAGCTTGCCGTAACTATCACCCTGTAAATACCGAAGTTTGACAGGTCAAGAGCAAAGCTATAAGAAGTGCCTTTCTTTTGTGTCAACATCACTAAGGTCAAGAGTTATGTCACGGTCTACCTTATAAAACTGTACAGGCTTGTCGTCCTCCTGCTCCTCGTCCTCTCGGTTTATCACCTTGACAGTATCTCCTATACCCTCCGCACGCTTAAGAGCATTAGTGTGAAGAAGAAATCCGCATATGTTCGCCGCATTTCTCTGAAGCTCACACCTCTCTATACCGCCATTTTCAAGGGCAGCAAGCGTGTTATCGTCATTCTTTTCTCCGTCAGGACAAACCATGTAAACATCGTTCTCTGCGCCCCTAGCCATAGCCGCAAAATCCGTCTTGTCAGGCTCTTTTTCCACGAACATTTATGTTCGCCCACCAGTCCGTCATGGTGAAGCCCTTGAAGCCCCATTCCTCACGAAGTATCACTGTGTTAAGGTCAAAGTTTCCTGCCGTCCACAAGCCGTTTACTATGCCATATGTGGTCATAACAGAGGAAGCTCCTCCCTCTTTTACCGCTATCTCAAAACCCTTTAGATATATCTCCCCTGAGTGCTCTTTCCGATACCACCGAGTTGATAAAATGCCTGTTTGTCTCACGATTGTTCGCACAGAAGTGCTTTATCGTACCTGTCACTCCTGCACCAGCCATGCCCTTTAACTCAGCCGCCGCCATTTTGCCCGTAAGAAAAGGATCTTCCGAGAAATACTCAAAGTTTCTGCCGTTCAAAGGGTGTCTGTGAATGTTCATTCCAGGGCCAAGCAGACAGTCCACCTTGTTAGCCGCCATTTCAAGCCCCATAAAAGTGAAAAGCTCGCTTGTAAGCTCCTTGTTGAACGAGGAAGCTATCATAGTGCCGTTCGGCAGGCTGAAAGCCTTTTGTGCCGCAGTCAAGTCTCATGCCCGACGGACCGTCCGAACAGCAGCCAGCAGGTATGCCAAAGCCATTGAGATTTTCCGACACTCCTCCGAACGCCGAAGCCGTACCGGCAGTTACCCTAGGGCTTCCCATGCCCTCGCCCCTTATAATGCAGGAAAGATCATAGTCTGAAAGCTGTGCAATAAATTCGTCCATTGTGTTCTTGCCGTTCTTAACGTCCCAAAGCTTTATGCCCTTGTCACCAGTGTATGCTATCTCTTTCGGAAGCTTCTCCAAACGCCTTGCACTTTCGTCTACCTCAGATACAGGCACAGCCTCTCTGCCAATGCTGAAAGCTCCGCCCTCGCAAACAGGCTTTATCCTCTCAAACCTCTCCACAGGAGCAAGCGACTGAGTGAGCCTTTCTGTTACCAGATCCTCACCCTGCTTCAAAACTGCAAGCATATTCCGCACTTCTCACGTCACTGCCCACATAGAATTTATATTCCCCTGCTTCAAGCACATAGCATGCCTTGTTGCCCGTCACACCCGAATCGTCATAAGAAGCAAGCTTTGCGATGTCCACTGCTATCTCAACCGCCTGCTCTTCCTGTGGTACAAGCTCCCTGGTCTTTTCAAAGCCGCAAAGCACTCTAGCCGCCTTGCCGAGCCTTCCCTGCGGAGCTTCGCAGTAGACCTCTATTACCTCTTTGCCCTTGTAAGAACCGATATTTTTCACCGATACAGAAAGCTTCACAGCCCCTCTGTTATCTCAGCCTTTTTCCGTCTTTATCTCAAACGCAGTGTATGAAAGACCAAATCCGAACGGATAAAGCACCTTTTCTTTAGCAAAAGTCTCAAAATAGCGGTAGCCCACATAGATATCCTCAGCGTAAATATCCCTGTTTTCCTCCCTGCCGAAATTAGCGTCCGAAGGGTAGTCCGACACCCTTGTATGCAATAGTGTCAGGAAGCTTTCCGCTTGGGCTGACCTTTCCAGTCAAAACGTCTGCCGTACCCTTTCCGCCTGTCATTCCCCCTGCCAAACATAAAGCACAGCGTCAGGGGGCAATTCTGTTTATGTCGGTCATATCGATGATATTTCCCACGTTGAGAAGCAAAACAACTTTTTGAAATTCTCCCTCACCACCGTGAGCATAGCTATCTCGTCATCGCTTAGCAAATAAGAGCCTGCCTCCAGCCTGTTGTCCTGCTCCTCGCCTGCCGTCCTGCCTATTATCACAATGGCAGTTTCACAGCTTTTTGCAGTTTCTTTAACAAGCCCCTCGTCAAGTGGCATCTCTTTCTGCGACCAAGGCTCTCCGCCCCAGCCCTCGCCTAAGTCGAATGGGTTTTCCTTGTCCCATTTTCTGTATGTGTCAAGAAGCTTCTCATTGACCTTTACGCCGTTATCAATAAGCCCGTCCAGAATGTTCACGACCTTAGTAACGTTCACCATTCCTCCCGAGCCTGTTCCGCTTTTTATAATAATGAAACTGTATGCGTCCGAAAACAGCCACCTCTTTGTCTGTATCAAGTGGCAGAGCATTATTTTCATTTTTGAGCATAACGATTCCCTCAGAAACCATTTTCGCCGCAGTATCAAGATATTTGTTCCAATCAAGTATTCTTTCCATAGCTTTCACCTTTCCAAATTTTCTATTGAATTTCAAAGTGTATTATAGCACAACCCTCCCACCTATTCAATAAAGATACTATGAACAATGGGTTTACTTTTTATATAGCATATCCTGTCCTCAGGAAAAATATTGCACAATGTGTTTGTTTGTGCTATAATGAGTATATATGACTGCACCGCACGCTTCTTGTTCGGTGTTCCTTATTAAAAAAATTATTGTCGGAGGGGTAAAAGTGGATAATATCGTCACTGTCGGCGGACAAATAAACGCATCTATAAACTTTGCCATGCAGCAAAACTATGTCCCTGTCATAAGAAGCCTTGTAGTAAATAACAACTCAGAGGAAGTCCTTGAGAATATCAGCCTTAAAATAACCTTTTGAGCCTGAGTTTGCAAAGGAATTTTTACATATTATATCGGCTCTATCCCCGCAAAAGTTCTGCCGAAATATCCCCCGTGAGGATATCTACCAACACAGATCTTCTTTTCTCTCTTACAGAAAAAATGGTGGGCAATATCACCATTGAGGTGCTTCAAAATGGCGAAAATATCTTCACCTATCAGAACACTATAGAGCTTCTCGCCTGCGATCAGTGGAGCGGTTTGAACATAATGCCTGAGATGATAGCCGCATTTGTTATGCCAAATCACCCTGCGCTCTCCCCCAGTTATCCATGACGCTTCCACGTTCCTGAAAAAGTGGAAAGGCGACCCCTCTTTCACAGGCTATCAGACCAACAACCCAAACAACGTGAAGCTTCAAATGGCAGCAATTTTTTGCCGCCCTTGTCCAGCAGAAAATAGTCTACAACGATCCCCCCTGCAAGCTATGAAGTCATAGGTCAGAGGATACGCCTGCCGCATAAGGTCTTGGAGCAAAAAAAATGGGCACTTGTCTTGACCTTGCGGTGCTTTTATGCCGCCTGCCTTGAAGCGGTGGGACTTCACCCTCTGCTGTTTTTTTCATGACAGGTCACGCATTTTGCGGCTGTTGGCTTGAAAAACGAAACTTTCGCAGATTGTTGCGTTGACGATGTTTCCGCTATTGAAAAGCGCATTGCAGAAAATGCCGAAGAAATGCTCCTTGTGGAGTGTACAGACTTTGTTGACAGCAACGTTCACGATATCGAGCGTTTCGACCATGCCATGAAACACGGCAAAGACCATATAAGCAACATGGAATTTCAATGCGTCATAGACATTATCCGCACCCGTGGAAGTGGCATAAGACCTATCCCACTGCGTCCCGAGCAACCTTTTTCAGGTATGCAGCTTGCAGAAGAATCCGACAAGCCAAAAGAGATTTTTCGCCCCCCTCCGAGCTTAACAGCTTCTTCTTGGCAAAGTGGCAGAGGGCAACGATAAGCCCGTCACAAAAAATGCGTATATGGGAAAGAAAGCTCCTTGATTTCAGCCTGCGAAATTCTCTTTGAACTTCCGTGTTGGCTGGGGAACACCATGCAGCTTTATGACCGCAGACCTTGGAAAGCTTGAGGACGAGCTTGCAAGCGGAAGTGACTTCCGTATCATGGGAAATACCTACCGAGTGGACAAGCTTCCACTCGTGACGCAAAAATATTCGCTATCGAGAACGAAAAGGACCAGACAAATATCGCCGAGAACGAGTTCAAAACAACCGCATAAGAACGTTCCTTAATGAAGCCGACCTTGACACTGCCCTTAAAAAAGCCTCTACCGCTCCGCCAAAGTGAGCATGGAGGAAAACGGCAGCAACAACCCTTTTCCTCGCTCTGGGACTCCTCCGCTGGTATGAAAGCGACCTTCCGAAAAAGCCACGCTATGCCCCTTTGGTGCTTATCCCTATAGATATCGTCCGCAACACACGCAATAAGGGCTATATAATAAGGAGCAGACAGGAAGAAAACTCAGATAAACGTCACGCTTTTGAATATCCGCCAAGACCATGGCATCAGTATCACAGGTCTTGACCCTTCCCACTTTTTGACGAACACGGCATTGACCTGCCCCCTTGTTTTCAATACCACTATCCGTCAGGGCGGTCATGGCAAAAAGCGTTGGAACATCGAGGAATATGCCTTTATCGGTCTGTTCTCGTTCAGCCAGTTCGTATTGGAACGACCTTCGCAACTGCTCAGAGGAGATAAGCCAAAACAAGGTGGTGTCCAGCCTTATGGCTGGCTTCTCTCACCTATGCCCCTGAGGATATAAGCATAACCCCCCTGAGAATATAGATTCCGACCTTGACCTTTGAAAAACATGGCAGTGCCGATGAGTGCAGATTCCTCACAGCTTGCCGCCATTGCCGCAGCAGGAAGCGGACAAGCTTTGTCCTCCACGGTCCTCCGGGAACAGGAAAATCTCAGACTATCACAAATATGATAGCAAACGCCCTCTATAATGATAAAGCGTGTTGTTCGTTGCCGAAAAAATGGCAGCCCTCAACGTGGTGCAGAAACGTCTTGCAAACCTAGGGCTTTGACCTGTTCTGCCTTGAACTCCACTCCAATAAAAACAAACAAGACCACTGTCCTTGCAGAGCTTGACAAAGCCCTTGAAGTGGGCAAAATAAAATCTCCCGAGGAGTATTCAGCCGAAGCCGCAAGGCTCAAAGCTCAGAAAGCCCAGCTCAACGATACCATAACCGCACTTCACGAAAAGCGTAACTGTGGTGTGACCCTTTATGAAGCTATATCAGCCTATGAGCGCAGTATATCCGAAAAAGACAAAAATCAGTTTCAAAAGACATCTTCGCTAACGTGGCAAAAGAAACTCCCGACCGCTTCAGCGACCTTTGTGCATAGATATTCAATAGCCATAGCCGAAACAGGCGACTTTTTGCCGACTTCCCACTTAAAGATATCGGCATTACATCATATTCTATGGAACAGCGTGACAAGTTCACACTGAAGCCGCCGACCTTGCCCAAAAAGCCACCGCTTCCTCAGTGCGCACAAACTCGCACAGGCTTATAGCTACAGCGGTGACCTTGACAAGACAGCAGTAAAAATGCTTTCTGACATATACAAAGCTTCCACCGCTGATGGTGAACTTCTTTGACGGACTTCTCTGCGCACCTCACTATGATATCACCCTGCAAAAAAGATCAAAGATACTTGCCGTAGGAAAAGAGTATACCGCTCTCTGCACCGATATCCTCAGCCTATTTTGAAAAAAGCATTTTTGACTTTCCTGCGTCAGAATCGAAAAATGCTCTATAAGCAGGCAGAGCAAAGCTGGCTTTTTGCCAAAAAGCCATGAAACTTGGCAAGCTTTGTAAAAGCCTAAAGCCCACGCCAAAGACCCTGCTTCCGTTACAAAAAGCAAACCTTGGTGGAAATTCTCGATAAGTTTTGCACCATAAGCGAAAAAGAAAGACTTCCCCGCGAAGCCTGCCGTCAGATGTAACAGCGCTTTCACAGGTATTTACATGAACGAGCAGACCGATTGAATGTCCTTGAAAAGCCGTTTCAAAAACCGACAGCATTATGAATGCCATTAAGCAGAAAGCGGGTGCTGACCCTGCACAAATGGCTCAGACTATCGGAAAAGCAAACTGCACTTCTGAAGGACAGGCTCCCCTCATTCCTTGAAAGCTTTCAGCCTTTTGAGGACAGCTTCCAGCCAACATGACCGCCATAGAAGCAAGTGCAGATTGGCTTGGCTTATCTGCAGAAAAGCTTAATACCTATGCCGAAAACGCAGATAAGCTTAGATACGCTGCCCAGTTCAACAGTGTTGACAAAGAGCTTTCAGACAACGGACTTTCAGGTGTCAGCGAAAGCTACCGCACAGGCAATGTTGACAGCGAAAAACGTAGAAAAAGCATTCTCCTGCACGCTAAACTATCAGCTTGCACTTATGATAATAAACAGCGATAAACGTCTTAGTTCAGCAGTAACAGTGCAAACGACCTTATCACACAGTTCAAAAGACACTCTCGATAAATTCTCACGCCTGACTATACAGGAGCTTTTGGCTCGTCTTTCTGCAAAAATACCTGCCAAGGCTCAGCCTGTGCTTCCACCCTGAAATGGGCATACTCAAACGTGCCATAAAAAGCAACGGCAGAATGATGTCACTTAGAAGCCTTTTCGATAAGATACCAAATCTTCTCCGCAAGCTCTGCCCTTGTATGCTCATGAGCCCCATATCAGTTGCACAGTATATAGACCCGTCATTCCCGAAATTCGACCTTGTTATCTTTGACGAAGCTTCTGGCTGCCAACAGCCGAAGCCGCAGGAACTATCGCAAGGGGCGAGAACGTTGTTATTGTGGGCGACCCTAAACAGCTTCCACCAACAAACTTCTTCTCCTCAAATCGGATAGACGAAGAAAACAGCGAAAAAAGAAGACCTTGAAAGCCTCCTTGACGATTGCCTTGTTATCTCCATGCCGCAGCAGTATCTCAAATGGCATTATCGTTCACGCCATGAGAGCCTTATTGCCTACAGCAACATGAAATACTATGACAATAAGCTTCTCACATTCCCGTCCCATAACGACCTCATTTCAAAAGGTGAGCATTATCCACCCCGAGGGTCACTATGACAAGGGCAGAACAAAGCAGAACAAGGCGGAAGCAAGAGCCGTTGTTGACGAGATAATAAGACGCATGAGCGACGAAACGCTCCGCAATGACAGCATAGGTGTTGTAACATTCAGCTCCGTTCAGCAAAATCTCATTGACGATATGCTCTGCGAAGAGTGGGCAAACCACCCTGAACTTGAAGAGCTTGACAGAAAGTCACCAGAGCCGGTCTTCATCAAAACCTTGAAAACGTTCAGGGCGACGAGCGTGACGTTATACTCTTCTCCGTCGGCTATGGTCCTGACGAAAAGGGACAAGTTTCGAACTTCGGCCCTCTCAACCGTGACGGTGGCTGGCGAAGACTTAATGTAGCAATATCCCGTGCAAGAAAAGCCATGATAGTCTGCTCTGTCCTCCGCCTGGGCAGATGGACCTTTCAGGAACGTTCCGAGGGCGTTGCAGGACTTAAAGGCTTCCTGGGTTGCCGAGCGTGGAAACTGCCATGGCTCAGCGCTTCCTAAAAGCACAAGTGACAGCACTGTAACAGAGTGTATCATAAAAGCCATAAAAGGCTTGGCTATGGGGTGAAATGCAACATCGGAAGCTCGAGTTCAAAAGTTGATATCGGCATAATCCTCGACCTGACAACGAAAAGGAGTATCTCTTGGGCATACTCGCTTGATGGTGGCCTCCACAGCTCAACCGCACAGGACAGATTTATCCTACAGCCAAGCGTGCTTAACGGTCTTGGCTGGAATATCCTGAAGTGTGGACGCTCGATTGGTTTGATGATAAGGACCGAGGTTCTGAAGCGCAAAGCCGCCATAGACAGCGCACCAAAGCATGAAGCCGAAACCGCTCCCCCCTCAAAAGCCTGCCGTCTATTCCACATCGCAGTTTGAAAAAGCTTCCGCCCTCACATCAGCCTTTGCACAGCCCCTATGTGACCGCAGATATTGGCATAATGGGTACATCTGATGACTTTTATAAGCCCGAAAACAAGCAGAAAATAAAACAACCGAAAAGATGATCGCTGTCAAAGCACCAATAAGTGAGAAAGCTTTTCATGAGAAAGTTTTTCACCGCATGGGGCATAACACGAAACTTGGCTCAAAGGTGGAAAACATCTTTGCCGATGCCGCACAAGGCGTTTCACCATTCGCCACAGCCGATGAAAGCAGAGTTTTCGCTTTGGAAAGAGGGCAATCCCTGAAAGCTATTCTATCTATCACTGAAAGCGACGATACCAACAAGCGAAGCATGGAGGATATCCCCTCCGAGGAGATAATAAACGCCCGTGAAAGTGCTGCCAGCAGATAAGCCTTTCAAACCGACCTCGTAAGAGAAGCAACCAGAAGTCCCGGCTACACAAGAGCTGTGGGCATAACGGGAGGCGTAATAAGCTACACCCTGAAAAAAGCTCTCACCGCAGGTCTTATCAAAAAATCGAAAGCGGAAGCCCATCTCCGCAAAATAATACGCAAACAAACCAAACCACCGCCGAGCTTTCCTCCCAGCGGTGGTTTCTGTCCTATCAGTGTTTTAATTTCTCCGAAACAAGCTGCATCTCAACCATGTGCTGTAGATACCGTTGGTCTTTTAAGCGCCTCAGGCGAGCCTGTCTCAGCCACCTTGCCGTCTTTAAAGCACAATATCTTGTCCAATAACCGTCAACAGTTCTCATTCTGTGTGCTATTATAAGCACAGTCTTGTTCTGTATAAGCTTTGCAATAGACTCACCATATAAGCGACTCGTTGTCAACGTCCAGAGAAGCCGTAGCCTTCGTCCATAAGAATGATAGGAGCGTCCACCGCCCTATGGATATACGCTGTCTTTCACCGCCCGAGCCGTTCCTATCATGCTGTTCCACTTGTCAGGCATCTTCTCAACAAAATCCTCGCAGTGTGCAAGCCTTGCCGCCGCCATAACCTCCTCGTCCGTTGCGTCCTTTCTACCTATCCTGATATTCTCCATAACAGTGTTGTTGCTTAAACAGCGTTACATCTTTGAAAACGATAGAGTAAAAGTGAAAAAGCTTCTCAGGGTCTTGGCGTCTGCAACATTCATTCCGCCAACAGTTATCTTGCCCCTTGTCATTATCCCAAAATCTTGCCGCAAGCCTTGCAACAGTGGTCTTTCCTCCGCCAGACGGACCGATAAGCTGTTATCTCCCCCTGCTTTGCAGTGAAGCTTACATCAGAAAGCACCTGCTCTTCTTCACTCTTGTATGAAAGCAACATGGTCGAATGTGATATCATAACCCTTGTTGTGTCAAGCCCATCACTGCCCGACTGCTCCTCGTGCGAAATATCTCGTCCATACGATTGCAGTTTGCGTCAAGGCTTATTATAGCAGCCAGATTCTGAAGCGAGATCTGAAGCGGCTCATACATTCTGGTTACCACCAGCAGGAACATAAAGAACGTCAGCACCGTTATCTCACCCTTTACAAGAAGCGAGCTTCCCACAACAACCACAGTTCCAATACCGAGCTTTAGTATCATCTGCGCTGAGCATACAAATACCACATTTGCAAACTCCGCCACGATAGCGTGCTTTTTCCACAGCCTTTATCTTCTTTTCAAGCCCCTCAGAGTATTTCTCTGTCATGTTGTATGAACGCAGGTCACGGAGAGTTTCAAGCCCCTCCTGAATGCCGTCAATGCAATCTATACGATATTTCATCGTCTTTTCGTGTATCCTTGACATAACCTTCTTTGAAGAAATAACTATCATAAATGCTACCGGCATTACCCAAACTGAAGCAAGAGCCATTCTCCAGTCAAAGAAAAACAAGCTTATAACAATGATAGTAGTGGAGACGATACCGCCCACAAGCTCAGGTATCCAATGCGAAGAGCCTGTTTCTATCATTGCACAGTCCGTCATGATAGTGTTCGTAAGGTCGGCAAGATCTTTCTTGCCAAAGTATGAAAGGTATCTTCTGAGCTTTTCCGCAAGCGTCCTTCGTCTTACACCGCTTTCAACATATGTAGAGTAAAACGTGGACTTATACTGAAACAGCGTTGTAAAGGGCAATAAGCTTAAAAAGCACTCCCACTATCGCCCCGACAAAAAGCCAGAACTTATCTCTTGGAAGCTCTCCCTCAAGAAGATATGAGGAAAGCACATATAAAAGCCCCACAGGGAGCATAAGCACAAGGTGAGCAAGCGTAACAGCAATAAACGCCCTTATCATGCCTTTTGCACCCTTGGCTGAAAGGGCATATTGTGTTTTAATTTTTCCGTGAAGCTCATAATCAAACACCTGCCTTTCTGACCTGCCAGCTTACAGACCTGTTGTATTCGTTCCACATACGGCTGTAGATCCTGCCCTGCTCTATAAGTTCCTCATGCTTTCCGCTCTCTGCTATCCTGCCCTCAGAAAGAACGTAAATGCGGTCTGCATTTGTTACCGTTGAAAGCCTGTGTGCTATCATTATAACTGTCTTGTCTTTTTGAAAGCCTCTCAAAAGCCTGCTGAACAGACCTCTCGTTGTCAGGGTCGGCAAAAAGCCGTCGCCTCGTCAAGTATAAGCACAGGCGCATTTTTTCAAAAACGCCCTTGCAATAGAAAGCCTCTGACACTCGCCCCCGAAACGTATATGCCCTTTGAGCCTATCATAGTATCAACACCCTCAGGGGAACTTCTCGATTATATCCATGCACTGTGCGTCACGAAGCGCCTGCATAACCGCATCGTCCGTGGCGTCAGGTCTGCCCATTCGCACGTTGTCGAGAATACTCATTTTAAGAAGCTTGCTGTCCTGGAAAACATATGAAACATACTTCATAAGCTCCTCTGACGGAATGTTTCTCACGTCTGCCCCTCCTATCTTTATAGAGCCGCTCTTTACGTCCCAGAAACGTGCGATAAGGGGAACAAAGGGTGGTCTTTCCTCCCCCTGAAGGACCTACTACCGCAATATGCTCTCCTGCCTTTATATTCATCGTTATTCCGTCAACAGCGTTGCTCTCTGCATTGTCATAAGCAAACACCGCATTGTCAAGCTGGATAGATGAGTCCTTTGGAGTTTCACCGCTCTTTGTCTCAGCAAGCGGCTCAGTTTCAAGAATAGAATACATTCTGTTCACAGCGTCGTCCACCAACATCTGTGACTTTCTCCTGCATATGCTATCTTCATAAGCGTTACAGTAAGAATAGAAGTTATTATCACATAAAGAAAAGATTAAGAACAAACTCGTCCGTAACTCCATGGGAAGTGAGTTTGAAAGCCGCAATTATAAGCGCCGCAAAAATGCCGTTCGCCGCAGTGGTGAAGCATATCATCGGAAGCATCATGTTCTTTGTGTATCCAAGAGTCCACTTTTCATATTCGTCAATAGCAAGCTTGAAACGCTTGAAAGAAAATACCGTCTGACCAAAGGTCTTTACAACAGGTATTCCACGAACATACTCCACCGCCTCAGAGGACATTTTTTCAAGTGCATTCTGATACTGCTTCATATCCTCCGCCATTTTAGGACCATCATAAGCGTGCCCATAAGCACAAATGCGATGAAGGCAGGGATAAGGCTAATAAATCCAAGCCGCCAGTCGAATATGAAACATCATAACAAGCAGACCCACAGGGGTCGCCATTGAAAACAGCCTTGTCAGGAAAAAATTGTGGGCAAGATAGGTTTCCGTTGACGCAATTTAAATCCATAACTATCTTTCGTATCTTTCCTGTTCCCTCAGCTTCAACATAACCAAGCGGAAGCTTCATAACATGCTTCATCATGCTCACTCATGTTAGCCTGCACCCTGAACGCTGCCTTTGTGAGAACACATTAGCGCAGCGATATATATAACCATTCAAGAAGTGCAAAGCCCACAGCCTCCCAGCCGTATCGGCTTATGTTCTCCGCCTTTGAAAAATCAGGTCTTACCCTGAGTATCTCTTTTATGATGCGCCAAACATCATAAAACGGTATCAGTGCTATCCATGCACTTATTACAGCAAGAACAGCAGAAGCGTAGGAATAATACTTATGTCCGCCTGCATAGTGCATAAGAACTGCAAAGGAACTTTTCTTTTTCTTTCTTTTTTTTCACAACAATACCTCCTGTTTGTTTATAAAGTTAGGTCTAACTAACTTATTGTTATTTAAAAAGCAACACCCTATACGGGTTGCTGAAAATGTTAAAAAAAGTCAAATGATTTTGACATCTTTTTCTGTGGGGAGCGGCGCAATTTCTGCTTTGCAGAAATACGACGTCCCGCTCCCTGCTCAAAGTTCTACTAAAAACCCGAACAACACCAAGACCCTACAAGCCCAGGTCCCTCATAATTCTGCCCCAGAACTTTACCCCAACCTGCGAAGCAGAACTCTTTTATGCTTTTCATAAAGATCTGCGCCTCATCATAAGAAAGATCATGAGAGACCACCTCGTAAATATAAGACCAGCCTGTTCGGCAGATAACGTGTATAAAGAAGTCGCTCACCATGTTTTCACGCCTTGAAAACTGCTTTTTTACAAACTCCCTGTAATACTTTTTTCCTCTGTCTCAGCAAGCTCTCGTCAAAATAATGCTCATATCTCCGTTCCTGCCGAGTGGCAGAAGATGCTTTGAAAACGTCAAAGTTTTCATAAATATTTCAGCACAAGCTCAGTTCCCTCATTGCCCTGACTTGTCGCCTCCGCAGGGTCGCTCTCCCCTTGCAGCGGTTATGCTTTCAAGATACAACTCCATAAGTCCGTCTGCAGCCGGCTTTACCACCGCCGAAAAAGTCCAGCCTTGTCCCCAAAGCGTGTATAGACCTCCGTACTTACTCCGCTCTCAGAAGAGATCCTGCGAAGATTTGCATTTTGAAAGCCGTGTTCAAGAAATTCTTTTTTTGCACTCTCTATAAGAGTTTCTGTAACTCCTGCTGTTTTCCGTTCTCATTTTGCACCTGCCTGAAAATAACCATGTTATAATAACAGTGTTATTATAACATGGTTATTTAAACTTGTCAAGGGGGAATATCATATTTTTTTTCAAATTTCGGTATACATCCTCTATCACCTTTGTGATATGCTTTCCTATGTCATCCTC
>VOFK01002426.1_pt1 | contig 15743 bp, 23 predicted proteins | sample 5384121 | NCBI WGS metagenome assembly VOFK01 (sample SAMN12384730, study PRJNA508395) | human gut metagenome | isolation source: healthy gut J | host: Homo sapiens
TACGGCTCGCAAAGTACAACTGCCGGTCTGCTGTCGGGAAGGCTAAAACCATATCGCGGCAAGGTAAAGACCTTATGTGGTGCGGTGCGTGGCGGGTGCCGCTGCCGGTGATCCGCGCGAAGTAGCGCAGGACATTGGTAAGCTTTCGATGAAAGCAGAGTGGATCCGGAAGAGTGTGCGCTGCTTTGCATATCACGGAGCTTTTGGGCGAAGGCGTGAAGCTCGCGCCACCCGCGTTGATATATCTCGGCGGCGAGACAGCAGCGCCTTGCACTTCGGAAAAGCGCTGCTCACCGCACCTCGACGTGCTGCTGCTTGACGAGCCGACAAAGTGGGAATGGACGGTGAGTTGCCGCTTCGGCGCGCTTCTGTGTCCTGTCTGCGAAGGCCGAGGGGCAAAAGGCTCATATTCCCTCGTGAAAGCCGCCACATCGAGTTCTGCGCGCAATGCGCCGATCGCTGCGCCCTGCTGTTTCGCGGTGAAATTGTTCTGCCGGAGCGCACCGCGCAAGTTTTTCTCCGGCAATTTTTTTACACTACGGCGGCTCGCCAGGCTCAGCCGCGGCATGATTGAAAACGCGTCCTCACCGAGGCGATCGGAATGCCTCAGGACAGTGAAAAAGCCGCGCACCGTGACGCTTGCGGGTGATCAAAGCTTTCGGCCGCCGTGCCGCAATCGCGGTCAGAAACATGGCTGTGGGAGCAAGCGCCGAAAATACCACCTAACGTCATACTGCTTGCAATGCCGTTTTTGCCCGGTTTGAAGTACGCAGGATAGTTGTGGTTATGATGGTGTTTGTTGTGGCAGGAAGAGGGTTTCATTATGCCGCAGTTTAAGCCTTCATGCGCCATTGTCATACTCACGTCGTTGCGTTCAATGCCGAGGCCTGTTTATCACCGGCGCCGCGGCAGGCTTATATCAACATAGCCGGCCAGCCGGACGCCGGTTTCGGCCTCGTCGGCTTTGTCGGAATTTTGTTCCGCGACAGTGAAAACAGTCTGATGTTGGTATAGTTTTCTTCTCCGTGTATTATTTACGTTGTTTTTGATTACAGGCTCGCTTTTATGTACTTTTGAGATGATTAGGTGCTGTAATGTATGCTCTCCCGATTTACGTTCAATCTTATCCATGTCTGGAACTGTTGTGCCTTGCTTTTTGTTGATAGTTTAAGAGTTTTGACTTCAGGGTGATTGTAAATGCGAATGCTTCAATAGGTAATTTTCGGACGATAAATGCGGATGGCTGGACAAACCAGTCTGCACATTTAAGCATCAAAATATTTGAAAGCATGAAAATTGCATTTTCGCGCTTGCCGATGCAAAATAGCAAACTGGAAGCAAAAATGCACTGATTTCAGCTCAAAACTTTTAAGAAAATATTTCTTTATTTGACTAAATCCACAAAAAATATGCAGAATTTTTGTGAATTATTGCTACGATTATCTTGAAAATTAACAAGCAGTGAATTTGTTGGACGGAAAAATTGCAGGATGCTGCTGTATAAACAATTGAATGCGTTCATATATTGAACGGAGGTTACCGGCGATGAAAAACGTTAAAGTCCTCATCAGCAACCCAACGCTTTGGCAGCAGCAAAAGCGAGCTTTGCTTTGAACTTCGCAATGCAGGCCGCCGCACATGGAGAACAGGACAGAACTTATAGACCTTGATATGGTCAACACATATTTCAGACTTACCGAGCGGGGCAAGCTGGTGGAGCAGAAGGAGATAAGGCTTGTCTCTCCTAACTGGCGCATGCTCCGGTATCGAAACGCCTCGCTTCCGGCGGAGGTCGCTCGGCATTCGTCCTTGAATGGGACACGGTAGTGTTCGACGTCGGCGGAGATGATGTCGGCGCAACGGCGCTCGGCAGATATCACTGTGATTTCCGTCGATCTTGATGCCGGTTGCTTTGAGGTGCTCAACGTCGTCATTGCAGAATCGCTTTCCGGCACGGTAGAAGCTCATAAGACTTCGTGAGGGAATGCAGGCAACATTCAAGACTCCAGATAACAGGCATGATCAACAACACCAACCTTCCACCATGACCAGCGCCGACGACCTGTGGGACGGATACAAGATGCTCAAGGAAGTCTCCGACAGGACGGTGGTCCCCGTGGCATATACGACAGGCCGATCTGCTTGAACAGTTCCTTTCCGAAGGGCACGATCCGGAAGTATCGGCAAGCCATTCCCCATAGATGTACATGCACCGTGATTGGGATTCGTATATTAAGCACGGCTGAACAATCGCACCGATCCCTCGGAAGGAATTTTGGTTAACGCGCGGACCCTTCGGTAAAGATTTTATAGATACCCATTGAAAGGCAAAAAATCCAGAAAAGAGGTAAAGTGTGGTAAGAGTTACTATCAACGAGAATCTTTGCAAGGGCTGGCCTGTGTGTTCGCCTGTCCCAAGCACATCATCGCCCTGTCCAAGACGAAGATCAACGCGAAGGGCTATCACCCGGCTGAGGTCACTGATATGGAGGCCTGCATCGGCTGCACATCCTGCGCGCGTACCTGCCCTGATGTGGTCATCCGCATCGAAAAAGACTAAGGAGGATTTATAATGGCTTTGACTCTTATGAAGGGTAGCGAAGCTATCGCGGAGGCCGCCATTCGCGCAGGCGCCCGTTTCTTCTTCGGCTACCCCATCACTCCGCAGACGGAGATCCCTGAGTACATGTCCGCCCGTATGCCCGAGATCGGCGGCTGCTTCCTGCAGGCCGAGAGCGAAGTGGCGGCGATCAACATGGTGTACGGCGCTGCCGGTACCGGCGCCCGCGTCATCACCTCTTCTTCCAGCCCCGGCGTGTCCCTGAAGCAGGGAGGGCATCTCCTACTGCGCAGGCGCCCGCGTCCCCGCCGTGATCGTCAACGTCATGCGCGGCGGCCCCGGTCTGGGCAACATCCAGGCCTCCCAGGGCGACTATTTCCAGGGCGTCAAGGGCGGCGGCAACGGTGACTATCACCTGCTGACCTACGCTCCCTCCTCCATCCAGGAGTTCATCGACATCATGATGTTCGCCTATGAGAAGGCTGAAAAATATCGTATTCCCGTTCTGTTCTGGCCGACGGCATCATCGCGCAGATGATGGAGCCCGTGGAGATGCCCGAGATGGTCGACTACAAGATCGATCCCGAGAAGAAGCCCTGGGCTTGCACCGGCTGGAAACCGGGCGACGATCCGGCCAAGCGCGGCGTCATCAACTCCATCTACATCGATACCGAGACCCTGTCCGTCCACAACGACGAGCTGCAGGCCGTGTATAAGGAAGTCGTGGCCAACGAGCAGATGGTGGAGACCTACAACTGCGAGGGCGCCGAGTACATCATCACCGCCTTCGGCACCGTGGCCCGACATCGCCAAGAGCGCCATTGCCGAGCTGAAGGCCAAGGGCATCAACGTGGGTCTGGTCCGTCCCATCACCGTGTGGCCCTTCCCCTACGACGCCGTCCGCGAGGCTGCCTGCCAGGATTCCGTCAAGGCGGTTCTGGACGTGGAGCTGAACGAGGGCCAGATGCTGGAGGATGTCAAGCTGGCCATCAACGGCGCCAAGCCCATTGATTTCACCGGCCACTGCGGCAGCCAGATGCCCACCACCGATGAGATCGTCGAGAAGATTCTCAGCATGAAGGAGGGCAAGTAACATGGCCGTATTATTCGAAAAGACAAAGCTGCTCACCGATAAGCAGTTCCATTACTGCCCCGGCTGCAACCACGGCATCATTCACCGCCTGGTGGCCGAGGTCATCGACGAGATGAACCTGGACGGCAAGGTCGTGGGCGTGGCCCCCGTGGGCTGCGCCGTCTTTGCCTACAACTACTTCAACTGCGACATGCACGAGGCCGCCCACGGCCGCGCCCCCGCCGTGGCTACCGGCGTCAAGCGCGCCATGGGCCCGGACACCATGGTGTTCACCTATCAGGGCGACGGCGACCTGGCCTCCATCGGCACGGCCGAGATCGTTCACGCTGCCACCCGCGGCGAGAAGATCACCACCATCTTCGTCAACAACGCCATCTACGGCATGACCGGCGGCCAGATGGCCCCCACCACCCTGATCGGCCAGAAGACCACCACCTCTCCCTATGGCCGTGACGAGGCCTGGTGCGGCGCCCCCATCAAGATGAGCGAGATGCTGGCTGCCGTGCCCAGCTCCTACTACATCGAGCGCGTGGCCGTCAACAACACCGCCAACATTGTCAAGGCCAAGAAGGCCATTGCCAAGGCTTTCCGTTATCAGAAGGAAGGCAAGGGCTTCTGCATGGTCGAGGTGCTCTCCACCTGCCCGACCAACTGGGGTATGTCTCCCGTGGAGGCTATGACCTGGCTGGAGGAGAACATGATTCCTTACTATCCTCTGGGTGTTTACAAAGACAAGGAGGCCAAGTAACATGGAAAAGACCTTTATTTTCGCCGGTTTCGGCGGTCAGGGCATGCTCCTGATCGGTAAGTTCATGGCGATGGCCTGCATGCTGGACGGCAAGCACGTCTCCTGGCTGCCTTCCTACGGCCCCGAGATGCGCGGCGGTACCGCCAACTGCTCCGTCATCGTGTCCGACGAGCCCGTGGCCTCCCCCCTGGTGGACAAGGCCGACGTCATCGTGGCCATGAACCGTCCCTCCCTGGATAAGTTCGAGGATCACGTCAAGCCCGGCGGTGTGCTGGTGATCAACAGCAGCATCATCGACCGCAAGGCTGTCCGCGACGACATCCAGGTGGTGTACTGCGACGCCAACGCCATTGCCGAGTCCATCGGCAATCCCAAGGGCGCCAACGTGGCCATTCTGGGCGCTGTCCTGGAGAAGGTCCCCGTCACCACCGTGGAGCAGATGACCGAGGCCATCCGCATCGAGCTGGGTGAGCGCAAGGCCCGCTTCCTGGAGGGCAACAAGAAGGCTCTGATCGCCGGCATGGAAGCCGCCCGGTAAAGCCTTAAAGCCCCGCAAATTGCATAAAAATCCCCGGCTGCCAGGCAGCCGGGGATTTTTTGGCTCTATATCAATCCTGCATATACAGATCTTCGCAGTCCAGCTCCGCCTGGCGCAGTAGATCCGTCAGCTGCTGCCACAGGAACTGTTCCCGGAAATCCTCCCGCCGCTGCTCCAGCAGCTCCGTATCGCGGCCATTGATCCGGTCATTGTTCCTGTTTTCGGTGATGTCCACGCAGAAAAGGGGTGTCATAAGCATTCTCCTCTCATTATTCCAGCTCGTCCAGGGTCAGGCGGAAGCTGGGCAGGAATTCCTCTAAAAAAACAGGTCCACCTCCGGCAGGTGCATATCCTCCAGGGCCTGGCGGGTCTGGCGGGCGGCGGCGCAGAACTCGTGGTTGCCGGCCTTCTCCTCCTCCAGGCACTTGATGTGGGCCGACAGCTTGTCCGCCGCCTTCACCAGCTCCTCCACCTGGGGGGTCCGCCGGGGTCAGCAGGTCCGCGTACAGGTCCCGGAGCTTCTCCGGCAGCATGCCCGCGAGGCTTGCGGCAGGCGATGGCCTCCACCTGCTTATAGGCGTCCCGGATGTCGGGGTTATAATACTTGATGGGCGTGGGCAGGTCGCCGGTGAGGATCTCGCTGGCGTCGTGGTACAGGGCCGCCACGGCCACGGCTCCGGCGTCCACCTGGCCGCCGAAATACGCATTGCGCAGCACCGCCAGGGCGTGGGCCAGAATGGCCACCTGGTGGCTGTGCTCCTGGATGTTCTCGGTGTAGCTGTTGCGCATCAGGGCCCAGCGGTCGATATACCGCATACGGGCCATATAGGCGAAAAAGTGGTGCATTATTCCAGCTCCCCCCATAGAATTTCTCCGTCGGTGCCGGTGATGCGCACCGGCAGCACCCGGTTGTGGAGGTCCTCACCGCCGGACACGGCCACCTCCATATAGTTGGGCGCATGGCCGCCGTAGCGGCCCGCCGCCGGCTGCTCAAAGAGCACGGGATAGGTCCGGCCCACGCATTCCTCCAGATAGGCCCGGTGCAGCCGGGGCCAGGGCCCGGCCCGGGCGGCACGCTCATCCTTCACCGGCCCCGGCACCTGGGGCATATCCGCCGCCTTGGTGCCCGGGCGGATGGAGTAGGGGAACACGTGCATGGCCGCGAAGCGGCACTCCTCCAGAAACGCCAGGGTGGCGGAGAACTCCTCCTCCGTCTCCTGGGGAAGCCGCAGATCACGTCGGTGGTGATGGCGGGGTGGTCAAAGTACCGCCGCAGCAGGTCCACGGACTGCCGGAACCGGGCGGTGTCGTACCGGCGGTTCATCCGATGCAGGGTGGCGTCGCAGCCGGACTGCAGGGACAGGTGGAAATGGGGGCACAGGTTGGGCAGAGCCGCCGCCCGGCGGCAGAAGTCCTCGGTGATGGTCCGGGGCTCCAGGCTCCCCAGCCGCAGCCGCAGTCGGGGTGCGGCCGCCGAAACGGCCTCCATCAGGTCGATGAGGCCGGTGCCGTTGTGGAGATCCTGGCCCCAGGAGGAGATCTCGATGCCGGTGAACACCAGCTCCCGATAGCCCTCGGCCTGAAGCTGGCGGGTCTGGGCTACCGCCTGGTCCATGGGCAGGGAGCGCACCGGACCCCGGGCAAAGGGGATGATGCAGTAGGTGCAGAAGTTCACGCAGCCGTCCTCCACCTTCAGCATGGCCCGGGTGCGGGCGGCCAGGCCCCCGGCAGGCAGCACCTCGAAGCTCCGCCGCCGCAGGGAGTCGTCCACCGCCACCCGGGGGGTGCGGTCTCGGACCTCCTGCTCCAGCAGGTCCAGAAAGGCCATCCGGTCTCCGGTGCCGCCGATCAGGTCGATGCCCAGGGTCTTTGCCTCGTCAGTGTGGGTCTGGACATAGCAGCCGCAGGCGGCCACCACGGCGCCGGGACTGCGCCGCCTGGCCCGGCGGATCATCTGGCGGGATTTTTTGTCGCTGACGGCGGTAACGGAACAGGTATTGATGATGTAAGCGTCGGCACTGTCCTCAAAGTCCACCAGCTCGTGGCCCCGGCGGCGCAGCTCCTGCTCCATGGCCTGGGTCTCGTACTGGTTCACCTTGCAGCCCAACGTGTAAATGGCAGCTCGCATGGGGATTCTCCTTGCACTTTTCGGGTAAATTCGGTATAATAATAAGACTTGTGTCTTATTATATAGCATTCTGCCGCCGGTGGCAAGCGGCGGCGGAGGATTTGTGAGGAAACGCATATGATTTATCTGGATCACGCAGCCACCACGCCGGTGCCCCGGCCCGTGGCGGACGCCATGTATCAGGTGCTGACGGAGCAGTTCGGCAACCCCTCCTCCCAGTATCCCCTGGGCCGGGAGGCCAAGGCTCTGGTGGAGGAGGGCCGGGCCGTTGTCGCCGGGGCCCTGGGGTGCCGGCCGGAGAACCTGCACTTCACCTCCTGCGGCACGGAGTCGGACAACTGGGCCATCTCCGCCGCCGTGTGGCAGGGCCGCCACACCGGGCGGCACATCATCACCACCGCCGTGGAGCACAGCGCCGTGCTGGAGCCGTGTAAGCTGCTGCAGCAGCAGGGGTACGAGGTGACGTACCTGGCCCCGGACAAAACCGGCCATGTGACGGCGGAGCAGGTGGCCCAAGCCCTGCGGGAGGACACGGTGCTGGTGAGCATGATGCTGGTGAACAACGAAACCGGCTGCATCTTCCCGGTGCAGGAGGTGGCCCGCCTGCTGCGGGAGAAAACAGCCGCGCCCTGCTGCACTGCGATGCGGTGCAGGGCTTTCTGAAGGTCCCCTGCGACCCGGTAGGCTGGGGGGTGGACCTGATGAGCCTGTCCGCCCACAAGATCGGCGGGCCCAAGGGCGCCGGCGCTCTGTATACCGCACCGGCCCTGCGGAATCTGCGGCCCCTGCTGCCCGGCGGCGGCCAGGAGGGGGGCCTGCGGTCCGGCACCGAGGCCACCGCCCAGATCGCGGGCTTTGCCCGGGCCGTGGCCCTGCGGCAGGAGAATCTGACGGAGAAGCTGCGGCATATGGCGGACATCAAAGCCTATTGCCGGGAGAAACTTCTGTCCATCCCCGGGGTGGTGCCGGTGGGGCAGGGGGAGGCCCCCCACATCCTGGCGGTGTCCCTGGTGGGGTACCCCAGCGCCAACATCGTCACGGACCTGGGGGCCAAGGGCATCTGCATCTCCGCCGGGTCCGCCTGCCACCGGGGCAAGGCCAGCCATGTGGTGTCGGCCCTGCACCTGGACAAAAAGACCGCCGCCGGGGTCATCCGGGTCAGCTTCGGCCCGGAGACCACCCGGGCGGATATCGACGGGCTGTATCAGGCCCTGCTGGACCACAAAAATCAACGTTTTCCTATGCTGTGAGGTGACATATGCTGAAATATCTGAAACGAGGACCGGGCTTCTACGGGTATCTGTGGCGGCTGACGGGTCCCATCGCCCTGCAAAATCTGATTACCTTTTCTCTGGGCCTCATCGACACGCTGATGGTCAGCTGGCTGGGCAACACCCAGATGGCCGCCGTGACCACCGCCAACGTGCCGGTGTTTCTGCTGATCTCCATCGTGTTCGGGGTCCAGAGCGGCTTGGGCATCCTGGTGAGCCAATACTGGGGCAAAAAGGACATGGAGAGCATCAGCCGGGCCATCGGCGTGGCGGCCATGCTGGGCACCGGCATCACCCTGGTGCTGGCGGTGGTGCTGTTCCTGTGGCCGGTGCAGATCATGGAGCTGCTGTCCAATAAGCATGAGCTGTCGGTGCTGGGAGCGCCGTATCTGAAGCTCATCGGCTTTTCCTATGTGTTCAATATGCTCTCGTCCATCTATGTCAGCGCCATGCGCAGCGCCGAGAACCCCGGCTTCGGCATGAAGCTGTTCGGGGTGTCCACCCTGCTGAACACCGGGATGAACTATCTGCTGATCTTCGGCAAATGCGGCCTGCCGGCCCTGGGCATCAGGGCGCGGCCATCGCCACGCTGCTGTCCCGGGTGGCGGAGTTTCTCATCTGCCTGGTGTGCGCGCCCTGCGCAGCCGCATTCTGCCCCTGGACCTGGCCGCCTTCTTCCGGCCGGGATGGGAGATGCTGCGGCGGTTCGTGAAATACTCCACCCCGGTGATCCTCAACGAGACGGCCTGGGGCCTGGGCAACAGTCTGCTGACGGTGATCCTGGGCTATACGGACAACTCCGTGGAGATGCTGGCGGCCAACGCCGTGATGGGCAACCTGAACCGGCTGTTCCTGGTGGTGTGCTTCGGCCTGGGCGCTGCCACGGCGGTAATGATCGGCAAGGCCATCGGCCAGGGCCAGAGCCACCGGGAGGTCATGGACCTGAGCCGGACACTGCTGGTGTTCACCCTGCTGGTGGGGACCGGGCTGGCGGCGGTGTCCCTGGCGCTGGTGCCTACGGTGTTCGTGCCGGTGGTGTTCCCGCTGTTCAAGCTGGCGGGGCAGTCCGCCGCCATTGCCGCCGCCCTGGCGGTGACGTCCTTCGTGATGATCCCCCTGCACGCCTACTCCATCTCCGCCGTCACCGGCGTTCTGCGGGCCGGAGGCGACGTGGCCTGGTCGGCGGCCCTGGACATCGCTCCCCAGTGGCTGGTGGCCCCCTGCCGCTGACGGCGCTGTTGCCCTGGTGTTCAAGAGAATTACTGGCTGGTGGCCGCGGCCATCCAGGCCGAGAGCCTGCTGAAGGTGCCTCTGTGCGCCCTGCGCATCCGCACCGGGAAATGGATCCACGACGTCACCCTGCCCCAGGGGAGCTGTAACTTTTTATATAATTCTGTCATCAAGTTGTAACCAAATTCCCAGCATTTGTAACCGGTTTGTAATTGAATTGCGGCGCACGCGGCGGTATACTTGATTTGTAAAAGCTCATAAGACTCCCGATCCAAATCCGAAACGGAAGGAATGAAGGTTATGTCAAAGCGCTGTTTGCAGATCATCACTGCCCTGCTGTGCGTCCTGCTGCTGGCCGGGTGCGGGGCGAAGAACACCAAAACGGGCGGACAGGGTCAAACCGAAAACAGACGATCCTGCCGAGCCACGGCAGATTCTGACAGATGCCCAGGTCACGGCCAGTATCCGTTGGACAGACGGACAGTCCGGTGATCCTGAAATTCTGAGTGCGGCGCAGGCCTATCTTCTCCTGGTGGCCAAGGCGCAGGCTATGCCGGAAAATCCGGTTCAAAGCGACCCCAGCTGCACCGATGCGCTGGCAAGAGAAGCATACCTGCGCGGCTTTTTTAGGCTCTGACTACATCTACCCCAAAATCAAGGTTGAAGGAGCACTGCGTGATTTGACCCAGCTTACAGCGGATTCCGTCCAGGTATGGGTGGACGGCACATATAACTTGCGCTACAGCAGCATCGACGATGGACAAAAAGCAATGGGACCATACAGCCTATGGCAATCCAAGACTCCTGACCCTAACCCGGACGGACAGCGGATGGATCGTCACCGGTGACGATACCGATGAAATGGAGATTTGCGGCTATACCAGCGGATATGCCACCGAGAACCTGCCGGAGGGTGACGTTCTCCAGGCAATAGAGAAGTATTTTCAGATGCGTGCCGATTTGATTGCAGGCCGGGACGCAGATGGCTCCTGCACCACGGATACCCTGCTGACGGAATCCAAGGTCTTTGCGCAGTGCGACAGAAGCGGCCCGGTCACAGGGAGCCGTTCCGTACCCTACCGCTTCGGTGTGGAAACCCGGGCGGGCGATCAGGTCACTCTGCAAGTGATGGAAGCCCTTCGGGTAGACGGAGCCTCCTGCTGCATGATCAGCCGCATTTCTCACACGCTGACGCTGTCTCGTATGAACGATCAATACATTGTGACGGGAGACAAGTATTTTTTCAACAGCAACTCCTGACAGAGAATCAACCATGAATCCGTTCTGATGTTCCCGTCAGAAACCAGGCGCTGAACAAGGAGGTTTGTATGAAAGCAATGCTATGCCGCGTTTTTGCCGCCCTGCTGTGCGTCCTGCTGCTGGCCGGATGCGGGGCAAAGGGCGCAGTCCACCCGGCAGAACCCTTTGGAATCCCCACCGGGGCAAAGGCGGAGCGATTTGACCCGCCTGAAACGGCGCGGGCCGCCGTGGAGCATCCGGACATCACCGTTTCCGTCCGGTGGGCGGAGGAGGCGGAGGGCCAGGAAGCCATCCGGACGCTGGCCGCAGAGTATTTCACCCTGATGGGGACGATCCTCGCCGCCCCGGAGGCCTCCCATGAAAGCGTCTGCTGTTCGGAGGAGGTCCTACAGGAGCTGACCCTCTATGGCTGGATGGCCTCCACCAACCTGTATCCCCGGATCAGTATACAAGTCACCCTCAGCCGGCCGGAGACATATCCGGACGGAACGGTCCGGGTGACGGCGGGCCTGAAAACGGCGCTGAAATCCTGCCGGGACATCTCCCGGACGTCCTTTACCAGCGACGCCAATCTGGAGTCCATCGACTTTTCCGAGGAGCACCGGCTGACTCTGTCCGGGGCCGGTGAGAACTGGACCGTCGCCTGGGACGCATTTTCCAGCGACTTCGGACGCATGGAAAGCGGCTACGCCACCAACCACCGGGACACGCCTTTTTTGCGCCGAGCCTATCCGCAGCTACTTTTTCCTTGCGGGCCAATGCCCTGGATGGAGGCTATGTGGCCGGGAATCCCGAGTTCTGCATCGGCGCTCTGCGGTCGGATGCCTTTGATTTTGCCCAGGCCCTGCTCAAGGACCGCCCGGAGATCCTCCGGGTTTACCGGGCGGAGTCCCGGGCTGTGAACCTGGGCCAGTTCCGCCGGATCGACGGCGACGCCGCCACCCAGGTACCGGTGGATGAGTGCATCCGCGTGGAATACCTTTCGGAAAACTGGATGGTGGAGTGCTCCATCTTCGTGCTCCCCCACACCATTACCACCTTCCCCCAGGCAGACAGCGACCAGGACCTGGTGGTGGGCGATCTGTACAAGCAGTTTGGCCACGCGTGCAGCATTGTGGAATACCCGGAACCGCTTTGGTCCGACTGACCAGACTATATCACCTAACGGAGAATCGACCATGAGCTTATTCTGCTGTCCCATCTGCGGCGGCCCCCTGGACAGGGGGCCTTCCGCCTATTCCTGCCCGGCGGGGCACAGCTTCGACCTGGCCCGGGAGGGCTATGTCCCCTGCTGCCCGCCAACCGGATGCACTCGAAAATGCCCGGCGACGACAAGGGCATGGCCGCCGCCCGGGCGGCCTTTCTGAGCAAGGATTACTACGCCCCCCTGCGGGACGCCCTGTGCAGCATCGCCCTGGAGCGCACCGGCCCGGCTCCCCGGGTGCTGGACACCGGCTGCGGCGAGGGGTACTACACCAGCGGGGTGTACCGGGCCCTGGCCCGGGCGGGGCGGTCCGTGACCATGGCGGGAACGGACATCTCCAAGGCCATCCTCCGCCGGGCCGCCAAGCGGGAGAAGGACGTGGAGTTCGCCGTGGCGTCGTCGTATCATCTGCCGGTGGCGGACGGGGCGGTGGACCTGCTGGTGAACTGCTTTTCCCCCCTGGCCATCGAGGAGTTCCACCGGGTGCTGTCGCCGGGGGGCGCTTTCGTGTATGTGGTGCCGTCGGAAAAGCATCTGTGGGAGCTGAAGCAGGTGCTGTATGACCGGCCCTACCCCAACCAGGTGAAGCAGACCCCCTATCCCGGGTTTTCGTACCGGGAGATCCGCCATGTGGAGTCGGTGATCCATCTGCCCTGTCAGGAGGATATCCACGCCCTGTTCCAGATGACGCCGTACTATTGGAAAACGCCCCGGTCCGGGGCGGAGCGTCTGGCGGCGCTGACGGCGCTGGACGTGACCATCAGCTTCGATATCCACGTTTTCTGCCGGGACTGACCCCGCAGAAAAAGCCGTGAGACTCCGGACATCCTCCGAAGCCTCACGGCTTTCTGGTTATGCGCTTACAGAATGGACAAGAACCACGCCACAGCTTATCTGGCAGGGGAGTAAGGGGGCGGCAGCGGTCCGCCTCTGCGTCGGCCGGGTGGTGAACGTCACCGCCGACGAGCGGGTCATGGCGGACGGCAAGGTGGATATCTCCCGGGTGGACGCCATCGCCTTTGACCCCTATACCCACGGCTTTTACCGGGTCACGGAGCGCGTGGGCGAGGCCTTCAAGGACGGCCTGAAGCTGAAAAAATAACGGAGCAAGCCGTCCTTTTTTGACAAGCTAAAGCGGTGCAGAACGGGATTCTGCACCGCTTTTTTGCTGGACCGCCTTCGTCAGCTGCTTTGCCGGGACAATTGCCCCCACATACCAGCTTTTGCCGGACGGCCTTTTGGTGATCGGATTCAGAATTGCAGGAAGCCTGCCGGGGCACCCAGATGGCGGGCCAGCAGCTGCCGCACCGGAACGGCCACATCCCCCACGGCCTCCTCCGCCTGGGCGAACACCATCACCATCAGGGCGGCGTTGGGGAAGGGGCAGAACTCCCCGGGGTTACACAGGGAGATCAGGAACATGCCCAGATAGGACAGGGTCAGGATCCGGACGAAGGGGTCCCGGCTCCCCTGGCGCAGCAGGGCGATGCGGTCGTGGAGCAGGCGGCCATAGGCCACGATGCCCACCAGGCCCATACTGCCCATGACCTGGGCCAGACTGTTGTGATAGAACACCATGCTGCCCTCCACGCCGGTGAATACGTCGGCGTTGCGGGTGCTGCACAGGCCGATGCCGAACACCGGGTGACGCAGGAAATCGTCCGCCGCCCGGACCAGGAATTGCAGCCGGTCGGAGTTGCTGTCCTGAATGTCCTCGCCTACGCGGCTGTGGAGCACGCACTCCAGCAGGGCCGGGCCCAGGGCCAGGATGCCGATGCCGGCGGCCGCCGCCAGCAGCACCAGGCAGCGCCGGCTGATGACGCCGCTGCGCATCAGGTACACGCAGCACAGGGTCAGGAGAATGCCGCCGAACAGCAGGGCGCTGCGGCTGCCCGTCAGGGCCAGGGCCAGGGCCAGCACGGCGGCGGTGGCCAGGTGGCCCCGGTGCCGCAGGCTCAGGTAAAAGGGCATGGGCAGGGCCGTCAGCAGCACGGAGGTGGCAAAGTTGCGGTAGGACAGGTACAGCACGCCGCCGATGTGTCCCTCAGCCAGCCAGGCCTTGCCATAGGCCAGCAGCACCGCCAGGGCCATGCACAGGCCCAGGGCGCAGAAAATCTCCGCAAACCGGCGGTGCAGGTCATAGGACCGCTTTTCCGTCAGGTGAGAGCGGAACAGCACATACAGCACCAGCATCCCCACGCCCAGGCCCAGGGTATAGTACAGGGACAGAGGCTCCATGGCCTGCTTGCGGGAGATCACGTCGCAGCCCCCCAGCAGTGGCGATGGACACCAAAGCGCCAGGCCCAGGCCGCTGCGGCCGATCCGCAGGGTCACCGGCCAGACGGCGAAGTGCCACAGAAGGGGCCACCAGCAGCGGCGGCACCAGCGCCGCGCAGGGCAGAAAATCCGTCAGCTGCCCATAGCACTGGGAGGACATGAAAAGGCCATGAAAAACGGGCAAACCGGGGCCAGCAGGTCGGGCAGGCGGCCAGCAGCCAGATGACGATGCACCCCAGGGCCGCCACGCCATAGACCGGCTCACCGGCGGCCATGAACGCCGCAGACACGGTCAGGAAGAACGACAATAGGCCCGGCTCATCCAAAAGCGCTGGGCAGCCCGGCTGAGCCGGGAAAAAAGTGTATACAAAGTCCGGCGCATCCGGCACAGGCCTGTCGCCAGATCAAGAGACGGCATCCGCAGCACAATTGCGCTCCTTTACCGCAGAAACTACCTTTTTAGATACTTGGAAAAGCTTTTTTCATCATCAGGCCGGCGCATCCCTTCCTGTCAGGTGCGGGGCCGAAAAATCTCTCTCGGGACATTATATCATAAAAAGTTTGAAGGATTTGTAAACTTTTGAATTTGCATTCGCTGCAAGCAGCGGCCTGGTACCCCAGTATCGTGTACTTTATCACGTTCAGCCAGGCCGTCTGTCAAGTTGTAAACTCTTATTTTCCTCCGAATAAACCCCGTTTGCTGTACAGCTTTGCAGAATTTTGTCCTTTGCAGCAGACAAGCGGAAGGAAGCACAACCCTCCCTCTGCCGTTCGGCAGAGGGAGGGGCTTTGCGGGCTCTTATAAACCAACGTTATTAATAGCGGTGTATAGTGCTTCTTATAATAACCCGCTGCTGCTTGCGTGGATGTTGTTGCGCACGACACCGTGATCCGGGTTGCCAGCGTATTCACTTCATCTCTTCACTGCCTGGCAGCGCACCGATGGTCGGAGATCACCAGAATCGCCTGTCGCACTTGGCGGCCACTCACCGCCAATGAGCGACGCTGTCCAGCGGCGGAAGGTCGATGCGCGAGCACATAGTCATACGATTCTTTACCGTGCCCAGCAGCGTTAAACAGTCTTCGTTCATCTGCCTTTGCCCCCGCTTCTTCTTGATAGGCCTGCGCTCCTTGGCGCCATAGAAACCGGCAGCAGCTGTGGCTTCCTGCCTTTTCCCGCCGGCGCAGGGGATGCTGGCCAGAACGCTGGCGCCCCAGCATCTGCTGGATATCTGTCTTGATGCGGTCCATCAGAAGATCACCAGCAGCACATCCCCCATGATCCTTTCCTGGCGGGCTCTGTCCTGGCCTGGACGAGCTGCGGCTGAGAGCAAAGTCAGAAGTCCACCAGCAGCTGCAGATAAGTCGTGACGCACCCTGACAGACAACGCTTCCATAGCAATCCGTGGACAGCACACGGTCAGGTATGTCAGC
>VOFK01001954.1_pt1 | contig 15742 bp, 34 predicted proteins | sample 5384121 | NCBI WGS metagenome assembly VOFK01 (sample SAMN12384730, study PRJNA508395) | human gut metagenome | isolation source: healthy gut J | host: Homo sapiens
CTCCGCACTGGCCTGCAAGGTGAACCGAAGCTGTACCGGTACCAGCCAGTGGGCTTTTGCGGGGGCGCTCCAGCCCCAGATTTTTTGCGCAGCTGGCCGGTGCTGCCGCCCTCGAACTGGGTGATGGTGCCGCCCTTGGGCACGCGCCACGCGGTCAGCTCCGCCTTATACTCGCCGTTCGCAGGGAAGAGGAAGTTCTGGTACTCCCCCGCGCTGCCCGCAAACAGCGCATCCCCCGCCGCATTCTGGATGGTCAGGGGGCGGTGTAGCAGGTCCACTCCGGCAAAGAAAGTTCCGGATGGGCGGTGTACAGCACACCCAGCTTCTGCACGGTCAGGGTGGCGGGCTGGCAAATACCTTATCCAGCTGACCACCCAGCAGCGGCACCTGCCAGCAGGAGCCGTTGGCTTCCAACGCCTGCCCACCGAACTGTGCTGCATCGTCCGGGCAGCCGCCCTCGGCGGTAAAGGCATAGCTTACCCCCATCACAGCCGCCAGCAGCACCACCACACCCAGCGCCACACTGATGATCCAGAGCAAAAAACGCTTCATGTTCCTTCTCCTTCCTTAAAAAGGGCGCACCGATGCAGTCCGTTCAGACAGACTGCCCGTGCGCCCCTGATGTGCTCATCTTCCCGGTAGTTTCCGGTATTTCAGGATCATTCTGCCCGGTCTCGTCCTCGGCAGCAGCTTCCTCCGGCTCTACGGTTTCTGCGTCATCCTCGCCGAACAGCAGGCGCTCGTATTCGTCCAGTTCCTTCTCGCGGCGGTTCAGGTAAAGTGCCACAGCAGCCAGCGCACCAGCCACAGCAGCCAGAACAGCGATCACAGCGACCAAGCAAGATTTTTTCATAGATTCAGTACACTTTTTTGCAGTTGAAACGTTGTTTCAGCTTGATTTTTCCAGCGGGCGTCCCGCAAAAGGATCTTGATGCAAGCGGCGATCAGCGCCGCTTTGTTTTAGCTTTTATTAGTACCCGCTCCCCGTCCAAAATTACAACCGTTGCGCCCCAATTTTCACGCCCCGAAGGTGCTGCGGGGCACAGTTTGGGCAGTGTGCCGGTTTTGGCGCAGTGCTTTTCGGCAGAATGCCAGTATCACAGCAGCAGCGGCTTATACGCCCGGAACGCCCCGGGCAGGGGTAGGTGGTGCGCAGGGCCTCCCGGCTTGCCCAGACATAGCCCGCCGGGGCACTCTGCGCCGGAACCCGCAGCTGCACGCCGGACATGAGCCACTGATGTGGGTAAAGATATGCTTTGCGGCGGGCAGGGCGGCGGGCTGCGCCGCGCCGGTGTCCAGTCCCAGTGCCGTAAGCCGCGCCAGCACCTCGGCCTGCAAAAGATGCTCGCCCTCCCACAAGACCGGCTGCCACAGCCCGGCCAGCAGCCCTTTTTGCGGCCGTTGCACCAGAAAGCCCACCGGGCTTCCACAAGCGCCAGCGTTACCGGCACAAGTTTGCGGGGCTTGGGCTTTGCCTTTTGGGGCAGTTGGGCGGTGGTGCCCGGCCGCCCGGGCAAGGCAGACTTCTGCCAGCGGGCACTGCCCGCACAGGGCGCGCCGTTGGGCAGGCAGATGAGCGCGCCCAGCTCCATCAGCGCCTGGTTGTAGTCGCCCGCCTTCTCGGGGGGCTGATGCTCCATGACCCGGGCCGTAAAAGCCGTTTTACCGCCGGTTCTGTAATAACGCCAGGATCATTATACAGTCTGGAAAACACCCGCAGCACATTTCCGTCCACGGCGGGGACAGCCAGTCCCGAAGCTGATGGACGCGATGGCTCCCGCTGTGTAGTCACCGATACCGGGCAGAGCGCGGAGGGCGTCGTAGTCGGCTGGCAGCTGTCCGCCGTACTGTGCACAGACGAGCTTTGCAGCCTTTTGCAGATTCCGCACACGGCTGTAATAGCCCAGTCCTTCCCCACAGCTTATGCAGCCTTTTCCTCCTCGCAGGCGGCCAGCGCGGGGATATCCGGCAGCGCTTCCAGAAAGCGGTAGTAATACGGCAGCACCGCCGACACCCGGGTCTGCTGCAGCATCACCTCGCTGAGCCACACATGGTAAGGGGTGGGGTCCTCCCGGAAGGGCAGACTGCGGCGGTTCTTGTAAAACCAGTCCAAGAGGGCAGGCGAAATATTTTCCACTTGTTTTGTGCTCCTTGTTGAAAAATGAAGAAAAAGAAAGCCGCCGCAGAGGCGGCGGAATTTCTTTGATTACAGTATGCGCGCTTCTCAGAAGCCGTATGCGGTGCGGGGGAAGGGCAGCACGTCACGGATGTTCTGGATGCCGGTGAGGTACATGATCATACGCTCAAAGCCCAAGCCGTAGCCTGCGTGCTCCACGCCGCCGAACTTGCGCAGATTCAGGTACCACTCGTAGTTGGTCTTGTCCATGCCCAGCTCGTCCATGCGGGCCACCAGCTTGCCGTAGTCCTTCTTCACGCTGGCTGCCGCCGATCAGCTCGCCGATGCCGGGCACCAGCATATCTGCTGCGGCCACGGTCTTGCCGTCCGGGTTCATCTTCATGTAGAAGCTCTTGATCTCCTTCGGGTAATCGGTGACGAACACGGGCTTCTTGAACACGACCTCGGTCAGGTAGCGCTCGTGCTCGGTCTGGATATCCACACCCCACTCCACGGGGTACTGGAACTTCTTTTGTTGTTCTTTCTTCAGGATCTCAATGGCATCAGTGTAGCTGATGCGGCCGAACTCGCTGTTTGCCACCAGCTCCAGGCGCTCGATCAGGCCCTTGTCGATGAACTGGTTGAAGAAGGCCATCTCATCGGGGCAGTTGTCCAGCACGTAGCGGATGACGAACTTGGTCATGGCCTCGGCGGTGTCCATGTAGCCCTTCAGGTCGCAGAAGGCCATCTCAGGCTCGATCATCCAGAACTCGGCGGCGTGGCGGGTGGTAAAGCTCTTCTCGGCACGGAAGGTAGGGCCGAAGGTGTACACCTTGCCAAATGCCATGGCCATGGCCTCGGCTTCCAGCTGGCCGGAAACGGTCAGGTTGACGGGCTTCTCGAAGAAGTCCTGGGTGTAATCGACGGTGCCGTCCTCGTTCTTGGGGACGTTCTCGAGATCCAGCGTGGTGACGCGGAACATTTCACCGGCACCCTCGCAGTCGGAGGAGGTCATCAGCGGGAGAGTGTGCATAGACAAAGCCGTTCTCCTGGAAGAACTTGTGGATGGCGTAAGCGGCCACGCTGCGGACGCGGAAAGCAGCGTTGAAGGTATTGGTGCGTGGGGGCGCAGGGTGGGCATGGTGCGCAGATACTCCATGCTCATCTTCTTTTTCTGCAGCGGGTACTCGTCGGCGGGGCAGTCGCCCAGAATCTCGACGGACTCAGCATTCAGCTCGAAAGGCTGCTTTGCCTGCGGGGTGAGCACCAGCTTGCCCTTGATGCGCAGGCTGCTGTACAGACCGGTGTGGATGACCTCGTCGTAGTTGGCCAGCTTGCCGGCTTCCAGCACGACCTGCAGGGTCTTGAAGCAGCCGCCGTCGGACAGGGCCGATGAAGCCGATGTTCTTGGAGTCGCGGATGTTCTTGGCCCAGCCGCAGACGGTGATCTCGGTGCCGTCGGCGGGGGTGTTCTTGTACAGCGAAACGATCTCAGTACGTTCCATGATAGTTCTCCTCCCGATAATAATAAAAAGACAGCTTTGTTTGCCCTGAATTTTCAGTGCGAACAAGCTGTCTTGTAATGTCCGCGGTGCCACCTGAATTACCGGAAGTGTCCGGTCGCTCACGCGCTCAAAAAAGCGCTGTCCCGGTAACGCAGGACCTGCGGCGCACCTATTGCGGCGAAAAGCTGCCGTGTTCAGTTTGCTGCTCCCGGGTGTTCGTTCACGCGGCGTGCGGGCGCGGCTCTCAGCTGTGCCGGACGGCCGCTACTTTTTCCGTTCCTCTGCATTTGTTGTTTTAAAATAGCCGGACGGCCCGCGGCATCGGTTTCTGTGTTTTTCCCGATCGTTGCATTTGACCTTATAAAAAATAGCACTTTGGCGGCCGTTTTGTCAAGCACCGCCCAGCCCAGCGGAAGGCGGCCAGCTGCACGGTCCGGTGCCATTTGCGGCCAGCTGCCCGGCATAAAGGCCGCCTCGTTCAGCCCGGACCATTGCCGTGCCCGCCGATCTCAGATATGAGGGCAGGCTGCCGGTGGTGAGGTCCTGATTATAAAAGCGGTAGCTGAACAGCACCGGCCGGGTGAAACCGGGGTACATCCCCTCCATGCTCCGCTCCCACGCAGCGGCAAAGCGCAGATTCTGCCGCCAGCCCGGCAGCTGAACGGTGGTGCCGTTGTCGCACCCGCAGATGATCATTACCTGCGCCGCCTGCCGCCCGTTTATGCTGCACACCGGGGCCAGCGGGTGCCGTTTTCCCGGTCTCGATGGCGTCCCGGTGGACGTCCAGCACGATCTTGATGCTGGGGTACTGGGACAAGTACCGCTGGACCACCGCCCGGCTGTTGGCGTAGCTGCCGGTGTAGCTGGGGTAGTCGTTCAGGGTCTCGTCGTGCAGGGTGCAGATGCCCGCCGCATTGAGGGTATCGGCCATCACCCGCCCCACCGCGCACATATTGATGCTGCGGTCGGTGCTGCGGGCCCCGTCCCCGGGGTGAACCACAGCCCGGCAGAAAGGCGGTAGTCCTCGGTGGCGTGGGTGTGCATGATGAGCACCTGCGGCGCGGCGCTGTCCTTTTCGATGGCAAAGGGCAGCGGGCTTTCGACCTCGGCGGCAATGTCTGCCGCCGTCTGCCGGGTGTTATTCTTGATGCTGCCCGCGCCGCAGGGGCAATGTACTTTTCGCCGCTGCCCTGCCGCGAACTGCTGCTCTGTCACCGCGCCTGCATCGGCAGGGCGGGCTTCGTCCGGCTGCAGCGCCACCAAATACTGCTCCATGCCCCGGTCTGCCTGCCGGGGCCGGCACCTCCTGCGCCGGAGAGGTGCGGATGCAGCCTCCGCCGCGGGCTTCCGGGTCGGATGTCACCCGCTGCCCGGCTCTCCACGGCCTGCTGCCCCATGCCAGCAGGGAGTTTCGCGGGCACCGGCGCTGCCAAAGGCCGCCAGCACCAGCGCGGCGCTGCGGGCAAAGATGCACAGTGCGGCAAACAGCACCGCGGCCTCAAAAAGGGCACTGCCCTGCTCTGCCCCGCAGGCAGACGCCAAGGCTGCGCATGACTGATGCTTCATGGCAAGACTTATTTTATACCCGGTCAGCCCCAGCCAGCACAGCTGCGCCACGCTGAGGCGAGGCTGCAAGGCGCGGTTGATGCCCGCCAGCAGCGCCGCCCCGTGGGCGATGACGCTGTCCAGTTCCCGGGGCGTCACCACGAGGTCTTTGCCCTCCTGCGCCTTCATCAAGGTGGGGATGCCCGCCGCGATCACCGGCACGCCCAAGGCTGTCCCGGGTCAGGTGGCGGGTGTGGTCGGCCTGTGCCGGGTACAGCCCGGAGTCGGAAGAACTGCACGCTGCGGCCCAGCCGCGCGCCCTCGGCACTGCAAAGGCTGTCCACGCAGATCAGGGGCCGCCGGCCGCACCGCTCCACCATGGCCCGCGGCCAGCTGGCGCAGAGTCAGCCCGGTGGAGGCCGACACCCCTGCGGCGCAATGGCGGCCACCGGGCGCAACCCCCGCACCGGCAGGGCAGCGCCCGCCCCATGGTGACAAGGGATTCTGCACCGTGCGCGGGCCAAAGCGGCCGTGACCCGGCGGTTGCCCACCCCCAGCACCAGCACCGGCCCTTCCGGCGGCAGCAGGGCGCGCAGTTCCCTGCCGCACGGTCTCGATCACCGCAGCGTCCCGCTCATCCAGCACACTGACGCTGGGCATTTCCAGCGTGACGTACCGCCCCCGGGGCTTTTCGAGGCCCTCCCGGGCGATCTCCACCCTTGTCACCGTGACCCCGCCGTGGCGGGCGGTGGCCAGCCGCACCCCGGCTGCGGGCAGGGCTGCGCCGCTGCGAAAACAGCTCGTCGGCCATATCCGTAGTACGCATTTTCCCACTCCTCCGTTCCTTTTTGGGGCAAAAGCCCGCTTTTTCTTGCCGGAAAGTATGGGAAAAAATAAAACTTTTCTAAACAAAAATCAAAAAACGCTTGCGCTGGTACGGCAAATATGGTATCATAGAGGTGCGCTGTTATAGGTAGCCAAGGAGGTGGAACGAATGCCTAACATCAAATCTCAGAAGGACCGCGTCGTGCAGAATGCCGCAGAGCAGGCTCACAACAAGGCCATTAAGACCAACCTGAAAACAGTCGTCAAGAAGGCAGACGCTGCCATCGGATGCGAATGCCGCTGACAAGGACGCAACCGTCCTGGCTGCTGTTTCCGCGATCGACAAGGCTCGCGCTAAGGGTGTCATCAAAAGAACACCGCTAGCCGCAAGATCAGCCGTATGGCAAAGCGTGCTAACAAGAACGCTTGATCGCGCAGTTTGATTGACGAACAAAACCTCTGTACCGGGTAACCGGCACAGGGGTTTTTGTTTTTTCCGCTGTTATGTCCCGCACAGCGCGGCAAGGCTCTGCCGCTGTACCGGCTCCAGCAGCTGCTCCGGCGGCAACGGCGGCGGCGGCACCACAACCCCCACACCGCCCACGCTGCGGGAACCACCGCCGCCAGCATAAGCCCCGGGTACAAAAGTGCCGGCTCGTGCAGCCACGGACTGCCGGGCGGCAGCACCAGCGCCGTGCACAGGCACAGCGCCGCCCACAGCTCCCACAATACGGTCGTCCGCTGTGTTTCATGCGCCTCACCTCCTTTTTGCCCCCAGTTTACCAGCCGCCGGGGAAAAAAAAAAATGTGGCGAAACAGCGCGGGCAATTTCTTCTTCAGTTCTGGTCGTGACTTTTGCCCACCCAGCTGCACACCACGCCGCAGACAAGGCTTGCGGTGATGCCCGCAGAAGCAGCGGTCAGCCCGCCGGTCAGGATGCCGATGGCACCTCTTTTCCGCCAGCGGCGGTGCGCACCCCCTTTGCCAGCAGATGTCCAAAAACCCAGCAGGGGGCACGCTCGCCCCGCACCGGCAAACTCTGCCAGCGGCGCATACAGCCCCGCCGCCGAGAGTACCACTCCCGCCACCACATAGCCGGTGAGGATGCGTGCCGGGTCAGCTTTGTCAGGTCGATGAACAGCTGCCCCACCGCGCAGATAGCGCCGCCTATTAAAAATGCCCACAGATAGTTCATTTCAGCTCTCCTTTTTCCGGTGCGGTCAGTTCTACCAAGTGCGCCACCGCCGGGATGCGTCTCCTTCTGCAAAAGGTGGTCTGGCTCATCAGCGCCCCGGTGGCGAGAAAACAGTACCCGGCGGCTGCCGGCGCAGCAGCTTTGGCAGGATATGCCCACAGAGCACGGCGGCGCAGCAGCCCGCGCCTGAGCCGCCGCTTTTCACCCGCTGCTCCCCGGCATCGTAGAGCAGGACAGCCGCAGTCCGCGTGGTTTTTCAGCAGCAGACCCTCTGCCGCCAACAGCTCCGCAGCATCTGACTGCCCACCAGCCCAAGGTCGCCGGTGTAGATGCAGTCAAAATCCCGCAGTTCTGCATGGGTATCGGCAAGATAGTGCAGCAGGGTGGATGCGGCTGCGGGGGCCATGGCCGCACCCATGTTGTTGATATCGCTTAATGTTATAATCCTGCACCCGCCCAAAGGTTGCGGCGGCAATGCCCACGCCCTGCCCTTCCGGACGCAGCAGGCAGCACCGGCAGCGGTGGCGGTCCACTGCGCGGTAGGAGTGCGGACGGCTCCGTAGCTGAGCGGGGTGCGGAACTGCCGCTCTGCCGCGCAGAAATGGCTGGAAGTCATGGCCAGCAGGTGCTCCGCCGCCCCGCTGCTGCAAAGCGCGGCCCCCAGCCCCAGCGCCTCGGCCATGGTGCTGCAGGCCCCGAACAGCCCGCGCAAGGGCACGCCCAGCTCCCGCAGCGCATAGCCGGAAGCGGTGCACTGCGCCTGCAAGTCCCCCTGCCAGCGCAAAGGTCCACCCGCTCGGCGGGCAGACGACGCTTTTTGCAGGCAGAGCCGTGCCGCCCGCAGCTGCAGCTGCTTTTCGGCGGCCTCCCAGCTGCGCTGTCCCAGCCAGTTGTCGGTGGTCAGTTCGTCAAAGCCCGCCGCCAGGGGCCCTCGCCCTCTTTTTTGCCGCCCACCGCCGCCTGTGCGGCGATGACCGGCGGGGTATGGAACAACAGGGTATCGCCCGGCGCTCTGTCATAAAAAATTTCTCCCTTTCTGCAAAAAATGCCGGAACGTGCTATACTGGTGCTGTGACGCTGCAATATCCGGCGGGGCTGTTCCGTATTATAAAGCAGAGACCCCCAGCAGCCACAGCACCGCGCCGTACACCACCGCCGCCAGCGTGCCGTACACGATGACCGGCCCGGCGATGAGGAACATCTTGGCGCCCGTGCCCGTCACCCGGCCCTCGGCCTTGAACTCAATGGCCGCACTGACCACCGCGTTGGCAAAGCCGGTGATGGGTACCAGCGACCCCGCCCCGGCCTTTGCCGCCAGCTTCTGGTACCAGCCCAGCGTGGTCAGCACCGCCGAGAGCAAGATCAAAGTGCAGCTGGTCAGGGGTGCCCGCCGCTTCGGCTTCCGCGCCCATGGCAAAGAAACAGCTGCCGCAGCCCCTCGCCCAGCAGGCAGATGCCGCCGCCCACGCAGAACGCCCAAAGGCAGTCTGCCAGAAGCGGCGAGTGCGGCCCGGCCTTCTGCACCCGGCGTGCGTATTCCTGCGCTGTCATCTTCATCTTCCCGCGCCCCTTTTGCGGATAGTCTGCCCGGGGCGGCGGGTGCTTATCCTTTTTTGTGAAAGAAGGTAGGTTCCATGCGTTCTTCCCATCACCATAAACATCACGCCGCCCGCCGCCTGCCCTGCCTGACGGCGCTGGCCTGCTTTGCCGTGGGCGGCGGTTCCCTACGCCTGCACCCGCAAAGCTGCGGTGCCGCAGCCTGCCCGCGCTGCCTGCCGAGAGCCTTGCGCAGCCCGCCGAGAACGGTGCGCAGCAGAGCCCCCTTACCGCCGCACAGGCGCAGGCGCTGCTGGACGACCCCCGCATGATCCTTGTGAGCCGCACCCACCCGATAACGGAGGACTACCCCGTCGAGACCAAGGAATGCGGCTCAGCTACCGCCATCAACAAGACCTTGCAGACCGAAGCCGCCGAGGCTTTTTTCTCTCCATGCAGGCCGCTGCCGCCAAAGGGACGGCGTGGACGTGCGGATGCAGAGCGGCTACCGCAGCGTAGCTACCAGAAAAAGCTGTACGACAACAAGACCCAGTACTACCGTGATAAGGGTCTGAGCGAAGCCGCCGCCCGGAGAAAAGGCCGCTGCCGTCGTCAACCCGCCGGGCTATTCCGAGCACAACTGCGGCCTCGCCGCTGACCTGAACAGCCCCGAACACACCGGGCTGGACACGGCTTTGCCGACACCACGGCCTTCCGCTGGCTGTGCGAACGCGGAGCAGGATGGCTTTATCCTGCGCTACCCCAAGGAAGCCAGAAAGCCGTGACCGGCATCACCTACGAGCCGTGGCACTGGCGCTATGTGGGGCCGGAAAACGCAGCCCTGCTCAGCCAGAGCGGCCTGTGTCTGGAGGACGCCAGTTGCCGTTTTGCAGCGCATTGCCGCCGGGGGACCGTGACCGGTTAAAATCCGATGAAAAACTGCCGGAAAACCCTGTGGGGTGCAGTTGCAATTTACCTGCTGTTATGGTAAGATAAATATAGTCTGCCCTGATGCAGAACCGCGATTTGGGCCCCGGGCTGTGACAAATGTTTTCAACAAAAGAAAAAGGAATATTTTATGATAAATCGCACAAAAATCTTTTACAATTGCTCGTCAGCGCCGGTGCGCTGGCTGCTGTCGCTCTTACCGGCTGCAGCGGTTCCGCCAGCTCTTCGGCCGCTCCCTCCTCCGTTTCCACCGCTGCTGCCTCCGCCTCCGCTTCCAGCGCCGCCGCATCCGCTGCTGTGGACAATGCTGCCGAGAACGGCTCTGATGCACTGGACGGCCGTTTTGGAGACCCTGCTGGCTGCTAACCCCATCTCCAACCAGTTTGAGATCGCTGCCATGAACATCGAGTACGACTTCGGCCTGAAGGCTGAGGACGTGGTGAGCTACAAGGGCGTGAAGAGCAATGACAACGGCGATGCCGGTCTTGTGCTGGTGGTGGAAGCTGCTGCCGGCAAGGCACAGGACGTTGTGAACCAGCTGACTGCTTACAAGCAGGATCAGGTGGCCTTCTACGGCAACTACGCCGAGTTTGCGTCAGGCGCAGGAGTAACGTGGAGAAAACGCTGTCATCGCCTTCAAGGGACAACCCATTGTCATGGTGATCGCATCCAACGAGTGCACCGCCAGATCTGGACAGTGCCGTGGACAGCGCCCTGAACACTGAATCTGATCTTCTGAGCCGGTGCCATTTGCGGCATCGGCTTTTTTCAGTAGAAGCCGGTGCCATTTCTGCGGCATCGGCATTTTTTTTGATGCCAAAGGCTGAGAGGAGGCTGACCCCTTGGTTTTCAGCACCATCATCTTTCTGTTCCGGTTTCTCCCCATCACGCTGGCGCTGTATTACCTTGCGCCCGCAAAGCTCAAGAACACCGTGCTGTTCTCTGCAGTCTGGTGTTCTACTGCTGGGGCGAGGTACGCTTTTTCCCGGTCATGGTGGCCCTCATCCTCATCAACTATCTCAGCGGCCTTGCCATCGAAGCATTTTGATGCAAAAAGCCCGCGCTGCGCCCTTCTTTTCTGCTGGTGGCGCTCTTGGCAGCTTAGGGATGCTGTTCTACTTCAAAGTACGCAAACTTTCGTTCTGCGCAGCACCAACAGCCTGCTGGGCACCGCTTTTTGCCGAAATTCCAAGGCATCGGCACCCTGCCGCTGGGCATCAGCTTTTATACCTTCCAGACCCTTTCCTACTACCATTGATGTCTACCGCCGGGAGGTAAAGAGCTGAGCACAACATCATCGACTTCGGCGCTTATGTTGTCATGTTCCCTCAGCTCATCGCCGGGCCCATCGTGAAGTATCGCGATGTCTCGACCCAGCTGCACGTTTACAAGCACCGCTATAATTTAAAGCAGATCGAAGAGGGCATGACCCTGTTCACCTTTGGCCTTGCCAAAAAGGTGCTGCTGGCGGATGCCATCGGTGCTTTGTGGACCAGACATCATCGGCGTTGCGGACAGCCCTTCCACCACCTTTGTGGGGTCTGGAAACGCCTCCACCCCGCTGGTGTGGCTGGGCGTCATCGCCTACTCGCTCCAGCTGTATTTCGACTTTTCTCCGGCTACTCCCTGATGGGCATCGGCATGGGCAGGATGCTGGGCTTCGACTTCCCCCAGAACTTCAACTATCCCCTACATCTCCGCCTCCATCACCGAATTCTGGCGGCGCTGGCACATGACCCTTTCCGGCTGGTTCCGGGAGTATGTGTATATCCCACTCGGCGGCAACCGCAAGGGCCTCAAGCGGCAGATCTTCAACCTCTTCGTCGTGGAGCTGCTCACCGGCATCTGGCACGGCGCAGACTGGAACTTTATCTGCTGGGGTCTGTACTACTTTGTTCTGCTGGCGGCTGTGAAAAGCTGTTCTTGCTGCCCTACCTGAAAAAGGGTAAGGTGTGGCCGCATTTCTACACCCTCTTCCTCGTGGTGGTGGGCTGGGCAATGTTCGTGGGCAACGACACCGGCGTGTCCTTCGGGCTGCTGTTCCAGAAGCTCTTTATCCCCTCCGGCGGGGTATCACCGCTGTATTTCCTGCGGAATTATGGCGGGGTGCTGCTGGCGGTAAGGGTGGTGTGCTGCACCCCGCTGATCGAAAAAAGCTTTGGAACCTGCTGAAAAACGCCGGTCACCCGCTGTGCCGCCATCCTGGACACGCTGCTGGTGGTCTCCACCGCCTATGTGGTGGGCAGCACCAACAGCCCGTTCCTGTATTTCAACTTTTAAGGAGGTGGGAAGATGTCCAAACACGAAAAAAAAAGATCTTCTTCCCTTTTTGCACTACCCGGTGCTGGTGGTGTTCAGCCTGTTTTTCATTGGGCTGTTCGCGCTGGATATGGTCACCCCGGACCGCAGTTACAGCGAGTTGGAGAACACTACCCTGAGCCAGCGTCCGGCGCTGACCCAGTTCACCGCCAAGGGGGGGCTGAACAACTACTTCACCAGCTACACCCGATACGTCAAGGATCAGGTGTTTGGCCGCGACCAGTGGATCAGCCTGCAGAGCGTGGCGGAGACCACCCTGCTGCAAAAAGGAGCAGAGCGGCGGCATCCTGCTGGGGCCAAACAGCAGATGATGTTCCCCCGCACCTACGGGCCTGCTTTCCAGCGAGGAGCGCACCCTGCCCAAAAACACCGCCGCCGTGGAAGCACTGTGCCAGCGGTACCCCGGCAAGGTGAATGTACTGCTGGCCCCGGCTGCATCGGATATTACCCGGAGAACGTACCTGCCAACGCGCCCCTGCTGGATGAGGATGCCTATCTCGACTCGCTTTCCGATGCCGTACAGGCCGCCGGAGGCCGCTTTGTGGATGCGCGGCAGACCCCCTGACCGCACAAGGGCGAGTATCTCTATTACCGCACCGACCACCACTGGACGAGCCTTGGGCGCTTATTACGCCTACCAGCAGCTGTGCGGTACGCTGAGCCTGACCCCCTTCGACCCCGCCGCGCACACGGCTCTGACCGCCGAAAATTTCTACGGCACCCACTACTCCAAGGCCCCACATGGAATGCCGTGCCGGATACTATCACCTACTATGACCTTGCCGAACAGCCTGACCATCTATAATGTCACGGCTGCAGGCCAGCCCACCGCAGGGCCAGACCACCGGCCTGTACGACACACAGACAAGCTGAACGTTTATGATAAGTACGCCATGTTCCTGCACGGCAACAACGGTCTGAGCCGCATTGAGGGGACGGCACCGGGCGCATTCTGGTCATCAAGGACAGCTACGCCAACTGCTTTGCGCCCTACCTGACCGCAAACTATGCCGAGATCGACGTGGTGGACTTCCGCAACTACAACTACGGGCTGGATCAGCTGATCGCCGACAACGGCTACGACCAGATCCTGTGTGCTGTACAACTTTGACAGCTTTTCAAGAGCGACCCCTACCTCTACGCGCCGGGGTACAGGGCTAAACAGCCAAAAAGCCTAAATTATTGCAGTCTTATTTTCACAAATTTATAGCCGCAATTTCATGTGTCCTGCCAGTTTTTGCACAGATGTGCCAAAACCCCTTTGATAAAAATCCGACCACTGTTGTAGAATGGCCATATAGAGAACAATGCTATCATCAGCCTTTGGTATAGACGCGGGGGATCGGGATGCAATGCGGCATTTCCCTTTGACAAAGGAGTATTGATGATGAAAAAAGATGAATTATCCCGCAGATTATGCGGTACTTTCCAACGAAGAAATGACCTATACCACCGGCGGCGGCGCAGTGGATGATGCTGCCAGTCTCGCCACTACTGCCGCAACGGTCGGTGGTGGTGCTGGGCCTCCAGCTACATCTGGGGCATCAAGCAGGCACGCACATGGCTGCAGCAGGACGGCAACAAGGACGGCAACTTCTTTACCGTGATGGGCCGCGCCACCGATGCCCTTTGCCGCCGATATGGGCAAACCAAGCCGGCAACTTTGTGGATGCCGTTTCCACCATCATGGTGGTGGCACTGGCTCCCCCTGAGCGCCATTCTGCTGGTCGTGCGCTGAGACCCTTTATTCAGAAAAAAAAGCGGTGCGTTTTTGGGTGCACCGTTTTGGATAGCTTTGTTTCAAAAGGAGTGTTATTATGGAAAAAAATGATGATGCCCGCGTATTACAACGTCCTGTCCACTGAGGAAATGACCTACACCGAAGGCGGCGCTACTGCTACCATGTCAAGTTGAGGCCTCTGCTGTGCTGGCTGATTCCTCCGGTACGGCTGGTTCAAAGGCGTGACCGCTGTCCGCGACTACCGCCGTAAGAACCCCAACACTTGATGGAGAAGGGTCTGGATGCTCTGGCTACTGATATGGAGAAGAGCACTGCCAACACCATCCGCGACCTCGCCTGCGCTGCATGGTTCGTCACTTCAACCGCTTCTGGTGTCGGTCTGGTCATCAACGCAGCGATCATCCTGCTCTGATCCATCTTATCTCATAAGACCGGCTCGAGTACACCAAAGAACAGTCAAAACCACCGGCTGAGCCGGTGGCTTGAGTAAGCCCTAGAAGGGCATAATACTAGCAAAGCCCCTTAAGGGGCCACGAATGGGTCTGCCAACTGCATTCCTGTCTCGTGGCAGGCCCCTCAAGGGGCCCTTTTATTTACGCCTTAGTTTCCTTGCTACCCGTAAACGGGTCCACGAACTCCTTAAGGCTCAACTGATCGGCAATCTGGTCCTGTTGTAGTTGATTTTTAATGTACTCTTGGATTTTCTTTTTTGTTTTTACCTACCGTATCCACGAAATACCCTCTGGCCCAGAAATGCCGGTTTCCGTACTTGTACTTGAAATTCGCGTGCCTGTCGAATATCATAAGACTGCTCTTTCCCCTTTGAGATATCCCATGACATAGGAAATGCTGTACTTCGGCGAAAAACTTATCAGCATGTGGATGTGGTCGGGACACGCCTCCGCTTCGATAATCTCAATCCCTTTTTGTTCGCACAACTGGCGCAGTATCTGCCCTATATCCTTTTTGATCTGACCGTAAATTACCATTCTCCGATATTTCGGTGCAAACACTACATGGTATTGACATCTCCACGTGGTATGGCTTTAAACTATCTACGTCTTTGTTATCTTTCATTTCAAAGATAAACCTCCCTGTTCCTAGAATGTGGTTGGCAAACCCACACTCTATTCTACGGGGAGGTTTCTCTTTGTCTAGGGCTAAAGCCGTTTTTTATTCCACCAGCAAAGCTGGTGGTTGTCGCTCGCTCAAGCTACCCAAAGCAGGCGGAGGCGCTGCCCGAAAAAGGGCAGCGCCTCCGCTTTTTGTACTTATTCTTCCGGCAAAGGATCTTCTTCCAAAGGTTCTTCACCTGTTCTGTCAAACAGCACACTCAGATAGTCCCTGCGGCCATAGAGTACTCGGTCGACCGTGACCACCGATTTTCCGGTATGGTAAAAAATCAAATAGTTCTCGCATACAAGGAACCGCTCTTCTCCTATTACTCCGATATGGATGAAAGCAGCATTCCGCTCTCCGCAAAATCTTCCAGCTGATCTACTCTGTCCATGATTTTATTGACAAGTTTTCCGCCGCCTGCTGATTTTTGCAGATCATGCAATATAATCCCAGATCGAATCCAAATCACAGCGTGCCTCGTCTGTGTATAAGATCTTATTTTTCATTTTTGCTCTTGCACGAAATGCGCCCTCATTTCTTCACTGGTCAGACAGCCTTTCTCTTCCTCGGAGCGGCGGCCTTTTGCGATCTCACTCATCAGACGGATCGTTGCCTGTGCTTTCTCATAATCACGCAGTTCCACAATGGCATAATTTTCCGCGGCCGTTCTTGGTCAGAAAGACCGGCGAGCCTTCCTCCACATCCCGCAATACTCGTTATAATTTCGCAAATCAGAGATTGGTTTAATATTCGGCATATTATCCACTCCTTTCAGTTTTAGTATAACGCATCTTGTTGTAAAATTCAACGTAAAATTTGCAGCAAACAAAAATCCCCCTGAACTGCTGTTCCCGGCAGCTCAGGGGATTTCATACCTTAGCGCGTTGAACATA
>VOFK01001523.1_pt1 | contig 15736 bp, 30 predicted proteins | sample 5384121 | NCBI WGS metagenome assembly VOFK01 (sample SAMN12384730, study PRJNA508395) | human gut metagenome | isolation source: healthy gut J | host: Homo sapiens
TTGATATCCTGTGATGGTTCTGAGCTGCCGCTGCCCCTTATTTTCCACCCAGCCAAAGCCCGGTATAAAAATCTGTCCACCATCCGTGTCGCCCGCCTGAGGTTCCTCCTGCCCCGTTGTTTCCCCCGGTGCATTTTCTCCCGGCTGCTGATCCGGGTTTTTTAACGCCTCCTCCGGCACCTCCGGTTTTTTCACATCCAGCTGGATGCTTTGCACAGTGTCCTTCTCCTGTCCGTCATCCGCCCCATTCTCCAAGCCATCCTGTGCTGTCTCTCCCGATTCGGTTTCCGATTCTGTTTCAGCCTGCAGGCTCTCCGGTTCTGTCTCCACTATCCCATCCCCGTTTTGCGCCCCTTGCCCTTTTTCTTCCTCCTGTTCCATATCCACCGTTATCTCTGTAACTTCCCCGGTTTCTGCCTCAAACCGTTCCTCCGGCACAGCTTCCGGCTTTAGCTGGAACCAGATTGCCACCAAAAGCCCTGCACACAATAAAATGCCTCCTAAAACCAGAAGATACCTTTTTGCCTTTTCTGTCAGTTTCATCTCTCTTCCTCCATATTTATCCATTGTTCCCCTGACCACAACATACTATAAACGGTCCGCAAAGTCTATCACTACCTAAAAAACCTCCGTATATCCTGCCTGAACTTTCAACTCCATCTCAAGCGGTAATAACATTTTCCCTAAAAAACGCACCGGGGCTTCCATCCGGATTATTCCCTCCGCTTCAAAACGCTGTGTCCCCGACGGGTCTGATGGCGCAAACGGTGCATTCCGTATCGTAACTTCCAGCCCATCCAGCGCAAATTCTTCTGTCTGTCCATCCCCCATATATTTGATACGCCTGCCGCCATCCAGCTGTGTCCCAAGTATTCTGTCCAGCTGTCCGTACACATCCCCGTATCCAACGTTTCTTCCCAGGCATCCTCCCCAAAGGGCTGATAACTTCCGGAATATCCCTCCCGCACACCATGATAGACCCCTGCATAATTATCATTTACCACGGAGATGATCGCATCTTCCAATGCATCCCTTACTCCGACTGCAATAATCTGGAGCCGGAAATACTCGCTGATTCCGAAAAATGACCAATAACGCCAACGTTACCGCTGCCGCCATCGGAACTCCTGAACCGCCCTTCCCCTTAAGGCATTCTATCGTCCTGCACACCAGTCCTCTTATCTTTTTCTTTCCGTCCGCCTTTTATTTCCAATACACCTCCGATTTCCCTGACGCCTCTGCCCGCAATGTGACCGGGAACGAACCAAATTTTCCAAACAGTCCGATATTTGTTTCATAGGTGAGCGTTACGGACACATCCTTATTTACTGTATCCGCCCTCCTGCGACCATGAGATATCTCGGTTCCAGACCTGTTTTTTCAATCAGGCTTTCCTCCCGACGGTCGGTTTCTGCCCCCACCCGACCTGATATTTCCGCTTCCCGCACCAGCTCTGTAGCAAACACATCCAGCTGCTGTTTTTTTACAAACACCGGGAGTACCTGCACACACAGCGCCAGCACCAGCATCCCGCACAGGACCAGAACGACCATATCCACATATCCTTCCCCTGCTCCGGTCCGCCACAGCCGTTTCCACCGTTTTTCCCATCTTTCCCCTTCTTTTAAAACATCCCGCCCAGATTCTCTATTGCCACATAACAGATGATCGTAAGATATGTGAGCAAAAACACATCAGCATCACAAAGCGAGAAAACACCCTTATCTTAGGCGGTATCTTTCTCTGCGCCTCTGCCTTTAACCTCTGCAGTTCGATCTGCTTAAAATCATGGGACAGCATCTGAAAATACACAGCACTGTCATCCCCGCGCAGCACCCCTATCAGCCCCCTTACCACATCCGACAGCATCGGGGAGTTGATTCTTGATTCAAAACGTGTTAATGCAGCTTCATAGTTAGAGGACCTCATATCCGCTATCAGGATATCCAGCTCACCTGAAAGGCTCTCTCCCGCATTCATGCGAAACCGCTCAGCATCCCGACCACATTCCTGCCTGATTTTAATTTCCTGTTCGATCAGTTGCGACCAGCCGCGGAAGCTGCGCTTCAATCTCATCCCGCTTTGCTTTCAACCGTTCGTCGGCCTTTTGCATCTCCTGAAAGTATAGCAGCACCGCCAAAATGACGATTACCGGGGTTAAGAGCGGAACAAAAAGCACACAGGGGATGGTACCCAATAATACTGCCCCTGTCTTTACAAGGGCATACGCCTGATAGACTTCCAGGGGAAAGGTTCATTCCCCTGCCTTTAATCTCCGGTCCAGCCTCCCTCCTCCGGTATGCTTCCATATGGATATATTTTGACAGATACACTGCCGCTGACATCAGACAGGCTTCTATGGTCTTTACCGTCTTTTTTTCCTGCCGGACCGTCCCCAGCATCGCCCGCGCCGTCCTGAGCGTCGGGAGCCTTAAAAAAGAGCTTGCCAGAAAAACAGCCCCATCGCCAGAAATACACCAAATAAAAAAAGAAGAACTGTCACTGGTATTACCTCCTGTACTCGATCGGACGGGTCAGTTTCACTACAAAACCCGCTGAAATAAAAATTGCTGCCGCTGTCCCTGCAAGGATGACCTGCCCCAGGACAGTATGCATCAGCACTCCGTACCACTCTTTATTTAACAGATACATCAGCGGGATATTCCCAACCACAAAGATGACCATGATCAGAAACTCCTTTCTCGGCTCTGCGATGAGGTATTCCAGCTCTGCGTTTACATTACGCATATCGGATAATTTTGACACGATCGGTACAAGCGTCGTTTTCAGGCTGCGGTCTCTCTGACAGTCGCTGAGAGCATCACACCATTCCCCGAACACCTCATTATCAATCCGTCTTTTCATCGTATGCAGTGCTGCGTCAATATCCGGGTCCACCATCCGCACCTGCATCAGAAACGCTCCAAACACTTCTGATACCGGCGGGTTCAGATACGAAATATTTTCTTCTACTGCCGTCACGATGTCCTCCGTCCTAAGGTATGCCGTCGTTATCACGGACAACGCTGTTTCCAGCTCCGCCGATACATCCCTTTTGTAATGGTGCGCGGTCAGCTTCACATACCAGAACGGGAGAAACAAAAATCCTGACGCCAAAACCGGGGCTAAGAGCAAACTCCCCAAAAGCCCTGCCAAGACCGCCCCGATCAAAAACAGTATGAGCGAAACGGCGCACACCATTGAAAACCGTTCCCCCGCCCGGTCAATTCAAGCACTTCCTGTGCTTCCAGAATCTCCCGGCGCAGGATTCCCTTCTTTCGTTTCCCTGTCGATTCCCTGATTTTTTCCCTGATCCCCTGTCTGGGATGGATAAACGAATCAAACAGCCCTCTGTAAATTCTGATATATTGAGATTCAGAAGCAAAAAAAGCCCTGTTACCAGCCCCACAGGCAAGCGTTTCTATTGCGATCATTTTTTCTGTCCCTTCCTTCCATTCAACGGTGCAGCAAGCCGCACCAACATCTCCTGCGGCATCCCATTCTCCATCAGCCGCCTCCTAAGGCTATCCGAAATGGCATTGACCCTCCGGTGGCTGCCTTTTACAATAAATTTCCCGTTTTCGATCCGGTTCTCCTCAATCTGATACTCAAATAATGGCCGGAAGCTCCGTGTCCCGTCCGGAAGTATCTCGCATTCCATGATCTCCATTAAACGCCTTTCCTTGTTTTCCAGCTGCTTACAGAACGCAACGATCGGATACGCTTCCGTCACAAAACCCATCAACGTTTCATCCCGCATCTCCACTGCACGCTTACACAGGGAAACCATCCGGCGGTATGTCGCATCACAGCTCATGGAATGGATCGTCGTCACGACCGCCACTCCCGTCCGTGCCGCTTCCTGCGCCGCATTTGCCTCCGGTCCCCTCATTTCCCCGACTACGATAATATCCGGATTAAACCGAAGGGCCATATCGAGCAGCGCCGTCTGGTCAATCCTCTGCCTCTCATTTTCACTGTCACGGGTCAGGGTATGGATTACGGAATTTACCACCCGTCCCTCTTTTCTGCGTACCAAAGCCAGCTCCCTCGAACCGTTCTCGATGCTGTAAATACGCTTATTGTCCGGTATGGTTGTCAAAAGCCACCCCAGAAGTGTTGTTTTTCCCGAGCTGGTTGCCCCCGCCACACACACGGAAATGCCATATCGGATACACTCCGCCAGAAAATCCAGCATTTCCTCCGTGGCAGTCCCGCCATCTATAAAATCCTCTTTTTTCATATTCTGCGGGTTTACGATACGGATTGACGCTGCGACACCCACATCTTCATCCACCACCGGGGTTTTTAGCACAGCAATGCGGATATTTTTAGCCAGATGTCCCAGCACGCTCGGGCTGGCATCATCCAGCACCATACCGGATACATGCAGCATCCGACGGACCACATTGACCGCATGCTCCGGGCTTTCAAAATGTTCCTCCAGCTTTCTCGTCTCCCCGCCCGAAAACTGTACCTCCACATCGTCCCATGCGTTGATGTCAATCTCCTCGATCCCTTCTCCGTAAACATATTTTGTCAGGAAGCCATCCGCCATCTCGGAATAAATAGCATCGATCAGCTCCTCCGTCCCCATCCCTGCCCACATATCCTGTGGTCCTGGATATACTTTCCTGCAAACCGCCTGATCTGTGCTTTGACCTCATCGCTTCCCCCCGCCGTTACAAGACCGCTGTACTCCTTTGACAGATACCCCTGCACTTCCCGAAGCACGGAAGAAAAATCCCGGCTCTCTCCTGAGGCAAAAAACAGGTCGCTGCTTTTCATCCTGCCCGGTTCTTTTTCCTGTGCAGGGTCTGTTTTCAGGTAAACGTCCCTTTTCTTCTTTCTGCTCCCTTTCCGTCGCCGCCTCTGTTTCCTCTACATCTGGATTTTTAAAAGCTTCAGATAGGTCTGCGCACCATCCGGCCCGGCTTCGCCTTTCGCCTAACATCCAAACACCTCCCCGGTTACCGCCTCTATCGCCCTCCGAAAGCCTCTGCTCTCCTTTTTAATCCCAGCTCTTTAAACAGGTTTCCTTGCAGCACCTGCTCTTCCACTTCTCGGGAATATGGAATCTGGAATACGGTATTCCCCAACACCTGCTCCATATGTGCGCTCGCTTCATTCGGCCGAACATTACTCGCAGCCTTATACTGCTTGTCCGCATCCCATTTACTTTCTTTCAAAAGCGGCAGCTGGCTGGAAAAATAGCTGACAGATTTCAGGTCGCACCCTGTCAGCCTCAACACAGAATCAGCCTCCATCAGGGAAACTGCGGAAAGGATGTCGTTGGCGATATAGCTGCTGCAGTCAATGATGATACATGGTGCGATCTTCCTCAAACACTCCAGCAGTTCCTCTGCCTGCACCCTTTCATATTGCGGATAAGTGTATTCATTCTCCCCTTTCCGCATTCCAAGGATTGTCAGATGCCGGAGTTTCTTATGGGTAATACAATGATGCCGCACAAGATTCTCCGTCACATGGGCTGCTGCGAGGATACTTCCTAAAGAATGCTCTTCTTCCAGCTCCCCCGGAGGACAGATACAGGGCAGCATTGGCGTATTCATATCGCACAGAAGCAGTGCTACGTCCTGCTTCTGCATTGCCAGCCGCATGGCAAGCTTGGATGCGACTGTCGTTTTTCCGCACCCCGGACTCCCCCACACCGCAAGCATCTGGTTTTCCGGTTCCTCCCGATACGCTTCCTCTTCCTCTGGCTGATGGCAGAAAATGCTGTTTTTTATAAAATTCAAGGCTCCTGCACCTCCTGCGGCTCTTCTGTACTTTCTTCGCTTTCCTGTATTTCATCTGCAGACAGGCTTTCCTCTGCTGTATCTTCTGCTTCAGCACCATTTTCAGGCAATTTATCGGTTACATGCACTTCCATATCTTCTGTCTGTCCGTTGTCCTTCCCGTCCTTTTCTTTTTCCAATCCCTTTAAAATGGAATCCTGAGCAGCCACAAATTTTTCAGCATTTTCCCGTTCTCCACGATAGACCAGGGATAAATGGATTTTCCCTTCCGCCTCCAGCTCTGCCAAAAGCTTTGATTGCTCCGGGGCTGCCAAAAGCGTTACGGTTCCCGGAAGCTCTTTTTCTTCCCCTTCTTCCTGCGCTTCTGTATTCGCATCATTTCCGCTGGATGCCGTTACCGCGATCACTTCCATGTATTTTAATTCCGGCAGTATTTCTGTCGTCCCCTGCTTTTTGTAATCCGGCGCGATCACTGAAACAATATCCCCGCTCTTTAACTTTCCGGACAAGCCATTGGCAAAGGCTTTTACAGAAACGGAGATTGCCTGTTTTTTTCCATCCAGATGATACAGATAAGCATTTTCTGCAGCCGGTTCCACTTCCACCTTGGAAGTCAGGATATAGTCCCCTTCCACAAAATCTGCCACCGCATACTTCCCGATCACCGCATAGGGTTTCGCGCTACATTTTCAGGAAGATTAAAGCCTTCCTACTTCCACTGTCTTTACCATATCCGCCGTAATCTTTTCCCCGCTTTTAATCTGCTTTTACGACCCGCACGATCTCCGCCTTATTTGCAAGACTTTTGTTAAAAAGCGGCGTGATGCCGAAACAGATCAGCAGTGCCGCTGCAATACACATTACCCCCAAAACTGTCCGATTCTTAAAAAACTGCATTGATATTCTCCTTTTCTCTACAAAGAGGGCGGTCTGGATACCGCCCTCTCCCTGTTACGCCTGTTTTCTTCTGCGCCCAAAATAAATCCCTATTGCCGTGGCAGCAAGGCCATGATCCCTAACACAAGCATTCCTTTTTTCTCATCTCATCCATCCTCCTGTCTGTAAACAATAAATAACAGCTGCTCCAAAGCACAAAAAAGGGCACAATGGAAAACCCTTTTCCTTTCCATCCGCCCTTTTTTTGCAAATAGACATATCCTAAAAACAATACCAGGCCGATCAACGATGCGCTGACCGCCCCCTGCAGACCGAGGACCATTCCACTGCTCCCTGCCAGCTTAATATCCCCGCCGCCAATCCCTTTTCCCTCTTTTCCGCATAATGCCGCAACCAAATACGGCACTAAAATGAATCCTCCCAGAATATAACACGGGGAAACATTCAAAAATAACACCCTCAGGCATGCCGTCATCACAATCCCTGCCTGCAGCCGGTCTGAAACCTCCCGATACCAGATGTCCCTGACCGAAACGGCTGCAAGCAAAGAAAAAAAAGCTGTAGAAACCAGCATTTCCATCCAAAACACCTCTGCAGCCTGAAATGCCGGCTCAGCCTGCATAATCAAACATCTCCTTGACCCGGTTCGTCAGCGTGGGCAGTACCGTATCATTAAACAATGCATACAGCCCGGCAAGAAGCAGCGCCCCAATACCACTGCGATCAGGATTTTTACTGCGGTATCCACATATCCTTCTCCCGACGTTTCTGCCAGCTTTGTCTTTGCCTCCCATACTTTCATGACTACAGCCGTAGTGGGCTTTCCCTTACCTGATTTCTCCATTTTCCCATCTTCCCATTCCTCCATTTTTTTCATTGCATCTGCACATACCCTGCTTCTTCTCCCGGTCCCGGCAGTGGGCTTCCATATCCCTGCACTGCCGCTGTCTGTACCTCCCCTCATCACCTGCCGGTATGCCCCCAGAACCTTTCCATAAAGCTGTTCCCTGAATTCTGCAGTTACAGGAAAACATACTTCCGAATAACCATCCACTGTTTTACGGCTTGGCATTGACACGAACAGACCGTCCCTGCCTCCTTCTACAATTTTGATTCCCCGCACTCCAAAGCATCCTCCGATCGTTGCAGATGCGTAAGCTCTGATCCCACCCTGTCCTCCGGGCGGGCACACGGATGTAATCCGTACCTCTACCTCCTGCATAATGCTATCCTCCTTTTTTTTGTTCTGTTTTTCATGACCTCCCTTCCTCGTGCTACATTTCTAAACATGACTCCATCCCCGGCTCTGCTCCCTCAAACGGTATCTGTACAAACCCGATCTGATCCACATAATAAAATGTGCTTCCGTGTCCATCATACAGTTCTAGGACATCGCTGACAGACAGGACATGCCCCTTGTATCCTTCCGGAAGCTCTGCCTGAAACGCATAATAGAGGCTTTCAAGGTCATCCGTCTTGGCGATCCCGTCATAGACTATCCGATACTTTACCCTGTCCGGTTCCCCAAACAGCCTCTTTGTCTCCGCATAGCTGATAAATTTCATCTCAATATCCACTCCCGGGTCTAACTGCCATACTCTTACCCGCTTCACACCTCGGGGGCTTCCTTTAATATCTTTTCGGCTTTCCAGCAGTTCAAACGTCCTTTCTTCCCAAACGATATCCCTGATCTGCCCCCTGCTTTTTTTTCAGAAACCCTCCAGCTCCGACGTGTGGAATACAGGGTCTGCCACCGCATATCCTCCCTCACATATCCGGCACGGTTCCCATAGAACACGATGATCCCGTTTTTCAATCCATACCTGCTTTTGCCATCTGTTCCTCCCAAAATCCTTTTATTCAAGCAGGTCGCCCGAAGGCTCTACCCTTTTCCCCTGTCTTTCCTCCAGTATTACCTGTCCGTCCAGACTACAGATTTTGATCCGGTACTGGTATCTTTTCTGCATCAGTACATATCGGTGCGCTTTCCTCCATACTTCTTAAGGCAACCCCATCCGACAATCTGCCATCCTCTAAAAAACAATACCCCAGTACCGCGCCCATTCCCCTCCGGCTTTCTTCCACCCGGACAAATCTGTGACAGATGCAGCCTTTCCTTTTCCCCGAGAAGTTCCGGCCGCAATATACCGAGCATATTTTCACGCCACCCGATATGTCGCTCCCCGTTTTCCAAACAGATCAGCCGAAGCGCCCCCCTTTCTGCTAAAATCCCGGAACCTTCTCCCCCGAGGCACAGAAAAATCTGGCCGCTTTTTCCTCCTCCTGCCTTAACACGACCACCCTGTCTATAAGGCACTGGGAGCCATCACATGGTTCGCAATCTTTCTCTGTATACATCTTTATATACCTCACATTTCTCCTGCACCTTCCTCTGCCGTCATGTCCTCTACTGTCCCGTGTGTCTCTCCAGACGTCTCTTCCTGTCAGGCTCAGTCTCTTCTACACCTCCGTCCTCGGATGGAACGCCCGTCTGGATTTCTTCTGTTTCTGCAGGTTTCTCTATGACCTCTTCTGTTTCCGGAAGCGTCCCGGCCTCTTCCGTACTTTCCTCTGTACTCTCCCCTTCTGTCTCTGCTTCGGTCGGGCTGTCTGTATCTACAGTTTCCTCTTCCGTTTCGGGTACATCCCCATTCTCCGGTTTTGGCATCGGCGGCGGAGGCGCTATCTGCCTGCGGTCTTACGATCAGCTCCAGGCCTATTTCCGGCACTTCCATCACACGCGGGCTTGTATCCATTTTTCCGGCTTCCGGATACACGATGCGCTCCGGTAATCTGACCATCGCTGAGTCCACAGCCCAGCTCATAATAAATCGGCTTCCCATCCTCTGATGTGGGCAGCTTACATTTTAAACTTCCACGCTTATTTGCCGGCTGGTCACCGCAATCATAACAACTCCCCAATACGGGTCGCCGCCAGCCCAGTCCACCCAGATCGGATGGGATTTGCAATGGCTGTTATGCTCATGCGTCCAGTTATAGCAAGCGTTCTGATGGGTATGGTAAACTGCCTTTGTATAGCAGCCGCCCTCCACATCCTGATGTCAACCTCCCCCACATGCGTCCCCTCTGCGTCTGTGTGGTAATGGTAATCATAGGAAATTTCCCCCGGTACCTCCTGCACGCCGATCACAAGCTTCTGGGGGAATCTGCAGGATAGCTTCCCTAAATTGTGAAAATGTGGCATCCTGACTTACTTCCATCCCTTTTGTGAGCAATGCGGATGCCAACCCTGCTTTCCATTACTCACAAATGTAAAAACCGATTTTAACTGGTCGTTTAATTCCGTTTTAAGCTGCGTAAGAAATTCCTGCATACTGGTCTGATACGCGCCAACAGCATTGCCGACCCTTCCAGCCCTGCATTCATGCTGGCGTTATGCTGCGTAATGCTTTCTTTGATACCGGAATGCCCTTCCTGTACCTTCGCACCATGGGCAGAAATACTATTAAAAAATAATCTGCTGGTTCCCCTTCAAATCTATTCCCAGCTCCCCGATAGCATCCTGACCGGCACCCTGCGCCTCCTGCAATTTCTCAAAATAAACTTCCAAAGCACTATTCAAGGAAGAAAAAGACGCATTCAGCTGATCCAGGTTTTGCTGCATTGATGTCCCGAGGCTTGCCCGCATCCCGTCAAGCACCTTTAACGTTTCTGCATGATCGGCTTCTGTATCCGCTGAAAGCTGTGATCAGTACCTCCAGCTGCAGATATCCAGCTTCCAGTTCACCGTCTATCTTTTTTGTGGCTTCCTCGATAGCATGCATCAGCTCCTGACAGTTTTCCTCCTGTTTCTGGTCCATCGTTTTCAGCGCAGCACCGATCTGTTCTTTTGTATCAGAAATCTGTTTCCGACAGCCGTTCCTGAAGCCCGGCTGCAGACAGATTGATGTTTTCAGACAATTCTTCTAATGATGCCTTTGTCAAAAGCTCCATCGAAGAGAAACGGCTTTCTATATATTCCATATTTTCTTTTGCCGTTCCCTGCAGATTCTTCTCCAGCTCTTCCAGTATCCCTTCCAGCTCACTCTTCTTGTCAGCCATCTCTCCCACTTTTAAATCTGTACCGACTCTGCAAGCGCTTTCTGTCTCTCCCCCGATTTCCGTTAACTGCTCCGTGTCTTTGACCGCATCGTCCAATTCCTGAAACTGCTTTTAACAACAGCTCCTCCTGATGCAGCTGCCCTTTCTGAGCCATCTCTTTTAATGTATCCGAAAAGGGTTTCCTGTGCATCTGCCAGCTGCTCCCTGACGCCCGAAATCTGCTTTTGCAGCTCTTTTGAGCTTTCCCGTATCGTTCTTCATGTGCTGCATGATATTGCTCCAGCTTTTCCTGTGTCTGTCCGACTGCCTGATCGACCCGTGAAAGCCCTTCCCCAATCTCTTTTCATGGACCCGAAACCTGTTCCCTAATCAGTTCCGTTTTTTCCTTCAGATTTTCAACAGATGTCCCAAGAGACTCCCCTTGAGAAAAACCTGCTCCAGCGTATTCTGGTTATCCTGTATCTGAAGGTCCAACTGCGTCAGATGCTCCGAAACGGACGACAGGTTTTCTTCCATCTGCGCTGTCACACTGCTTTCCAGATGTTTGACCGTCGTCTGCGTCTTTTGCTCCGATGTGTACACTTCCTGATAGGCATTCACATATAAATCCGTAAGAGCTTCCGCCAACTGATGGATTTCCTCTCCGGAAAGCCCTAAATTTAATTCCAGAATCGCCTGTTCCAGCGCTTTCACCGCAGATTCACGGTCAAAGGAGCTTCCATCCCCGAACAGTCCCTCCAGCATCCGGATTGCGGTATCGATCACTTTTTCCTTTTCGCTTTCCCCCAGTTCCCGAAAGCATCTCCAGCCCATTGTCCTCTCCCTCCAGAGATATGCTTCAAAAAACTTCCTGCATGGTCGGGATTTTTTCCCTGCATCCATGCATAAGTCCTCCTGTCAAAAAAGTGCCGCTGCCACAATTCCTGCCCCTGCCAGCAAAACGATACGATTCCTTTTTCCAGTTTCCTTCTTCTGTCTATTACGGCTGGTTTCACAGCCATCCTTTTTTTTTTTTCCATCATCTTTTCCTTTCTTCTCATTAATCGTTTTCTCTTCTGGACCGGTTGGGTCCCTGCACCTGCCTGTACCTTTTTTGTTCATCCCGTTTTTTCCTCATTTAAAAGCCCTGATAGGTCTGATATCAGGCTCAGCCTTAAACGGTCCGGCATTGTGCGGAACGCTGCCCTCACAAATGCTTCTACCGTCTCCGGGGACTGGTCACCCGGTTCGATCACTGTCACTTTACGCAGTGTTACCTTCCCGTCCGCTATCTCCAACGCCACGATATCCCCATATCCAATCCCGGTTTCCACACGCAGCTCCTTTGGAATCAATACCCTACCTTTTGCATCCATCAGCTTATATATCCTCTTCTCCACTACTCCCCTCCCTGTTTTCTATTTCCGCAAGATTTTTGGCAAAATGCTTCTGCCTCCTCTTTTGTCACACTGATTTCCATTTTTTCCAAATCCAGCACGAGGGAAGCAATCTGTGCACATTCTTCCGTCAGGTCTTTCATCCTCGCCCCCGGCCTGTATCCGCCGCACGTCCGGATGTATCCCTTTACCCGGCTGTCATACATCCCTGTCAGCATATTTTTTATCAGTGCAAAATAAACGCCGACCATGCAGGAATCCTCTATCCTTACCGCCGGCATACCATCCCAGCCTAAAAGCCAGCTGCTGTCTGCCCCCCGGTGCGCGATTCGATCAGTTCCCGTGCCCGGTAAAGTTTTTCCAGATTTGTCATCCCCCACCTCCCAGAAATTCCGGGGCAAAAAGAGTCATCTGACCGCTGCTGCGACGCTTCTCCTCCGGATCATAGTTCGTAATGATCAGCTCCCTGTACTCGCTCCTCTTTCTCATAGCGCTGTGCCATGTTATTCAGGCGGGTTGCTTCCGGTCAGATAATACCCTGCGTACAAATCCCTGATATAGCTGCAGTCGTTATAGCTGACCATCCACTTTCCCTGACATCCTGCCAGCGTGTTTTTAACCGTATATGGTCTTGCTCCGGGAAACTCACTTCGTAATAATCTTCCGTCATATAATAGGGCGGGTCACAATAGAAAAAAGCGCCTTCCCGGTCATACTGCCGGATCAGCGCCTCAAAATCCTTATTTTCAATCACGGTATCCGCAAGCCGTTCCGCCGCCTCCCTGATCAGAGAAAAAACCTTCCTCACATCAAAAGGCTGGCAACAGCCGCCCCATAGGACGATGCAGCCGCTCCCCATCCCTGCAAAGCCCCCTGGTTATCTTATAAAATGCGGCTGCCCTCCGCACATCCTCTGCCACTGCTTTCCCCTGCAAAAAGCTCCCATGTCCTGTTTTTTACACACCGGTAAAGGTTGATCAGGTCTGCATTGTAGTCATTAAACACTTCCATCACACCCTTGTCCGGTTCTTTTCCAAACAATACCCAGCCGCCACCACCAAAAACCTCAATATAGCGGTCATATTTTTGCGGGCATCATCCCATAAATGGTTTTCCGCAGCGCTTTTTACCGCCTACCCATGAAATAAAACTGTTCAGCTTTCCCCCTGTCCTTTCCTCTTTTCATACAATATCCACTCCTGCCCGGATTTTATTTTTCTCCCGAGCCACTGCTTTAATTCTGTCTCAGAAATCTCCTGAAATTCTCCCAGCGAAATATATTCTCCTGCCATTTTTACAGGATTTTCGGATGATACTCCCCCCATCCGCCCCAATTGGCAGCTTTTCCCTGCAAAGGATACTTCCCATCCGCCTGTGTTCCACACGCTCTTTTATTTTTCCAAAACTGCAGTCCTCCCTCTCCGAGTCCTCCACCTCATAGCAAAAAATCCCTTCCGGCACACTATTCCGGTCAGCCTCATATAAGAAAACAGGCAAACCCTTCCGTCTACCTCGACCAGATCATATCCTTCCATCTTTGCATCAAATCCCATTGTTTTTCTTCTCTCCTTATCTTTTGATTTTTCCTCTTCCAAGCTCCCCTGCTTCCTTCATCCCATCCCATCCCTATCCTCCCCTCCCGACATCTGAATGCCGCAATGATGCATCCTTTAACTTTTTTCTTCTGTCGTAATGAAATAGTCGCTGCCCGAATTCCAAAAACGACATACAAGTCCCCTCTTCTGTCCGGATCGGGCGCTGCTCAAATCCTCTCCCCCATCCGTCGCTTGCCTGACCGCTCCATTCAGCTATTACCGCATTCAGCTCTGTATCTGAAAGCTTCCCATAGCTTTCTATCTCCAATACCCCCACAGCTCCCCCTGCCACACTTCCACATCGGGGAACATCCGGAATACTTTCTGTCTAAGAATCCGGTTTCTTATATATTCCGCTAACCCACGGTCGCCTTCTGTATCCAGCGTTGCTCTTTTATGAGCTGCTTTTGATCGCACTGACATACCTGCACAGCTGCGTTGGCGTGATTTTCTCAGGCTCATCTGATTTCATACCCTTCCTGTCCATACATGAGCGCCGTTAAGGGGCTAAACAGTCGTATCCCCTCAAATTCCTTCGGCAGCATCTGTATTGGCTTATCTTTCCGGAATATCAAGCCATGTTCCGTTTGTACGATTCCATTCTTTTCCATTTGGGAGAATCCATAGCCTTCTATGTCAATAAATGGCGCGATTTTCTCATCCAAAACAATCTGTGCCTCCTCCAGCAGATATTCTCCATAATCCTCCGCTGTCACAATTTTTTCCGGGAGGAACTCATACTGTTCCAGCCGCATGGCAATTTCCACCACTTCCTGCATATTTTCCGGACGTTCTGCTTCCAAAGCAGAAAACAATTTTTCCATCCCTTCTTTCGAGCACAGGAACTTCTCCTGTTTTAAACACCCCGCAAATGCATTCATCCCCCTGATTCCATAGGACAACGGAAGGACCTCTTCTATCCCCTGATACCGGCTTCCATAAAAACAAATCCTTCCTTCTTCTATATCAGACACCCCCAGCACTTCCGCGACCCTCTCCAGCTTTTCCTCATCCGCAGGAAGGGACAGGGGATACCATCTGCCATAGTCCCTTTTATAAAATGGAGAATCCAGCCGCAGCCAAAATACCGAATCCTTTTCATATCCTACATCCGGTAACGGCTCCGAATCATACATTGTATCCAGCACTTCTCCCGTCCTGATAACCTTTCCATCTTCCAATAATTCAAATTTATCCAGGTTACAGGACAGGTTTACCATTTCTTCCAGCGTCTCAGGATGTTCCATCTCCAGTGCCTCCTGAAAGACCTGCTGTTCTTTTCTGGTCAGGCACTCCATGCGCCGCTCCAAAAAATCGACTTCTTTATATCCTTTTTCTGGTGGTACTTCTTTCCCGATCAGATATGGGGCAAATACGCTGCCGTCTGATTCTACTTCTACAATTTTCGCTGCATTCATTCCCAGCTGCCCTGACATTTCCCTTATCGTCTGCCTTGGCGCAGGGAATCTGGACCATATCTTCTGACCTGTAGTTATGGCTTGAAAACATACTTTTAACATGATGTACTCCTTTCTGCTATCCTGTGTTTTTTACGAAAAAAAGCCGCAGCTCTCATAAAAGAAACTACGGCTTTCTTATGATGAAAAAATCAATAATACTTTATTCCCCAAATAACACCAATGCGCTCAGTACTTAACTCTTGCTGACTTCTTTTTTACTTTCCCTTCTATCTCCCCCCACTAAATAATTTGCTTATAAATTCACAAGTTACTCCATTGTCATCTATTTTCTCCCTTCCTTTCTCCGATGTCATCTGTCAAAAGCTCAAAAAATCGAGGTCGAAAACCGTCCATTTCCGCCTCGATTTTTGCTCATTTTTTCAGTTTCAAACCACAATATCTTGTGGTTATACAACCACTATTTCCCTTATCACCACAATACGTCATCATTATCACTGTCTCAACAGGTACTTTCGTTGTCCCAACAAAGTTCATTCATGTCTCAAAATACACCGGAAAACGAAACTTTGTATTCCGGGGAATCACCCTCTGGCTGCTGCTCCTGCTCATAAATGTCCACCTGTTCT
>VOFK01003222.1_pt1 | contig 15724 bp, 25 predicted proteins | sample 5384121 | NCBI WGS metagenome assembly VOFK01 (sample SAMN12384730, study PRJNA508395) | human gut metagenome | isolation source: healthy gut J | host: Homo sapiens
TATTGAGCGTATTATTGACTGCAGTCTTCGCGCTTGAATTAGCAGAGACGTTGCCGTATCTTGCTCCTGTATTCCATCATTGGCTGGTGAGGACCATCTCGCCGTTTTCAAATTCATCAGAACACCTGTGGGATGACAATGATGGTGATGGAGAATTATTTTGGTCGTCTGGCGCTGTGTCTTTCGTGGCAGTGAGCTGGTGCGAAAGGTGCTGATGATCCATCCGATTTCCAGCATCTGGAGTGCCGCAGCACCGAATGGAGGATTTCCCAACTTCATCTGGAAATGAATATGGACATTGACGAGCATACATTACTTTAAATCGAAAAGGTGCGGAAAGTATTATAAACTTCGACGCCCAAAAGCGCTGACCGCAGGGCATGTGGATTTTACTTCGATGATCTCGTTGAGCAGGGACGGCAAGGTTGAGGGATTTGGGAATGCTTCAGTAGTGAAAAGCGCAGCCAATGTGGTTGTGGTTCCGGGAGTGAGCAATCTGTTTGCAAACACGGTGTTTGCTTGTTGAATTTCTTTGGGCAGCTGGTGGAATGGTGATCACAGGCTGAAGCCGTATCCAGGTGATGATTGAAGGAGAACGGATTGGTAAGTAAGCAGATCTGCGTTGCTAAGAATGGGATAAAAATAGACAGTGAAGATGTAAATGAAGAGAAATCTGACCGCAGGAAAGTGTGTGGAAAATATGTGATATCCGGGATGTTTTAGATGAGGAAGCATTTGTTCATACGGTTGAGCATGAATGGGAGCTGACGGAAGCTGTGGCGAAATGCACCGGAAAAGATTTTCTGTGCGAAATGCCAGCGGCGCAGAGGATGGCGAGTATTCTTTCCATGCTGAGAAAAAAGACAGAAGATGGACATATTCTTTCGACAAATCACGATCGGAACAATGCACATCAGGTTTACATAAAACTAGACTGTGGAGACGCTGTGGAAGAGCTTGACCCGCTGACAGGGGGAAGTTGAGTGAGGTGGAAACTGTTGCGGATGGAGAGGGCGTTTGCTTTACCAGGACATTCGAGACGGGGATGAGCCGAATTTATTTTTGTGAAGAAAATAATAGGGGCTGGACAGATTATTAAAGAGATAAATAGTGTTGAAGACAAATGTGGAATTGAGGAAGACACTACTGCTGTGGACTTGGCGGCTGTTTCTGATGGCGTAAATGCGGTGCATGAAATGACAGTGAGCAAAGCTGCAACATTCCCATACAGACATCCGCATTACACAGATCCCGTATTGGCTACATTTGGTCCGGACGCGAAATTAAGAAGAACTATGGAGAATGTGCTGACGATAGATAAATGTACTTATGAGCTGGGGACTGCTTCAGCAAATAAAATTTGTGACGGAAATGCTATGGTGGAAGATAAAGATCTCGACGCAATTGTAGAGCAGGTATCAGAATTCGAGACATGGCAGCGGACTGTCAGAAGCAGGAAGCGTCTATGAGTCCGCAGAGATGGAAATCTGGCAGGCGCAGAAGGAAATTCGTGAGAAATTGCGCATGCAGCAGGTTTATTATAACGGTGCACCTCAGCGATATACCTGGGTGGATCAGCCACATCCGGCAGATGGAACACCATTTGCCATGCATTTCCGGTTTAATGTTGCAGAAGGCATTTCCAGTGAATGCAGTTTTGTGATTGAGAAGCCTTATGACCTGGAAGTTTACTTCGATGGCGTGAAATGTGCGCAGACCGGCAAGTGGTTTATTGACAAAGACATGCGTTGCTTCGGACTTCCTGCTTTGAGTAAAGGGGGCATCGGATTACCATAAAAGGTAGCTACGACCAAAAGCGGGAACTGGAAGACGTATTCGTAATTGGAAATTTCGCCGTAGATATGTCCGGCAATATTTCCAGGGAAAAAAATTCTGCATACTGGCGACTGGGTATGCAAGGTTATGTAAACTATCCGGGAGGAATGATTTATCAGTACAAAGGTACCGAGGCTAATCTCCGATAAGCAGGGGTTCTTCTTCATTTGGGTGAGTGGAGAGGTACCCTTCTGAAAGTCAGAGTAAATGGCAAGGAAGCTGGTTTTCATTTCGAAAAGAAGAACTGTGTCACAGATGTAACTGGTCTTTTCGAAAAAAGAAGAGAACACTCTGGAAATCGAGGTTTTCCGGAAGCCCAAGAAACATGTTCGGTCCATTCCACCAGTCCTACACCGGCTGCAGCCGAATCAGCTGGGCTGATTTCCGCACCGAGGGAATGTTCCATACGGATGGGAAGGTGCTGAAGCCTTATGGTATGATGGGGGCAGAGTTATATTTGTGAGTATGAAGAGCAGTAAAAAATAACAGGAGGATTTATCATGATTGCAGATTACGCAGACAAACTGAATACATATGAGGAATTTAAAGATTACGCTGACATGGTTCAGCAGTTTATCAAAAAACAGAAAGAGGAGAACCTTCCAGAAGGCAGAGATACGACCTAAAAAACGGCATTTTTTGCCTTGGTTCAGAAAATATACCACGAAGTCCCTGGATGGTGCACAGATGGAATCCCATAAAATACTGCGACCTTCAGTACATTGTAGAAGGCACTGAGAAAATTTACTGGGCATCTCTTCGCAAGCTTACCGTAGAGGATGACCGCACCCCGGAAGCTGACATTATTTTCTATAAAAGTGGTCCGGAGCAGGGGATACACTCTTCTGGAGGCTGGAATGTTCGGCTTCTACGCTCCTGAAGACGGTCATATGCCCTGCATCGCCGTAACAGAAGCCCAGCCGCAACGAAAATTGTGTTTAAGATTCCGGTGAAAGGCTGAAATACTGTGGATTCAGATTGACAAGCTCTTAATAAAGCGTATACTATAGCGTGTTAGAGCCTGTTTGAAAAAACATTCCCGCAAATTGTGACGCACATCTTGCAGAATGCCTTTTTCAAACACGCTCTAGTAAGACACATAGTAGGAGGAAAGAGCTATGAAAAAACAACAATAGTATCAAAACCGTAGTTGCTATCGGTATCGGTGCAGCACTGTTCTTTGTGCTGGGACGCTTTGTGGCGATCCCTAGTCCGGTTCGAACACAAACATCAGTCTTCAGTACGCAGTACTTGGACTTCTTGCAGCAATGTATGGCCCGGTTGCAGGCGGACTCATTGGTTTCATCGGACATACACTGATCGACCTGTCCTGGGGTGGAAGCCCATGGTGGAGCTGGGTTATCACATCTGCATTTGTAGGTGTTGTGATCGGTCTGTTCGCCAAGAAGCTTCAGGTTCAGGAAGGCGATTTCGGAAAAAGCAAAGTTGCCGTTTTCACAGTTGCAAACGTGATCGCACATGTTGTAGGATGGGTAGTTGTTGCACCTGTACTTGACATTGTAATCTATGCTGAACCGGCAAACAAAGTATTTGCACAGGGTGCATTCGCCGCTGTTTCAAAAACACCATCACAGGTGTTGTAGTCGGCGGTCTTCTGATCTGGCTTATACAAAAACAATTGCAAAGAAAGGCTCCCCTGGATCAGGAATAAGTTGAAAGGGAAATTTGTAAAAGACCTTGCTATGGGGAAACTTGTGGCAGGGTCTTTTTTTGATGCATAATTTTATTGGATCCAAAAAGTAAATTTCGCAAGATTTATGCAAAAATAAGATAAACTTTGGTAAGAAATTTTATTGTGGATTTAAGAAATTCGTGTTATCCTTTTTGAGATGGTGTAAAGGTGTACACTTATAGAGATGCAAATTGTTAAGTGGTTCTGAAGCAGTCACATTGTTTACAAATTGACGATGGATTCGCTTCAGGATATTTGATTTTGAGGTACTATATGACAGAGAAAAAATCTCCTATTATTTCTTTCAAAAACTTTTCTTTCCAGTACCGGGCACAGAAAAAGCCTACGCTGAAGGAAATTAATCTGGATATTTATCCTGGCGAGCGGGTGTTGATCGCAGGTCCTTCCGGCTGTGGAAAAAGTACTCTGGCAGGCTGCATCAATGGCTTGAATCCTTTTTCCAATCCAGGAGAATGCAGCGGGGAACTTATTGTGGATGGTGTGGATGCGCCGAAGAGCAGCATTTTCCAGCTCTCTGCACATGTAGGTACAGTGCTGCAGGATCCCGATGGTCAGTTTATCGGGTTGACGGTTGGCGAGGATATTGCCTTTGCATTGGAAAACAGCTGCATGCCGCAGGATGAAATGCATGAGATCACCCGTCACGCGGCAGAGCTGGTCGGAATTCAGGATCATCCTGGATTACGCGCCCCACGAGCTTTCCGGAGGGCAGAAGCAGCGCGTCAGTCTGGCGGGGGTAATGGTGGATCAGGTGAAAATCCTGTTGTTGTTCGACGAGCCATTGGCCAATCTGGACCCGGCTACAGGTAAGCAGACTATTGAGCTGATCGACGAGATTCAGGAAAAAACAGATACTACGGTGGTGATCATTGAGCATCGTCTGGAGGATGTTTTGTGGCGAGATGTGGACCGTATCGTTCTTATGGGCGATGGAAAAATTCTGGCAGATCTTCATCCGGATGAGCTTTTTGTCCACCAGACTTCTGGAAGAAAATGGAATCCGGGAGCCCCTTTATCTTACTGCGCTGCGTTATGCAGGCGTGGAACTCGGCTCCGGCGAAGAAACCGGCACATGCTGATTCTGTTGTGATAGATAAGGCAGACCGGAAGAAAATGACAGACTGGTTCTGGTCCCGCCCCGGCAGCAGAGGCTGAGAAAGAACATGAGCCGCTGCTTGAAGTTAGAAATCTTACCTTTGGTTATGAGAGAGGCAGTCAGACCTTACGTGATGTTTCTCTTACAATCCCACAAGGGTGAAATGGTCAGTATTGTAAGGGGAAAAACGGTGCCGGAAATCTACTTTTTCCAAACTGGTCTGCGGCTTTGAGACACCAGATTCCGGTGAAATTTTTCCAGGGAAGGAATCTTCTGCAGGAAAAATATCCGCCACAGAGCCAAACATATTGGCTATGTGATGCAGAATCCCAATCAGATGATTTCCAAGACCATGATTTTTGATGAGGTGGCACTGAGCCTTCGCAATATGGGAAAAAGCTAGGAAGAGATTCGGGAAAAAGTGGAGGAAACTTTGAAAGTCTGCGGACTTTTCCCATTTCGGAACTGGCCGGTATCGGCGCTTAGCTTCGGGCAGAAGAAGCGTGTGACCATTGCCAGTGTGCTGGTGCAGGATCCGGAACTGATCATTCTGGATGAGCCGACTGCGGGACAGGATTTTTCGCCATTATACAGAGATTATGGAGTTCCTTCGTGGGCTGAATGAAAAAGGGGTAACAGTTGTGATGATTACCCATGATATGCATTTGATGCTGGAATATACGCCCGGGCACTGGTTTTTTGCAGATGGCAGGCTGATCGCGGACAGAAGCGCGGCAGCAGCTCTTTGTGATCCACAGCTGATCCGTCGAGGCGGCACTGAAGGAGACAAGCCTTTTTACCCTGGCGAACCAGCTGGGAATCAGTCCGGCGGAAGAGTTTGTGCAGCGTTTTATTGAGGAGGACAGGGAGGTGCGAAGCCATGGCCGCTAAGACAGTGTTGAATTATCTGCCAAGGGAAAGTGTGATACACAAGCTGACAGGTACCACCAAACTGGCGTTTTTTTCCTGCTTTTTTACTTTTTGCAAGTATGATTACTTATAATACGTGGGTACTGCTTGGGCTGTTTGCGGTGAGCCTGGCGGCGTTTAAACTGAGTAAGATTAAGTTCCGCGAAGTGCGGTTTATGATGATTTTTATGCTGGTATTTCTGGTGTTGAATAATCTGTTTATTTTCCTGTTTGATCCTAACCAGGAACGACGCTGTATGGCACCAGACATGTGCTTTGCCACCTGTTCTGGCGATATGACCTGACCGCAGAGCAGCTGTTTTTTATATGGTCAATATTTCTCTGAAATATTTTGTTGCGCTGCCGGTTGCGATCTTGTTTATTTCTGCAACGAACCCAAGTGAGTTTGCTGCTAGCCTGAACAGTATTGGAATTTACTATAAAGTGGGTTATTCTGTGGCGATTGCGCTTCGATACATTCAGACATTCAGCGTGACTACCACAGCATCAGCCAGGCTCAGCAGGCAAGGGGCGTAGAACTTGGAAAAAAACGAGCACTTTTTGCCCGGTTGAAGAATTCGGTGAATATTCTTCTACCGCTGATCCTCACCAGCCCTGAATCGGATTGATACTATTTCTAATGCAATGGAGTTGCGTGGGTTCGGAAAGGATAAGAAGAGAACGTGGTATATGAAGAGACCTTTTTGAGAAAAGGGACTTCGTGGCAATTGGAGTTGGCGTGCTGCTGCTAGCAGTCAGCCTGACGGTGACGATACGGTGGGGGAGATTTTATAATCCGTTTGTGTGAGGAAATTGAATAATATGAAAGATATGAGATGGCTGTGCGAGGGGGCTCGCATGGCTATTTCTTTAAAGTAAATTAAGGAGTGTACATATTATATTTGGTTATTTGTGGGGGGGAGACAGATATAAAAAAAGAAGCATGACTGTCAAGAAGGAGATTGGATGCAATCTTTAAACGCACTATTAGTAAAAACATTGGAAAAGGCATTCTATGGTCAATCATATGAAGTGAAAATTTTATGGTTCCTTCTTGTATTCTGAATTTGTGCGTGTTACTATGAACTTGTAGATATCTTTTGATGCTGTGAAGCGTTTCTTGCGTAAGGAGGAAAAATGAGCAGAAAAGCCACAGAACAAAAAGAGAAAAAGAGACACTGCTTACCATCCGGAGCTGCATACAAGAGATGTGAACAGTTGTGAGATTTTCAAAAACGATACACTTGTCAGCCAGTTTTTTGAGAAATTATACGAATATTCCATTGTTTGCGAATGTTCAGCCTGAAGATATCAAGGATGTATCCAGCAAATCAACTCTATTTACAGCAATGCGCCGGAAACGATAAAAGAAATTTATAAGAAGATTTTATGGACTTTACTAATAAAGATGAATGTGCCCGTGGAATAAGCAAGAGAGATGATGGGCGAGATTGAGGTCGTGGAATGGGTTATCTGTTTGAAAACATGGAGAAAAATGGACATTTAGGCTGAAAGACGAAATACACAGAGAGAAAGAGAACGAGCAGAAGCGGCTGAAAAGCGGGCAGAAGCGGCCGAATTAGAAATTCAAAGACTAAAAAAGAGAACTTGAAAAAAAGAGCAAATGTAACCGAAAACTAAATTTAAGTAAGGGAAACAAATCACGATGAAAGGTATTAATACGTAAAATGTTATAAACTTAAGTGAAATTTATAAACAAACCTCCGGTTCTCGGGGACACTTTGAGAGCCGGAGATTTTATCTTCAATTCACAAAGGAGAAAACCATCATGAATTTATCCAATATTTTCGAATCCACCGATTTCGTCCACGCCAGTGGCACGAAGGAGGAACTGCAGGTTGCTGAATTTCTGAAAGCGCAGTGCGAGGCGCTGGGAGTGCCAGCGAGGCTGGAGGCTTTCCGGGTTGCTATGGGGAGAGATTGAATCTGCGCATTTGTTTGCAGATGGGAAGGAAATCACCTGTAAGGCGTTTAACTGCTGTGGCAGCGGCAGCGTAGAGGGAGAGCTTTTTATTATATGCCGGGAACGGATCCTGTTTCCATAGCAGGTGCAAAAAAGATAAAATTGTACTGATGGACACCTCAGGGAGTGGGATTTTTTGTTTACCAGGATCTGATGAAAGCAGGAGCAAAGGGAATTATTTTCCAGTACGGAAATATGTATTATCCAAATACAGATATTGACCAGCGCGATCTGCGCGAAGCCGTTGTAGGGGAAGAACGGAAAGTTCTTTTTGCGCCATGATCCATTCCAGCCAGGCAGTAGAACTGGTGAAAAATAAGGTGAAGAATATTCGCCTGGAGGTTTCCCAGAAAGAAAGTACGACGGAGAGTCCCACAATGTAATTGCAGAGCTTCCTGGCAGACGGGACGAGTTTTTATTGTGCTTAGTGCCCATTACGATTCCACTTCTTTATCCACGGCGCTTATGACAACATGAGTGGCTGCGCAGGTTTGCTTGGAATTATGGAACAGCTGAAGGGAAAAAAGAACTGAACTATGGTCTTCGTTTCGTATTCTGCGGAAGTGAGGAGAGAGGGCTTCTGGGCTCTAAAGCATATGTGAAGGAGCATAAAAGAGGAACTGGACAAAATAGTGCTGAACATTAATCTGGATATGATTGGAACTTACATGGGTAAATTTATCTCCTGTGTTTCCGCAGAGGATAAGCTGGCACATTATATATCTTATATGGCAGCAGAAATCGGTTTTTCAATTGAGGCAAAGACCGGAGTGTATTCCAGTGATTCTACACCTTTTGCAGACAGCGGAATTCCGGCACTCTCTTTTGCCAGAATTGCCAGCTCAATGTGGCACCAATTCATTGCCGCTATGATGTGAAGGAGGTTATGTCCATGGAGCAGCTACAGGGGATATTGATTTTCTGGTGAAGTTTACAGAACGTTTTGCAAATGCAGCAGTGTGTCCGGTTGCAAGGGAGATTCCGGAGAAAATCAAGAAAGAACTGGATGAGTATCTTGCAAGAAAAAAGAAAAGAGCAGTAGGGGAGGCATCCTATGAGTTACATAACCACATACACAAGAAACCATTTCAATCCGGTTCATCCGGAGGCGGAGAAAAGATCGATATTCAGGATATTGCACATGCGTTGTCGCTGACATGTAGAAATGGACATGTAAGTTCTTTCTGGTCTGTTGGGGAGCATTGTATTTGCTGTGCGAAGGAGGCTCTTGGGCGAGGGTATTCAATCGTCGCGCTGGCTTGTCTTTTTGCATGATGCCAGCGAGTGCTATATGTCAGATGTGCCCCGTCCGCTGAAGCAGGAGATGCCCAGATACCGTGAGGTGGAAGAGCAGCTGCTTCAGGTGATTTATAAGAAATTTCTGGGAAGCAGTCTGACTGATGAAGAAGCGCGGCGTCTGAAAGAAATCGATGATGATCTTCTCTGGTATGATTTAGAGGTTCTTCTGGAAGAGAAACAACCGGGGGATGCACCGAAGCTGCACTTTGAGCTGGATTATACAGTGCGGCCGTTTGTTGAAGTAGAGCAGGAATATCTGGAAATGTTTCAAAAACTGAGCGAATCATAAAAGACAGATTTTTACCCGGAGAATGCGGCATTTATTATGCAGAAATATGAGGGATGGCAGATTCAGAAACAGACTTCAGACAGATTCTATGGGAGGGACAACATATGAACCAGGAGATAAAAATAGCGGTTTGTGATGACCTTGCGGAAGACAGGGAGAATATCACCCGGTTGCTTTTCGGAATACACAGACAAAAATAACCTATATGTGAAAATAGAAGAATTTTCTTCCGGGGAGGCATTTTTTTATCCTCAGATACATCCGTTTATTCACTGGTTTTTATGGATATTTTTATGAGTGGGATGAACGGTATGGAGACGGCGAAGAAGCTGATTTCAAGAAACAGCCGGGTGCAGATTGTGTTCGGGAGCACCAGTACGGAGTTTGCAGCAGAGGCCTTTGATATTGAGGCGCTTCATTACATGGTGAAGCCAGTGAGAAAAAGAGAAGCTGTTTCACATTCTGGATCGCTTTTTTGACAGTGTCTACTCCCTGCGGACTGTGAACGTGAAAGTGGGACGGCTGGAGGAGAGCATTTACATTTCCGATATTCTGTATGCAGAAGCAGATGGAAAACGAGCGAAAATTCACACGAAAAAGGGCGTGATAGATGCTTCCATGTCTATGGCAGATCTGGAAAAGGTTCTGCCAGCCAATGAGTTTTGCCGCCCGATCCGGTGGGCGCTGGTTTCCATGAGGGAAATCGTGGCTATGCCTACGGATATTCTGAAGCTGTCGGATAAGACAGAAATCCCCATCAGTCGTCTTAAGCGAAAGGAAATCCAGGATGCTTTTGCAAATTATAGCTGGCGAAGTACGAGACGGCGCATGCGGGGGCGGAATCCTGTAAAAGAATTTACAGACTACGTTATAATTATAAAAGGAAAAAAACTTTATAGCGTGTTTGAAAAAAAAGGTTTTCTGTAAAATATACGTTATAATCTGCAGGCGAAACTTGAAACGAAATATTGAGAGAACGTTTCGGACATGTTATGATTTGGAAAATATGAAAAACCTTTAGAAAACATTTTTTTGAAAGCGGAGGACATCATACTATGGGGAAAAATTATTAATTTATCAGCAGTACTGGAAAAAGAAGAGAAATTACAGCAGGTAGTAGATTACATGGAGGAACTGAAGAAGGTTCGCCGATGACACTCCTGCATGAGGCTTGTTCCGATCAAAGCGGAACATAGCCGCGGCCATGGTTGAAGGTCAGCTCCATGTTCAGAGTGGCGTCAGGACCCAGGTGGCGATGTTGGAATTAAAGGATTCAAGGATCTCACCTCGCCGTCGGACTTGATGTCGCCGGCAGTGACTTCGCACTCGCCTGCACTCGACTATACGGTCTTGGGGCGGTGGGCCCGGCTTCGCTGATGATCTTCTTCGTTCAGCACGACTGGTGACATCTTGCTGCGAGGTGATGGTGAACTCGCCAGAGATCTTGATGCAATTACAGCCGTACCGGGGAGAAGGAGAGGAGAATGCAGCGCGGGGTGATCCACCGCCAGCCTCCAAGAGGTCGACACTTTGCCGTCGCCGGGTTTTCAGTGCATTTGATGCAGGGGTTTTCGATTTCACCATACAGTTACCCTCGCGTTTCAGGACGCGGACGGAGGCGTCCGCCCCGTTGGTGAAAACTCATCGGTGTTTTACATCAGGTCACTTGCTTGGAATTTCTTCGACGATGATTTTCTCCACGGGAAGTATCCTCTTCTTACCGGGAGGCTTGCGGTGGCGCCCAAACAAGACTACGTGGCGCTCAGATCACTGGGGGCGGCGGGCTGCCTCCTTGACCGCTTGAACACCTTGGAAGGCAACAGTCCAGGCAGCGATCCGTCGCCAGTACTACCCTGGAAAGAATGTTTATGCGTTGACGGTGAAATGGCCATGGTTTCGCAAACTGACGGGCCTCGTGGCGAGGTCAGGGCAAATCCCAGCATGAAGACAACGTTAATCCAGGCGGCGTCGCGAAACCGGCGGTTCTGCCGTACCGCCAGGCATACGCTCAACGCTGGTATTGGGAGCGGAACAACTTTACCAACATGCGTGAGCAGAACTTGGGCCGCCTGCTTCTCATTCGCTGGTCAGCATGTAACTCTTACAGCTGCTGCTGGTTGAACCACGCTCGTGGTCTTCTTAATAGCCCAAGGACAGGCGGGGCAGGCGACGCTTGGCGATCATTCTTTGCCATAACCGCTTTTCATAACAGTTCTCGGATGCCTATTTTTGGGAGGACGCCGTTGTGGGGGATGGAGGTAACATCAGCGATCAAAGGTGACACCAGACCCACACGGCCTGCAGGGGCGGATGGCAACCCGGCGCCTTGCGAAAACCTGGGCAGATGTTCAGTCCATGCTCATGGCGGCGGTCTCAATATCTGGGTGACATAGGGGTGGACTTACGGGGCAGGCCAGCTGCAGGCCAGACAACCCATTGCCCCAGTAGGTCACTTGGTGACCATGGTGTTATTGAAAGAGAGCGGACTCTGACTTGCTCTCAACTGACCACGATCAGCCCTTCTTCATAACGTTTATGAAATTGCTTGTCCTGCCACTGGCGGATGCCACAGATGGTCTTGGTGCTGACCTGGACGAACTGAGCTGCAGTCAGGCACAGAACCCAGATCTGACGGGCTTGATTATGTCCTATTAGGATACCTTCACCATATGGTTCTTGTCAGATCTCATCCTTGAACTTGTTACGATCCTCGGTCCGAGTCACGACGCGGGTGTCAGGAGGCTGATGCCAGTGGCAGCCCGGACTCTTACATCACTTGCTAGGTGCGGCCGACTCTGCTCAGATGTCTCAAAATCTGGAGACGATCTCAATTCAGCTTTGTCCTTCAGCAGTCAATACCAACAATACATTGCCCATAATATCAATACCTCTTAAACACCTTAAGCTGGGATTCTGCAAAATCACCATAACTCTGCCCCCTTGCGCTTAATGACTTTGCACCCTTTCGCTAGTTTAACGGATTTGCCCTTACTTCACTGTTTTACCTCCTGCCTTGCTGCGCGCGGCGCCGTTCCCTTGTCCAGAGGGCGTATGCCGCGCTTCCCGCCAAAGTGCTGCTGAAGGGCGGAAGCCCGCTGCTGAAGCGGTACGGAGCGACCTTATTTGCTTCTCCAGGTGATCCGCCGCGGGTCAGGATCAAGGCGGGGACATCTGGACCGTCACCTTATCGCCCTGGAGGATACGGATATAGTTCTTATGTGGAACTTGCCGGAATGCTGGCCTGACCACATGGCCATTGCCGATGTCCACTTTGAAGGTGGTGTTGGGCAGTGGGTCCTCGACGACGAGCGACACCCTCGAGCCTCGATCATATCACTCTTAGACAAAATGGTTTCCCGCCATACTGGTCTGTTCTGGAATCGCGGAAGGCTGCAAGCGCCTGCCGGATGCCCGGTCGCTGACGCCTTCGCCTCTTTGCAATCTGACGATTGCCGGATGCGCTGGTTCCCTGCCCGTCTGAGATGACTCTCGCGCTTGCGCTTAGGGGCAGCCAAGCTCTCCCCTTTGCCGTCCACGATCGGACAAAGCCGTCCTGCGCGTCCAGCACGAACAGTCCGCCAGCGGCGTCATGGCCTTCAGGAAAGAACGATTTCGCCTTTGGTATATGCCATACCAATCCTCTCGTCGCAGCGGGTCAGGATCTCCGGCCCGGCTTCGGTGATGAGAATGGTGTTTTCGTAATGTGCCGCCAGCTTATGGTCGGCAGTCATAGCGCCGCCCATCCGTCCGGCATCCACTTGTTCCGGATGTCCCGCCGTACCGGCGTTCACCATCCACGCAGATGACCATATTGGGGGACAAGGCGTTCATTTTGCCGCTTTCGGGCACATAATTCGGGACCTCGGATCCTCGTGGACGGTATGGCTGGCCCCGTGGCCGGTGTACTCCCGGACCAGGCTGTAGCCGTTTTCCTCCGCGTAGGTCTGCACCGCGCGAAATATCGTATACTCGGTTGCCGGGTCTGGCCTGCTCGAAGCCCTTCCAGAAGCTCTGTTCCGTCACTTCGATGAGCCGCTTTGCCTCGGGAGAGATCTCCGCAGGCAAAAGGCCGCAGCAGTCGCCGTGGTAACCGCCGGTCACGCATTTATTGCGATCCAGGTGGTAGTCGCCAATGCGGCGCCCACGTCTACCGTGAGACGATGTCGCCCTCCTTCAGCTTATAGCCGCCGGGTACGCCGTGGATGATCTCATCATTGACGGAGATGCAGCAGGCGCCCTTGAAGCCATACAGGTGATAGAAGGAAGGATAACCACCGTGCTTCTTGATAAATTTCTCGACCTCGTGATCGATGTCCCGAGTCGTGATGCCGGGGCTGGATCAACGTGCCCGCGTAGGCACGCGCCCATCGCTGTCAGCCGCCCCGCTTTGCGCATCAGGTCGATCTTTGATGGGGGTGAAAGACAAGCAGTTGCCCCTTAATCGCTTCAGCACCTCCATGATAACCGCGTTCGTGGCCTCGATGGTGGGCTGATTCTGGATGCTTTCTTCAGCACCCCGCGCTTGGCATAGAAGTCCTTGAGGCTCGGTCTCCTGATGATAGGTCACCAGGCGGGCCTTGACGGTCTCGGGCTTGTCGTCCTTGCGCTGCTCCAGCACACTGCCGCACTTGTCGCAGATGCCCTCCCTGCTTGGGGGCGCGGCGACGACGTGGTAAATGGCGCCGCACTTGATGCAGGTGCGGCGGCCGGTCATGCGCCGTTCGATCTCCTCGTCGGAGATCTCGATGGACACGACGGCGTCAAAGTTCACGCCGGCCTTTCCAGAGCCTCAGCCTGTGCGATGGTGCGAGGCACGCCGTCCAGGATGTAGCCATCCTTGCAGTCTGCTTCTGAAGCCGTTCGGTGATGATGCCGATGATCACTTCGTCGGGAACCAGCTTGCCGGCATCCATATACTCCCTTTGGCCTTCAGACCTACGGGGGTGCTTCTTGCAACGGCGGCGCGCAGGATGTTGCCGGTGGAGATGGGGATGTTCAGCTTGCTGATGATCCGGCCTGAGTTTAATGAGCCGGGGGCGCCCAACAGATCAGCCATATTACGCACTCCCCTTACCCAGGAAACCCTTGTAATGCCGCATCATCATCTGAGCTTCCAGAGCCTTCGGCCCCCTATAGAGCGACGGAAACCACGATCATGACCGAGGTGCCGCCGATGGCCAGGTAGGTGGCGCCGATGATGGCGCCGGTGACGATGGGGAAGAATACGGACAGGTAGAGCGCACCAAACATGGTGGGATCTTTTATTGAAAGCACCTTTGATGAACCCACAGTGGGCCGACCCGTGGACGGAAGCCGGGGATGCAAACCACCCTGCTTCTTCAGGTTGGGCCACTTCCACGGTTGAACTGAATGGTGGCGTGCAGAAAAATAGTTTGAAACCGTGATGATCAGCAGGAAATGAACCACTTAATGCGTCACATGGTGGGGTGTCAGAATAACATGAATGCGCTGTTCTATATAAACTGGGCACAGGCACTGATGTTAGCAGGAATGGATGCGATAATTACAGGTGAAGATAGAAAACATGGAGGATACCGAAACGCGACAATAGAAGTGCGGGACGAGCACGGCGAAAGAAAGGTGCTGCCGGTAGAGGTCGTGTTACAGACAGCTGGAAAATGGTCATCCACATATTTGGAAAACTATATCGATTACGGAATGAAGCAGGGTGAGAAGGATAAAGACGGAAAGCCTGTAAAAGCGTGTTTCGCGGAAAAGAAGGTATTTTCCGGATCGGTGAAAGTCAAAAGACGTCGCGGACATTTACCACCGACAAACGCGGAAATGTCAAAAATCCTCGGTCTTGAAAAATTTGGATATTCTGGGCTTGGCGACGGCGAAGTATCAGCGTGACCTTTGACGGAGTATCGACCTATACGGCGAAGCTTTCGTATTCGTATGCGGCGTTGAAGCAGATCGATTATAACGGGAACGCGAAAGAAATAAAATCCCGTTGACGAGCTATGCGGATTGGTGCGAGGAATACGGCAAGGATTGGTCTATTTTGTTCCTGAATCGGACGGATCGGCATTATTTCAAATATTCTAACGATGTTACACGTGAAAACTTGTACGGCTTTTTTTCTCGGTAGCGGTATTTAAGGAGCAGGTTTCGGATCTGAATTTCTATTTCAAGAACAACACGGGCGACGGCTGCATGACGATCTTTTTCCCAAAGCGAAGTGCGCGGCTCCGGGGTGTATAAATTTTTCAGCCGTCTGGCGACGAAAAAGCGGATTCATGGGGATATTGCTTGGTACGCCGTTGATCTCAACAATGTGCATGAATTTATGCGAGCTTGTGGACGACGATAACGCGATGTATTACAGTTATTTCTTCTATCTATCGGGACGGGACGAGCGAAAACCCGTATCTGTCGAACGGCGGGGCGGACAATGCGGACGACACGGACAGCGCGATAAAGAACGCATTGAACGACGGAAGGAATGGCTGAAAAGAGACGTGGCAGAAGGTGAACGGCTCGAATGCCATGAAATGGTTGAAGATCCTGGGAGGCGTGGCGTTGGGAATTTTAGCGTTGACGGCGCTTGCCAGCGGGCGTATATAAAATTTTTGA
>VOFK01004223.1_pt1 | contig 15721 bp, 26 predicted proteins | sample 5384121 | NCBI WGS metagenome assembly VOFK01 (sample SAMN12384730, study PRJNA508395) | human gut metagenome | isolation source: healthy gut J | host: Homo sapiens
GCGGGCTTGCCTTGCCCTTGTCGAATTCAACAACCAATTAACAATTGTTTTTAACGGTCTTTGAATTTTCCAAAGAAGATATGAAAATAGCAGTCTTCATTTGCAAAATAAGCATGATCTCCTTCAAGTGATTGGGATGCATCCTGTTTCGCCCAGCTCCTGTCTTCACCACCGCCGACCACATAATCTTTGTGGATAATCTTTAGCCGGTAGGGAAAACATCGCCATGCGCATATCAGCATGCGTATCACTTTTGCGCGTAAAATGCCGCCGTCCGCTTCCGGCTTCTGCTTTATTTCCCCAGCATCGGTAACATGTCTTTTTGTAAGTTTCTCGAGCTGGACGAATTTTTGCAAAATTGGCAGCTGTGATGATCTCCTCGCGCATACCCCATGTGGACATCTGCGCTAGGGCGAGTTGCTTATACTTGGACACAGGTGCTAAGTGGGCTTTATGCATATGCTATCCAGCAGTACGCCCTGAAATCCGCTTCGTTTTAAGTCCCGAAACTTCCGTCAGCTGGCGCAAAATTCTTAAATGCGCCGTCATAGCCTTCTATACCGTTTGGCCTCTATTTTGTATCGCTCCTCTTTCCCAAGCGTCAAACACCTGGGCAAAGGTCATGTTGTACTGCTCCCCGTTAAATCCTTGCCTGCAAGACGTTCCAGCGTTGCCATAGCATCTGCGTAATCTCCTTATACGATTTTCGTGCTTTGCAGCCAGCCCAGGGTTCCAGGCCTGGCGCCTCGGCGAGCTATGGCACCGTCCCGGTTCCGCTCGGGTCCTCCTCACATTGCTTTTTCCCATTTTTATCCTCCTACCCCTATATTTTTATCAGTTTGATGGTGCCTGTAATCGCGCCGCATTAATCAGCGAAGCAAATGATTACACCGGATGCCCACCGCAAGCAGAAAAGCCAGCATCCAGCCGATTGATGTAATTCGCCCGTTGTGATAAGCCCTGTGTGCGGGACGCTTGAATCAAACGCCAAATATCCAAAATTATGGATGCGGCAATTCGACAGCGAAACGCCAGGATATACACCCAAATTTGCAATACGCGCTCCTTTTTTTTTTCGTGCTTTGCCACTGATCCGGTCAGTCGCAACCATGCGCGCCCTCCAAGTGCGCAATGCGTAGGGTCGCGCTATGCTTTGCATCTGCATCGGCCAGTTGCCTGTGGGCCTCCTGCCAGCTGCTTCCTCCGTGGCTTGGTCTCTTTACGATACCAAAATACCATCTATAGACACACCGAGGGCGGCGCATATAAGCCCCATTTTGTATAGGCTTGGATCCTTTGACGACGCAGAAAAGTAATTGCTGATCGTGGACGGTGATGACAGACAGATTAAATCAAATGGCTAAGTCTTGGGTGGTAAGATGCTGGTACTCCTTTGCTCTCTGCAAATATCCTGCAAAAAGTTTTTTCCATTTCTTCCCCTCCTGCCTTATTTTGGGCAAACCTCTCCGTTTGTTTTTACCGGCTAATCGCATATTATCCGGTTTTTGGATTGACTTGCCAAACAACAAACTGATACTGTGGGTATGCGGCCAAGAGCCAGTGACGGCGATAGGCGGCAAAAAATCCCCACCGTCCGGTGCGGGGGCGGTGGGGACTATATGAAATAATTTTCTATGGCGTTCACTTAATCCCCAATATCTTGCCGACTTTTCTTTGCCGCCCCGCCTTTGTTGTAGGAATTCCCGTTGCTTTTGCAATCTTGCGTTTTGCGCTGGTAATTCCAAGCGCACGTTTCCAGCTAAATGAAAGCCCTGGTATTTTAAAGGAAGATTTTTTAGCCATTTCTAATTATGCTCCTTCTTAAAAAATTTTTTTGTATTGTTGCCCTAAACTGTGCAACAAATGCCATATTTTGACTATAGGTAGATAAACCGAAAGGAGAAATAATGTGGATTGAAGCAGAAAAATATAAAGATGGAAATTGTAAGCTGTGAAACGAAAAATAAATGTGATATAATAAAGAATGCAGAGCATATTGCGTTACTTTCTGAGGCGATTTCTTTAGCGAGTAAAATGACCCGCGATCAGTTTGATAAAATTATAGAGGCGATAAAATGAAAATTTGGGCTATCAGTAAAGAAAACGGCTACGAGCGCGAAATACTCATAATTAATTCTCCAAAGCCCCGCGGGCGGCTTTGATAAAAATCCGCAGGGTTTCCTTATCCATTTTTTTTTTCAAAAGCTCGACAGCTTCTTTCAAATCTTCATCTTTCATCCCGCCCTCGATCTCCTGATCGGGGGCTTTTTTTGCGCCCTGCGAAGCTGCGGGGGCGGCTACATCGTCCGGCATAATGTCCTCTACGGAAACGCCGAGATATTCGGCAATAGCGGGAAGGCGAATATTTGACGGCTTAGTTTTCCGCGTATTCCATTGGCTATAAATGCTATTTGATAGCCCTAATGCACGGCTTAAATCGGCTCCATTTTTTGCCCTTTTTGCTCAAGTAAAAAAGTTTATTTTGTCTATAGCGTCCATTTCTGCACCTCGTGTATATTGTGCAGTTCGCCAAAACTAATAAAAACTAATAGAAAGTTGTTGACTTATAACTTCTAATTAGTTATAATAAGAATCGGCGGGAGGCAATACAAAAACCAAGCCCCCCTGCACTTAGCGGACTGCGGAAAATATTAATGGTTGTTGGCACTCCCATAATACCACAGTTTGCTAAGTTGTCAAGCATAAAACTTAGTTTTTGTTGATTGCGGAGAGGGAAAGCCGCCCCTGATGCCGTAACATCGTGGCGGCGGCCGAGCACTTAGACCGGCGGTTGGACGATGCGGAGCCGGCTAAAAGCTTTTGCACTTTTTCCTCGCCGTATTCAACGGAAACTAAGCAAGAATCAAACTGGAGGTGACAGAATGAGTTTTGCAGCGCTCGGGTGGCCGCTGGGCTAAGTGTCCGGCAGGTCATCGAGAAACTAAAGGTGACGGATGCGGCGGTTTACATGTGGGAGACCGGCACGCAGGCACCGAGAGCCAGCCGCTTGCCGGAGATCGCCGAGCTGTACGGATGCACGGTGGACGAGCTGTTGAAGAAGGAGGATGACAAATGATCGAAACCATGACGCTGCACCAGGCATCGAAGTATCTTAGAGATAAAGGCTTGAGCCTTTGTTCTGACACTCTGGCCGACGGCCTGGAGCAGGCGTGTACCCCTTCGGCGTGTGTGCATCCGCACCGACCCGCAGCCGGGTCAGATTTTAAAAGAAGCTGATGCGTGGATCGCGGAGCGGGAGGAGTAAACATGGACGGGTACACATTGACTTTGGTCATCATCGGAGCCGCAACGGTGAGTTATTGGCTCATGCGGCTGGTGGACAAGCTGGACGGGAAGTAACACAAACGGAGGGAAAGACGATGTATTTTTGTGTGATTATTGTGGGCGCCGTTCCATTCGTTGGATTACATCGAGGAAAAGTCCGATGAGTGCGGAAACAGCATAATTTATGTCTGCCCAGAGTGCGGAGAGGAGATTATCCCCGGAGAAGCGGATGAATGTCCTGTTTGCCACGGCTGGAAGCCGATGAAAGCCGCTATGTGCCAAGTGCGAACTGAAACATCGGGAATTTCAAACTGGCTATACGGAAGTTTTCCGATGTGCAGCTTGATTATATTTCCGACCTGACGGAGGGTGAGTATCTCTCGGAGTTTTTGCATAAGGGGGGCTTGGGATGATAAACGGTGTCCTCCGGTACATAAAAGCTACAGTGGAAATCCCATTCCCGGAGGGGAAAAGTGCTGTAACCTCTGCCCACTGCTGGAGACTTATTCGCGAAATCAATGTCGGAGAACAGGCGAGTATCTGTTAGACACGAGAATCGTCGGGGGCATATTGCCCGCTACAAGTTGTTGATGAGGAGAAACCCGAATGATGAATATCTACGAGAAAATCGCTGCAATCATGCAGGATGTCCAGTATTTGGCAAAGGACGATCATGTAGAGTTTGGCAGCACCAAATACAAGGCACTGAGCGAGGAGAAGGTAACCTCCATCATGCGTGCGGAACTGCTGAAACACAAACTGGTTGTATACCCCATCGCACAGACAGCCGGGAGAACTGGGAACATTACCCACGTGGATGTCATCTACCGCATGGTCAACGTGGAAAACCCGGAGGAATACATCGAGATTGCATCCTGCGGAGATGGAGCAGACACACAAGACAAGGGCGCGGCAAGCAAGGCCATGACCTATGCGTTTAAGTGTGGCTGCGGACCTTTGCGCTTCCCACCGGCGAGGACCCGGACAAAATTTCTTCCGCCGAGCTGGACGAGAAGGAGCGGAACGCTGCTCCGGTGTGTGAGCGATGTGGAGCTGACATTGTGTCCGTCAGGAAGCGCAACGGCGAAATGTGGACGGTAAAGGACATGGTTAAGTACCCAAGGGAGGGCCGCTACGGAGCGCAGATGTGCGCCGGCTGCATGAAGGCTGCAAAAGGAGCAGGACAATGTTGCAGGCTGATGTGACCGCCGCACGGTGGCAGCAGGACAGCGATGGGGCGTGGCTGTGCCTCCGGGTGCAGTCCCCGCCTCTGCAATGGCCATCTGTGACGAGATGAAGCCGGACAAGCAGTATGTGGCGCAGATCAAGCGCAAGGGCAGGAGCCTTTGACGCAAACGCTTATGCGTGGGTGCTGCTGGATAAACTGGCGGCACACTATGGGATCCCGAGGAATGATGTGTACCGGGAAGAAATCAGGATCATTGGTGGTGTGAGCGATGTTGTGTGCATGGTATCAAAGGCGGCGGACGAGTTCTGCCGCAGATGGGAGGCGAAAGGAACCGGCTGGATGGCGGAACAAGGGCCAAGCAAAATTCCGGGATGCGTGAACGTGGCGGTTTGGTACGGCTCAAGCACCTACGACACAGAGCAGATGTCACGGCTGATTGACCAGATCGTTGCCGATTGCCGAGAAGCTGGAATCGAGACTATGACACCGCAGGAGTTGGATGCGCTAAAATCACGCTGGGGCGAAGCCCAGCCGTTGGGAGGTGATAAAGGTGACTGATGAAAGACGGTGCTTCCTGTGCGGCAGAAATGGAGCGGGTGACCCGCTGGAGCGGCACCACATCTTCGGCGGAGCGTACCGCAAACAAACAAAAGCGAGAAATACGGCCTTGTGGTGTATCTATGCGGTGAGAAGTGCCACAGGAACGGAGGGCTGGCAGTACACCGCAACGGAATCAAATGCGCCTCCTGCGCCGATACGGCCAGTTAAAGCCATGCAGGAACAGGGATGGACGGAGGATGACTTCCGCCGTGAATTTGGAAAAAGCTATTTGTAAGGAGGAAAACGATGGTAAACAGAATGATTTTGCAGGGGCGGCTTTGCTCTGACCCTGAATTGCGCCCGCACCAACAGCGGAACAGCAGTATGCAGCTTCCGTGTGGCGTGGAGCGAGAAGATTAAGGACAGAGAAACGAAGCTGTTTCTCCCCCCTGCGTGGCATGGCAGGGTACGGCGGAGATGATTTGCAACCACTTTGCTAAGGGCAAGGGAGATCATCGTAGAGGGCAAGCTCTCCAGCCGGGAATATCATAGAATGTGGAAAAAACTTGGCGTGCCGTTTGTGCGAGGTGGTCGGAACTTTAACTTGTGGCAAAAAGAAACTATCAGAGTGGCACACATCCGAAGTGGTGGAAGAAACGCCAGAAAAAACAGTCCGATGGGCCAACGCCGGTGCGTAGTGTGGAACCGTTGCACGTGCGAAGTGCAGAACTGCTTCACGCACGGCTCACTATCCGGGGAGACCGGGAAAGTGTTTGCAAAATCTACGCATGCTTATGCCGGATGAATGTGAAGTCACGGTTGAGTGGTGAGAGGAGGAAAAAAACTCGTGAAGGAGCATATTACCACTGGAGGAAGACGCTTTGCTGGACTTGTAGAAAAGCGTATGCAGGATGCTCATGGACAGAAGTAGACTACACAAAAAAAGGGCTGGCCTATACGATTTGAGCCGGTAAAGGGGTGGAATGCAATCCCGACAAAAAAAATGAAAAATACACATCATTTTTGGTGGTAAGTTGCCCAGAGTACGATCCTGATGATAGAAAGGAGGATACACATGACGGCAGATTTTGCGGGTATGGGGGAAGCGCCTGCGGGAGGCGAGGGAGAAGGAACTTATGTCGCAAGAATGATTTGGCTTTGGAATCTGGTGTAGCACCATCGACAATCAGCTATATTGAGTGTGGACACAGCACCGCATCGGTGTGGGTGCTGGCACATATCTGTGATGCGCTTGGGGTATCTATGCAATGGATGGTATACGGGAGAGGAAGAAAAATGAGCAGAAAAGAGCATATTTACAGTTGCCGGAGGTGCGGCCCTTGGTCTGCTGATTGCCGCCGGGATATTGTGGGGGAGCTGATTGCCGACGAAGCAGAATATGCGGTGGAGCAAGAGCCTGATTTGCCTCCGGTGGCGGAAGCAATCCGCCAAGAAACGCCACAGGAAGCCGCCTACACGAACGAAAGCACCATGACCGTGACAGCATACTGCCCCTGTGAAAAATGCTGTGGAGCGTATTCAAACGGCTATACAGCCACAGGAGCGAAAGCCACACAGGGCGTGACCATCGCAACGGACCCGGATGTTATCCCGATGGGTACGGAGGTTGAGATTGATGGGCATATCTACATAGCGCAGGATGTGGGCGGAGCAATCAGCGGAAACCGCATTGACCTGTACTTTGATAGCCACGAGGACGCACTCCAATGGGGTGTTCGGGAAAAGACTGTGAGGTGGAACGATGGAAAGACTGACATTTGATGGGAACTTCTGCGACATTGCGCAGTGCCGGGGCCCTTGCCAACACGGCGGGAACTGCTCACAAAAAGCAAGTGTGGGAGCGGCTGAAAGCCTATGAGGACACGGGGCTTGGACCGGAGGAAGTCGAAAGGTCTAAACTGGAAATCGAAGCCGGATGCGTTAAAGCAATAGCAAGAACATACGGGATTGACATCAATCGTCTACGGAAATTAGCCGAGGCTGACAAGGATGGTCGGCTGGTGGTGCTGCCGTGCAAAGGTGGGCGACACGGTGTACCGAATCGTTCGGGACGCAGACCCGCATATTGCACGGGATGAAGCGAGAAATATGTACTTTGCTGACGATATGACGTTGTGCGTTGAGCTGGTCGGCGGGCGGATTATCTTGTCGGAGAAATTTGGTAAGACCGTTTTCCTCACCCGCGAGGAGGCGGAGAAAGCATTGGAGGCGATGAAGGATGAGTAAGGCTGTTATGCTGAGCATCCGCCCCAAGTGGTGTGAAAAAATCGTCAATGGTGAGAAAACCATCGAGGTACGAAAAACGCGCCCGAAGTTGCAAACACCGTTCAAGTGCTACATCTACTGCACGCTGCCAAAATATCCGCACGAGGACTTCATTGCGACCAACTATCCAAGGCCACAGTTTTACGGCGGCGGCAAGGTCATCGGGGGAATTTACCTGCGACCGCATAGATAGAACTTGCCCAGCAAACGAACCGTATGGCATCTCTGACATTGACGATGACTATGTATTACAGACTTGTCTTGAAAATGGGGCACTATGGGATTATGGGCACGGAACACCACTTTACGGCTGGCATATCGTCGACCTGCGCATTTATGACCAGGCGCGGGAGTTGAAGCGAGTTTGAACGCCCCTACGAATGCAATGAATGCGACGCGAAATGGGCGACCGAATGCAACGCTTGCCACGAAGAAGGCAAAAATCAAGCGCCCGCCGCAAAGCTGGTGCTATGTGGAGGCGACGAAGGATGCTTGAGATATGCCCGATTTTACTGTGAGGAGGGCTGACAATGGCTGACCAAATGCAGTTATATGACACGTCGGAGAACCAATCAAGTAACAACACAGGTAAAAGCTAAACGGAAGTGGGGGAAAATGGTTTCAGAGATGGAGCGACCGGCACAGTGCAGATGGTGGTAGCTCCTTTGGGTGCTGTGGATTCGGCAGTATGTGTGTGACTATTGTGAGGATAATTCGTATGGACGACCGTGTGTCAGGTCGCTGAACGCCATGATCCGCGAAAAGCGCGTCTGAAAATCGATTACGAAAAGACTGGTTATGAAGCATGGGAGGGGATTTTTTGACAATGGCTGAATACATCGAGCGAGGCGCGTTGATGCAATTCATCCGTCGCGATCATTACGACAGAGAGAACGGCAATGAGCATTTTATAAACGGCATTGAAACGGTGTTGGAATATGCGGAGAATTTGCCCGCCGCTGATGTGGCCCCAGTGGTACATGGGCGGTGGAATAGCATGGACGGTTACAAGACGCGAAAAGTTTGCTCTGAGTGCGGTTGGGATGTCCCGTGAGTACGGAAAATTTTACAGCTACTGCCCCAACTGCGGGGCCAAGATGGACGGAGGTAACGGCGATGCGGCTGATTGATGGTGACAAACTCCAAGAGTTCCCCATTCGGGCGAACCGTTGTGACAAAGAACACGCCAACAAGCATTTTCTCAATGGCATTGAGACGGTGTTGGAGTATGCAGAGCAGCTCCCCCACTGTGAGACGCAGAGGTCGTGGTGCGGTGTAAGGGAGTGTAAGTGGACAGGCGGCGATTTTTGTGCTACCGGGGTGTGATGGTACAGCACAAGCCGGAGGATTTCTGCCCTACGGCGAACGGAAGGAAGGTGCGGAATGTTAATTTGCACTTGCCCTAACGAGATGGAATGTCCCGCATTATTATCAGATGTGGTGTGTTTTCCGTGGTGCGAATATCTGGAGGACGTTGACGGCGATGATTGATGAAGGCAAGTGGATGCAAGACGAGGTTTGCGTCAACGCAGATTGCCCGGCGTGCGGATTATTGCCCAGTGGCAAATACACCGGGCGTATGCAAATACGAGGAAAGGGGGATAGCGATGCTCAAAAGGACAAACGGCAGGCCGGTGCCAAATAATCCGGCTAAGGCCTCACGAACTGGGGCGCCTGGATGGCACCAAGCAATGCATGGACAATGTTTCCTGCGTCAAGCTGCTGGACAAGCTCGGATTCCATGTGCGGGAGGAGACGCCGGACGAGCACGACACCCGCAGCCTGGAATACTTACAGCAGTGCCTTGTGGAGCTGGTGGATGCCAAAAACAACGGCTATGTAAAGATGGCGGACATCGAAAAGGCCCTGCGGGGCGAATATAAGATGGTAAACAGCGCGGAGTGAAAGGAGGGCAAATGAGCAAAAAGGCGACACTGCCTTATGATGTGCGGTTGGAGTGCATTGCTTATGTGAGAGGATACCCGCGCCGGGTGCGGGCGTATCGCGAGGCCCGGGCGGAGATACTGGACGGGACGCATAGCGCCGCGGAGGGCATGCCAAGAGGACAGGGCGCCGGCAGGCCCGCCGAGAGTAAGGCGGAGCAGCTTGCCGCAATAGAGCGATGGCCGGAGACGCAGAAGATGCTGGCGGTGGAATACGCCATAGACCGCTGCGGCAGAGATATCGGCAGCGATACAATCCGGCGGCGCTAATATATGGCATTATGCGCAACTGCCAAGGTAAGCACACAGTATGCCCGTAATCGGATCGTGATTCCAGGGATTAGCGAGGCAACATTCAGCCGGAGGAAGGAGAGATTTCTGCATGACATAGCGAAATATGCAGGGTTACTCGTGAAAGGTGATACAGATTCCGCCTAATGATGTGCTACAATAGGGTACAGTGGATGATAGGACATGGTCATTCACGCGATTTCCCAATCATCACTTTTCCTCCCTTCATGCGCCGCCGGTATTGGGCGCACCTTCTGGCACCGAAAGGTCATACCGGCACAAACAGCCTGTAGGGAAACCTATGGGCTGTTGTTATATGCAGGCGTAGCTCAGTCGGTTAGAGCACGCAGCGTTCCCGGCGCTGATTTCCGTCGCTGGTTCGAGTCCAGCCGCCTGCACAAGAGGCCGGGTAGCACCCGGACACTGTGAGACCGTTCGCCGTGGCTCACATGGAAATGACAATGCTCGCTGAAAACTGCGCGTGAGGATGCGTCCTCCTTGCCATGACCGAACAGCGGCGCTTGAGATGCTTGCGGGGCCTCAAGCGGGCATGAGCGTGTGACAATCTAAGCGGGAAGACGGCCAATATGCGGCATAGGTGCCCCGTAAGTGGGGGAGACCACAGCGAGTGACGGGGACTTTCCCTGAAGCGCTAAAGCAGGGCAGGACTGCAGTGCCGCACCAACCACACAAGCGGGCGAGGAAGCGAGAAGTTAAGTACACAAGCTGTGGCCACAGCGGCGGACAGTTAATCCGCAAAAACAGTGTGCGGCTGATGAAAAGGCGCGGCGCGGTGTGGCACCGAAATAACTGTGTAACCCATGTTTGAGAGCTTCCAGAAGGCCGCATGGGAGGGAAAGACTGTTACTGTAGCCAAGGGGTGGGGGCTGGTGACAAAACAGGAGGAAAGCATGGAAATCACAAAACGGCGGCTTGCGGATATTGTGCCGTATGCCCGGCAACGCAAAAAAGCATGATAAACGGCAAATCAACAATGTTGCGGAGAGCATCAAGCAATACGGCTTTGTGCAGCCGATTGTGATTGACCGTGATGGAGTTATCGTCATTGGGCATTGCAGAGCGTTGGCTGCTCAGAAATTGGGCATGGAAGAAGTGCCTTGTGTCTGCGTGGACGATCTGACACCGGAGCAGGTGAACGCCCTGCGGCTGGTGGATAACAAGAGCAACGAGAGCGATTGGGACTTTGACCTGCTGGCTGATGAGTTGCCGGGGCTTGACCTGTCGGCGTTTGACTTTGATTGGGGTCTGCGTGATGAACTCGACACGTCAGTGGTAGAGGACAACTACGATCCCGTTTTACCGGCAGAGCCGAAGAGCAAAACTGGGCGATGTGTACCAGCTTGGAGACCATCGCCTTATGTGCGGAGATAGCACGTCTTTGACAGACGTACAGAAGCTTGTGGGGGGGCACAAATGGATTTGCTGCTCACAGATCCCCCGTACAATGTGGACTATCAGGGCACTGCCGGGAAGATTAAGAACGACAATATGGAGGATACGGCCTTCAGGCGTTTCCTGACGGATGCATTCTCCAATGCGGCGATGGTCATGAAGCCCGGTGCTCCGTTCTACATCTGGCACGCAGACAGCGAGGGGTATAACTTCCGAGGCGCGTGCAGAGATGCGATGCTGCGTGTCGGGCAGTGCCTGATCTGGGTGAAGAACTCCCTTGTGATGGGGGAGACAGGATTTCCAGTGGAAACATGAACCTTGCCTGTACGGTGAGAGCGAAATTGAAGAGGACGCGCATGAGCCTTGCCTTTACGGATGGACGGAAGGTAAGAAGCACTACTTCTTCAAAAACCGCAGACAGACAACTGTGCTGAATTTCGATAAGCCTGTCAAGTCTGCGGAGCATCCGACCATGAAGCCGATTAAGCTGTTTGATTACCAGATGCAGTGCTCCAGCAAGCCGGGGAGAGAATGTCCTCGACCTGTTCGCTGGCTCCGGCACAACGATCATGGCGGAGCGGAGCAGAATGGCAGACACGCTTTCTGCATGGAGTACGATCCGAAGTATGCGGACGTCATTATTGATCGATGGGAAAAAGTTTACCGGAGAAAAGGCGGTGCTTCTGCATGACTGATGCTCAGGTGACTGCGCGGAGGATGTTGAAGAAAAAACCAGCAGTATTTATCCACACAGCAGATGAAAACACTGAACGGGCTGATTAAGTCCGGCGATATTACAGGGGCCATGAATGGCCTGCATACATTGGTGGCGAAAGCTGACTGCGAGAAAGGAGGGCGCGTATGGCAAGGCCAAGAAAGGAAATAGATCAGAAGCAGTTCGAGAACCTATGCGGCCTGCAATGCACGCTTGAGGAAATCTGCGGCTGGTTTGACGTGACCGATAAAACGTTGGATAGTTGGTGTAAGCGCACCTATCATGCCAGTTTTTCCGAGGTATTTAAGCAAAAGCGAGGAGCGGGGGAAAATTTCGCTGCGTCGGAGCCAGTGGCAGCTTGCGGCAAAGAACGCAAGCATGGCGATTTGGCTGGGGGAAACAGTACCTTGGGCAGCGCGATATTGTGGAGCTGGGTTTGCCGACTGACAACACGCAGGATGACGCATTGAGTGTGAGCCTGCGTGAAATGGCGGAAGGGTTGGAGAGCGATGATTAGCCCGAAGCAGCAGAAAATCCTTGCTTTCCCCTATTCCAAGTATGACGCGCTGATCTGCGACGGTGCCGTGCGTTCCGGCAAGACCTCTATCATGATGTGGGCGTTCGTCCGCTGGGCGATGGAGAATTTCAGCGGTCAGCGCTTCGGCGTGTGGCCGCACGGTGGATAGCTGCACCAAGAACATCATCGTGCCGTTCACGGCGATGAGCCTTGCAAAGGAACGTTATCTCATCCGCTGGCGGCGCGGCGACAAGGTGATGGAAGTGCGGCGCGGAGCCGTGACGAATTACTTTTGAGGTGTTCGGCGGTAAGGATGAGGCCAGCTATACGCTGATCCAAGGCCGCACGCTGGCGGGGGCGCTGCTGGACGAGGTGGTGCTGATGCCGCGTTCGTTCGTGGAACAGGCATTGACCCGCTGCTCGGTAGATGGTGCAAAGCTGTGGTTTTCCTGCAACCCGGGAAGTCCACAGCATTGGTTTTATACAGAGTGGATACAGAGGAACAAAGAGCGGAACGCGCTGTATCTGCATTTTGAAATGACGGACAACCCCGGGCTGTCGCAGAAAACGCTGGAGCGGTATCAGTCGATGTTTACGGGCGTGTTTTTATGATCGTTACATCCGTGGACTGTGGGTGCTGGCCGAGGGGCTGATCTATCCCATGTTTGACGAGAGCTGCATTGTGGACGAGCTGCCGGAAAAGGGAGAATACTATGTTTCCTGCGACTACGGCACACTTAACCCGTTTTCTGCAGGGCTGTGGTGCTGGGACGGCAAGACGGCCACACGCGTCCGCGAGTATTACTATTCCGGGCGCGAGAACCAAAAGAACAAGACAGACGAGGAATACGCTGACGAAATTAAAAAGCTCATTGGCGAGGCGGATGTCAAAAGCATTATCGTTGACCCGTCTGCCGCTTCGTTTATCGAGGTTTTGCGGCGGCGCGGTTATATGGTGCGAAAGGCCAGCAACGACGTAACCAATGGCATTATGACTACAGCGCGGTTTTGCAGGACGGCGTAATCAAGATACACCGAGATTGTAAAGACTGCATTCGAGAGTTTGACTGTATCGGTGGGACGAAAAATCCACAGATGACAGGCCAATCAAGGAAAACGATCACGCAATGGACGAGACGCGCTATTTTGCTTATACAGTCCTGAAGAACAAGGCGTATCGGCGCGATTATACACCAGTTTGGAACAGATAGGACGGTGAGCAGCTATCAAAAACATATAACGACCTCGTGGCAGTCGGTGACAACGAGCAGGCGCGCATTGAGTTTATCCGCAGCGCGATCAACGCGCATCGTGAATCCCACGCATATAAGACGGCGGCGGATGCTGAGGAATATTACAATGGCCTGAATCCGACCATTAACCGCTATGAAAAGATCATCTACGATATGCAGGGCCGTGCCCACACGGATATGTGGACGGCAAACCATAAACTGGCCAGCCGCTTCTTCGGTCTGGCGGTGGATCAGGAAGTTTCTATCTTCTGGGTAACGGCGTAACCTTTGCGGAGAAGGAAACGCCGAACAAGCTATGCCCGGACTTCGACCAGGAAGTCATGGATGCAGCGCGTGAAGCGAAAATCGCAGGCGTGTCCTTCGGCTTCTGGGATTTGACGCCTTTGCGGGGTGTTCTCTGCTTGAGTTCGTCCCCCATGATGAAGAGGACGGTGCAATGAAAGCCGGTATCCGGTTCTGGCAGGTGGCACAGGATAAGCCGTTGAGAGCGACGCTGTATGAGATCGACGGATTTACCGAGTATTTCCAGCCCAGCGGCGGATATGGCCGTTATGCAGCCGAAGCGCAGCTTATAAGCTGTTGATCGAGCGCAAGGCGGAGGTCGGCGAAACAGAGATTTACGACGGCGGGAATTATCCGAGTTTCCCCATCGTACCGCTGAAAAAACAACAAGCGGTGTCTCTCCGAGATCGTCGGCAAGCGCAACACCATTGACGCGCTCGACCTTGCGTCCTCTAACATGGTTAACAATGTGGACGAGGGCAATCTGATCTATTGGGTGCTTTCCAATTGCAACGGCATGGACGATCTGACGACGCGAAATTTGTGGAGCGCTTGAAAACCACCATGTTGCCCACGCCAACGGCGACGATGGTGCGAAGGTGGAGAGTAAACCATCGAGGCACCCTGATGAGGGCACCAGCAGCACCATTGATATGCTCAAGAAAAGCTGTACGAGGATTTTCAGTGCTTTGACGCGGCGGCGGTATCTGCCGGCAACCAGACGGCGACCGCGATCAAGGCCAGCTATGTGCCTCTGGATTTGAAAACGGATAAGGTTTGAATTCGAGGTCACGCGGTTTATTGTGGAAATCCTGCGTCTTGCGGGCATTGAGGACAAGCCGAGCTACACGCGTAATCAGATCATCAACAAGAGCGAGGAAACGCAGAACATCCTTCTGGGCGCGGCGTATTACGATGACGAGTACATTACAAAGAAGCTGTTGACGATCAACGGCGACATTGACCAGTACGAGGGACATGGCAAAGCGGAAGGCGGCAGAAGAGATTGACCGGAGCTTTGCGGAACCGGATGCGCCGGAGGTGAACGGCGATGGCGAACAGTGACCTCGGACACAAGCTGACCGATAAGGAGCTTGCGAAGCTGGAGCGGCGTATTGCAACGCTATACCGCGAGGCGGGGGAAAGAACTCAAGCTACCATCGACGCATATTTTGAGCAATTCAAAAAGCGCGACGAGGAAATGAAGGCTCTGATCGGCACCGTGCAGAACGGCAAAGGAATGGACGGAGGCCGACTATAAACAATGGCGGCTCAACCAGATCGGGCGCGGGGAACGCTATCAGGCCATGCGCAACAAGGTTGCGCAGAGGGCGACCGATGCAAACGCTGTGGCGGTGTCTATACCAACGATGCGACGCCGGGTATTTACAGCCTGAACCGCAATTATGCGGCTTACACCATTGAACGTGTCACCGGGAATATCGGCTTTGACCTGTGGGACGAGCAGACGGTAAAGCGGCTTATGGTAGAGCAGCCGGACTTAATGCCGTACTACCCAAAGGACAGGGCACTGAAACGCGGCATCGACCTCGCGTATGGCAAGAAGCAAATCACGGCAAGCGTCACCAGCTCCATCTTGCAGGGAAAGAGCATCAAGCACATGGCGGATGATCTGCAAAAGCGCATTACCACCATGAGCCGCGATTCCGCCATCCGCACCGCTCATACAGCCGTGACCGGCGCACAGAATGCCGGACGCATGGACAGCTACGCAGCGGCGGAGAAGATGGGGATAAAGCTCAAAAAAGAATGGTTGGCTACGCTGGACGCGCGTACACGCCACTCTCATGCCATGCTTGACGGCGAACAAGTGGCGCAGGACAAGAAGTTTTCTAACGGCTGTCGTTTTCCCGGCGACCCCAAGGACCACCGTGGGAGATATATAACTGCCGCTGTACGCTGATTGCCGCCGTGGATGGGGTAGATACATCAGACGGGCTGCGTAGGACACGCGACGGGCTTATATCTGACGTGACATATGCGCAG
>VOFK01003437.1_pt1 | contig 15719 bp, 17 predicted proteins | sample 5384121 | NCBI WGS metagenome assembly VOFK01 (sample SAMN12384730, study PRJNA508395) | human gut metagenome | isolation source: healthy gut J | host: Homo sapiens
CCACATGTACATAGTTCGTCCGCAATTTTTGCATACTCCCTGAGGGCAACATGTCTTTTGATTTGTCTCAACTCATTGAAGGTAATCATTGTAGTCATATCTCAAAAAAAGTTTTATGGTTTATCAGTGGAATAAATATAGGACTAAATCTCTGAATAAACAAGTAAAAACGTTTATGAATTTCACATAAAAAAATTAATAAAAATCAATTATTTGTGTAATCTATTGATATTAAGTGTATTTCTGTAATACTCAGAATGTCTGTGAAAATTGTTTCCTTACCGGATAACTTTTTGTACTTTTGTAGAGAAAAATAGGATCGGTCGGATCTTATCCGGACCGATGAATTGAATTTAATGCATTGTATACATGACTTTAATGAAATTGAATATTAGCAAACAGATCTTGATGGCTTTGGAAGATGCCGGGGATTTGAACAAACCGACACCGATTCAGGAACGGGCTTTCCCTGTCATTCGTTCCGAAAGGATGATTGGAATAGCCTGTGACAGGGACCGGTAAAACTTTGGCTTCTATCTGATTCCTTTGCTGATGAAACTTCATTATGCGCAGGGAAATTACCCACGCAAGTCAGTTGTACCTACCCGTGAAAGTTAGTGGGCAGGTATGTGAGAGTGTAGAGTTGCTGGACGGAGTATATGGATATCCGTTGTGTCGGCATTTACGGAGGAACGAATATCCGGACACAGCAAGCATGCGGTATACGAGGGAGTCTGGGATTTGTTGGTAACGACTCGGGACGTTTTTATGGATATTTATATGAATGGCATTATCCGTACCCTCAGATTAAGACTGTGGTTGTCGATGAGGCTGACCGATTGATGGATATGGGGTTTATGCCTCAGCTCAAGTATTCTTGAGGTAGTAAAATTTTATACTTTTACTGTTTTCACTGCCTTTTCAAATTACAATTGCTGAATTGGCAGCAGAATTTTTGGCTCGGAACCGGTCCGGATAGAGACAGGAGGTAACCCGACGACTCCGGCAGAATTGGTTACCCAGCTGCGCCATGATCTCTCCCAATATTCAGACTAAAAATCAACTTATTGAAGTTACTTCTCACGGATAAAGGAAGAATTTCATAGCCGACATGATATTTACCGAAACAAAGAAAAATGCCGATCAGATTGTGGGAGACTGGGTGACCACTGGAGGGGAACTGAGTGTACTGCATTCCAATAAGGCCCAGAATTGATTAAATGCTTTGAAAAAGCATTTAAAGAAGGAAAAGACTCGGATCATGGTTTCTTCAGTGTTGCGGCACGTGGAATCGATGTGCAGGATGTCAGCCATGTCATCAATTTCGATATACCTTCTATTCCCTGAGGAGTATCCACCGCATCGGACGTACTGCCGTGCCAGAAAGGAAGGAACGGCTATCAGCTTCGTGACAGAAAAGAAGAGCCGAAATTCGAAGAAATCGAAAAGCTGATCGGGCAGCAGGTCGAATGGGCTGCCTTTTACGGAAAATCTGGTGATCTCAGATGTCTTACTTGACGACGAAAAAGTACAGACTTCGAATATTGTCTATCAAAAAAGGTAAACCGAAAGGTGGTGGAGCTTTCCATGCCAAATCAGCCAAAAATAGTAAAACGCCCCAGAAAGTACGTAAAGACCGAACCAAAGAGGGAAGACGGAAAAAGTAGGAAAGGCTGAAAGCAATAAAGCTAAATGCTATAGGCTAAAAGCTGAAAAAATAATTTTAACTTTGCGTCATAGCCTCAGTCTTTAGCTTCTAGCCTCTAGCCTCTAGCCTTTAGCCTCTAGTTTTATCACTTTTTATTGTATTTCTGCCTTGACGATTTTTGAAATCTGATCTCCTTTCAGGTCCGACAGAAATATAATGCTCTAAAATTTTCGGGCCAGATCGCCGGGCTGTTGCTTGGGGGAGGACAGGAGGTGGCTGCACTATTGATCAGCGTAATGATATTATCCTTGAAATTGACCGTGACCTCCCAGGCATTTTCGCTTAAATAAAGCTGCTGCTGGAAAGATTATATTCAAATTCTTTCCGAATTTCGTTGATCAGTAATAATTGATATTCTGATAAGGAAGAGAGGAGAAAGGGTACGGGGATAAACGAATCCGGCTTTATTCTTTCAATAAATAGAATAATCCTTTCATAAGCTAATAATTTCAGATTAAATAGCGTTTGTGAAGTAGACGACGTATTCGCTTTTGTTTTCCTCTTTCCTATAGTTTTACAAAATTTGCTTATTTTACCAGAATTTCTAGTAAAGCAACAGCCTTCCCTGGATTCAAGGGATAAGCAAAATAACAATAAGACAAGGGAACTTCAAAGTAAGTGGTGATGTTCATCGTCTTTATTTTTGCAAATATAAAAAGATATAGCTTGTTTTTAAAAATTTCTTATCGGCTGTTTTGAAAATAAACTATTGAAGTAGTTGTATAATTATTTTTATAGTTGTGCAAGTTTGTGTAACGATACTTGATGGGATAACTAAAAATGAGTGAATAATGAATAAAATGGAGGAATTAACGAAGGCAGAATTGCAAATCATACAAACTTTGGAATATCGGTAAGACTTATTAATATTATCCTTGGTCAATCGGGAGGATTATATGGAAACGGTATATGAATAGTGTGGCCAATAATTTTTTTAGTGGTTCGGTGAAAGTTGTAGTATCTTTTGTTCAAAACTTGTCATTTCTAAATTATTTTTTATATTTTTGCAATCGTATGCAACGCAGTGGAAACATATTGCCTTTTTAAACCGGCTTTTTCTGAATATTAAAAGCGCGATGAGTTTAATTTTGAAACTCATTTATTTCTTGTTGTTCTATATTTTCTGTTTAAAAGGTCCTTGAGGTGAGGATGTCTGTAAAGAGTTATAGATAACTTTCCGGTTTTGTTTTTGTTATTTTTTGTTTAAAACTTAATTTATATTGTTATGGAATTACCATTTTCAGAATCATTTCGGGATTAAGATGGTGGAAACCATCCGTAAAAGTACACGTGAAGAACGTGAACAATGGATTAAAGAGGCTAAATACAATCTTTTTTAACCTGAAAAGCGACCAGGTATTCATTGATCTGCTGACCGATTCGGGTACCGGGGCTATGAGCGATAAACAATGGGCTGAGCTGATGTTGGGAGATGAAAGCTATGCCGGAGCCCGTTCTTATTATAAGATGAAGAATGCAAGGAAATTCTGGGATTCGATTATTTCTCTACCGACTCACCAGGGACGTTAGCGGAGAATGTTTTATATTCTACCATTATCAAAGAAGGAGATGTGTTGCCGGGCAATTCCCATTTCGATACTACGAAAAAGGACATATTGAATCGGAAAGCTTTTGGCTATCGATTGTACTATCGGACGAAGCAGCTGATACGCAGTTGGAAATTCCGTTTAAAGGCAACATGGATCCTACCAAGCTGGAGGAAGTATTGAAAAAATATCCCAAAGAAAAAGATCCCTGCAGTCGGATTGACTGTAAGTTATTGGTCAAGTCTCCGTTGTAGCCGTCAAAGCCCCTCAGTGTTTTTCACTTGCCTGCGTCATTGAAAGTCTGTATCTGCATATTTGAGGTGGCCATATCAGCGCACCAGACGCCACCCCTTGCAGGTCGATGCCCTCAACCCCGCTGGTTGATGTGAAGGTGGGCACCCAGTATATCGCGATCTGGCCGTCCGGGGAGCGCAAGACCCGCCTGGATCTTCAGCGCCCGTTCCAGCTTTGGCAGCGCTTTGCCTCGTTCAAACGCCCGGCGCAGTATCCCCAAACAAGCCCTCGGCGTCAAATAATACTTTGTCGGCGGTGCGCCCCTGCAAAATCTGCGATAAGGAAGATTCTCTTGCGTCTCTGGGGGACACCCCAGTATTGGAGCATCCAGGCACCGCCAACATAGGGAGAAATCAGTTCCCAGTAGGATTCGCCCAGCAGATTGCCATGGCCAGGGGTAAGGTCCAGGGACATAAACGGAACCGCACTTAACTCGGACGATCTCTTCCAGGACGATACGGAAGTCCTCGCCTTTCCGCTCTCCGCTGGAGAAGGCTCCCGGCACATTTTCCCATACCATAAATCGGGGCCGAATATGGATACCTGCCCGGCCTCGTGATCTGTCTGCATCTCTCATCTCCTTTACGATGCGGATCTGTTCCATGAAGAGGCCGGAGCGCTCTCCGGCCAGCCCGGCTCTCGCTCCGGCCACGGATAAATCCTGACACGGGCTGCCGCCGCAGATGATATCTACCGGCGGCAGCATGGCCCCATCCAGCTTCGTAATATCTCCATAATGCAGCATCCCCGGCAGCCGCTGCTGCGTGACTCTGATGGGAAACGGCTCGATCTCACTGGCCCATAGGGGGATGACACCGTTGTGTATAGCCGCCAGCGGAAAGCCGCCAATGCCGTCAAACAGGCTGCCCATAGTAATGCACCTCATTTGGCCGCCACCGTCCGGGCAATATTGACGGCGCTCTGAGCTGTGTAAACCGCCGAGGTAAGATTGGCCTTCGTGGTGGTGTCCAGCCCAAAGGCCCCAGCGATGCGGGGAATTTCCCCGGCAGAGAGCATGAGTCCCAAGCCCAGCAGGGCGTGGTCTTTGAACACCATCAGCCCGGCCACAAGGATGGTGGCCTGCAAGAAAGCCGTGAGACACAGGCCGATGACCTGTTTGCACCACTGGATGAATCCATCTCCATACCCCCTGGGCACGGAGAACATATAAAGGCTCCCCACGGCAATTTGAATCAGCAAAATACCGCCGCGCTTCAGATTGCTGAAAAACACCTTAATGACCGCATAGGCCATGAGGATAAGGCAGAAAAGAACCATAAGCCCGCTGGTCTCCCGCCCAAATCCCCGCAGGGGATAGGTAGACTCCGTCAGACTTTCCAGGTTTTCAAGATCTGCCAGCGCCGCCTTTGCCGCATCCCCGATGCTGGTGGACCCGAAGCCGGTGATGCCCGCCGTCAAGGTGCCCTGCAAAGAAATTGCCAAAGAATAGAGCCGCACCGGCACCTGGGTAAAAAGAGAGACGGCCAGAAATCCCTTAAGGACATTCAGCGCCGTCTCTTTCACATTGCCCCGCCCAGCGGAATACTCGATGCCGCATTCAAACACAGCCACCACCAGTCCCGTGGCAAACAGGGCCCAGCCCAAATAGGAGAAAAACAGCACCACGCTCTGCACCCAGTTCATCTCGAAGAGCTCAGCGCCCATGCTGCCCATCTCCGAAAAGAAATTCCCGAGAAAACCAACCACCTGACTGTAAAACCAGTCCACGATCTGGCCCAGTATTTTGTCCGCTACAAAGTCCCATATAAACAATGAATCACCTCCCAGAATGTAAAAAGCACTCTACTGATCCAGCAGAGTGCTTCTGTCTATATTCGTTTTTTTGGCCACAGTTCCATTTTGTTTCCAACGCCCTTGGCCTTTCACGGAGTGAGCAACCATTGATAATCCTGCCGCCCATCGATCACATACTCCACATAGACCACCTGATCTTTTACTTGATACAGCAAAATGTGGTATTTGTCAAAGATGAGCTTGCGATACTTCTCGACCGTAAAAACCTCGGAACGCAGCACAGGATTGCGAAACGGAAATCGTTCCAAAGAGACTGCCGCCTGACGAAAACCGGAAACCAGTTTGTGCGCCAATTTTTCATCCAGCCTTGCGGCAAATGCCGCATGCTCCACCAACTGCTGGGCGGCCCACTTCGAGACGACTACTCGATACGATTCATGCTCCGGCATGGCGTACCTCCTGGATCGCCACCTCCATCATGGCGGCCACCTCATCTACGGAATGATCCACAGCGCCGTGCAGGCGATCTTCCTCCACGGCAAGCAATTCTTCCCGCAGCTTCAGCATCTTTTCCCGATGGGTAAACGCCTCGATGTCCATGACTACCAGATCGCCCTCACCGTTTTTGGTCAGATAAACGGGTTCGCCGGTCGTCTTACACAGCTCCGCAATATCATTATAGTTTTTGCCGAATGGCGGCACTTGGCTTGATATACATATTCGCTCTCCTTACATAGCGGTTTTATAACTATATTATACCATTAAACTGCTATTATGCAAGAGGAATATTGACTTGCGCCGTTATACCCCGATGATCCCCCAAATATACAGCGGCGCCGTCAGCGTAAAGACCAGGCATGCAAACAGAATGGCCGGAGCCGTCCATTCAAATTGCCCTGTTTTCCGATAGTCAAAATACGCCGTCCCCAGCTTCACGAAGAAGAAAATAGCCAGAATCATGTCGATGGCGGGGGAATACCACCTTGTTGACCACCGACTTGATTTGCCCGGACGCCGCCGTCCAGGTGCTCTCCACCGCACCCGCCACATCGCCGCTGCCTGCGGCAAAAGCCGCCACAGACAGTAGGCAGCACAGCAGCGCCGTGATGCTCAGCATGAGCATGATACGCTTTGCAGTTTTCATTTTGCATCCTCCTTACAGTGTCATTTCATGCATGCCGTGCTGCAGCTCGGCCAATTTTTCCGCTGCCCAGTCAGGGATGCACTCGTCACGGATAATGCCCACGAACTCGGAGCGGTTCCATCTCGTGGTCTCGCCGTCTCCCAAACAGGTGCAGAGTACCGAGCGGCCACGGGCGTGGGGCTGACAGCCAAAGCCGCTCAGGGCCAGCCATAGCTGATTCTCCGGCTGCCAGTAGGATTCCCGCAGCGTATCCGGCGACAGGATCAGCACCCTGCCGGTGAAGTCCTGCTCTCCGGAATTGGATTCACAGTGTTCTGCGCCAAACAGGTGCAGTTTTGCCAGCTCTGCCCGGTATTCGCTGACGAATCCGTCCAACACGGCGGGGTGGCTGTTTATGAGGAAGGTATGCCGGTGTCCTCCATCTTCGGGAACGAAGATGGAGCGGCTCCACTGCTTATTAGTCTCGTGGTAGCGGCCGTCATAGGACTGCTCCTGCAAAGTGTTGGCCAGCACAAAGCCCACCCGTTTGTAGCCATACTGGTCGATAACGCTTTTTGGCGCAGTCAGTGCTGAGATGCATCCCATCAAAGCCCTTGCGGATGGCCAGCTCTATGGCCCCGGCGCAGGCACAGTTGGTGCGGAAGTTAGCACGCCACAGCTCCAACTCGCCCCGTTCCCGAGCCTCTTTGGCCGTGTAGGGGTACAGTGCCTCACTCGGCAGCATAGACAATGTCTCCTTCCTCCAAAAGCTGCGCCAGTGCAGACGGGCAGCATCCACTCAGCATGAGCAGGGGGCGAATGTTTTCCGGTACCTGCGGCACATCGTCCATGTCCCTTTCGCAGTCGCCTGCGCAGGGCATCCTGCATGCCTCCTGCAGCACACCCAGCAGTTCTACGGAAGCCTGAGACAAGCCATCCAGTGCGTGCAGCAGCTGCTCTGCCGTCATTTCCTGCGGCATGAGCAGGATGTGGTCCTGTCCCAGCCACGCAGACAGGGAGATGCCCACCAAGCCCAGTTCCTCCAGCGCACCGTTGGGAATGAGCAGGCCGTTCTTTTCAAATTTCATTTCATTGTTCATGCGAAGATCCTCCTATACTTTTAAAGGCCGCTGCGGTGTATGCACCAGCCTGCACGATTTGCCCCGGCTGTCATAGTCGCCGAAGAAGGACATCTGCGGCGCAAAGGTACGGGGATCGTAGTTGGTCATGATGTACTCACGGTACTTGTTGTTTTTTTCTTCTTGGACTGGCTGTTGGGGCGCTCCACCTCGTAGATGAAGAAATCATCATACAGCTTCCGTATGTACGGGCAGTTGTTATAGGACACCATAGCGAATCCCTCATGCTTTACCAGCACATCGTGGAGCCGCTGGTGGTCGCTGCGGGGAAACTCCACCGTATAGCATTCCGCCTCATAGTAGGGTGGGTCACAGTAGACCACGGTCTGCGGGTCGTTTCGGGCGGTGATGATGCTCTCGAAATCCTTGTTTTCCAGTACCGCATCCTTCAGCCGATGAGAGCACTCCCACAGATCCCGGAAAAACCGCCGTATATCGCAGGAGCCTACGCCATAGCTGTCTCCGCTGCCATTGTAGCTGTAGCGCTGCAGCTTATAAAATGCTGCGGCACGGCGCACATTGCCTAAACTGCCACGCTCCAAAAGCAGCTGCCGCACGACCTCCGCCTGGGGTGGTTCAAAAAACACCTCCGTCAGATCCAACTGCCGTTCCATGTACTCCATGGTGAAGTCCTCGCCCTGCAGCTGACGCTGCAATACATCAAATTCATCGTGGGCGTTGATAGGGAGAAAGCCCAGCTCCCTGACCAGCTCCAGCGGACGCTCCTTGGCGCAGAAGAGCAGGTTATATAAATCGTGGTTCAGGTCGTTGTAGATCTGCAGACACCCGCTGGGGACGGAAGTATTCATGGTGATAATGCCGCTGCCGCCAAACACATCCACCAGTGTCTTGTAGTGGGTAGGCAGCAGCATTTGGATGGCCCACATGAGCTGGGCCTTGCCGCCTACCCACGGCATGAGCTTCGTCATCTGCCTACTCACCGAATTTCTCCAGCGCCCGCTCCAGTCCGGAGATGGCGGCGTCTAACCCGCTGCGCATTTTCTCAAGGCTTCGGATGGTGGCATAGACCTCCGCCGCCGTCTCCGCATAGTAATACCCCCACCGGTCCGCCGCAATGGGCACAGCCTCCTGCCGCAGCCGGTTGATCTTTCGCCTAAGCTCGTTCCCGCTGATGCCCAGCGCCCGCTCCAGTTCCCGGCTGCTGACCACATTCTTGTGTCCCTTGCATCCGTTCTCCAGATACCGGGAGATGGTCTCCTTCGTCATTCTTGCACTCCTTTCCTGTAACCGCTCACCGAAAAGAGCGCAAAAAGAGGGACCGCTGTCCCTTTTCGGTAAGCGGCCCCATTATTGATTCAGTTTACTGCATGGTCATATCCATACCCTGCTGCGGCAGATGCATAGGCTGTCCATCCGGACGATGGACATAGCCATAGTCACTGAGGATGCCCCTATCTCTATACATCAGGTCTGCGCCGTAGGCGGTGAGATTCAAATTCCGGATGAGCAGGTCAAGCTCTGGCCCGTCTGCCATAAGGGAAAGTTCCTCCCGTGCCCGATCCTCCAACGAGTGGATATTCGGTTCGAAGGCGTATTCACTCAGGTGCTCTGTCAGCGCCATGGCATCCTCCAGCTTGTAAATATCCAGCTGACTGGCCACTGCCTTGAACGCCGCCAGTTCCCCATTTGCATCCAGCATTTCGAGACACTGCGCAAATTGATTGACCTGCTCCATACTGGTGTGAGCCATATCCACGAAGGCCCACATCTCCGGCATGGCGGTGTCACATTCCTCCAGCTGCACCTCCTGCCAGCTATCCACCTCCAGACAATCCAGCACGGCATCCAGCTCCGCCTGCTTTGCGGGCAGGTACAACTTTACAGCACGGACATCACTGACGCAGAGGAAATGGATCATATACGGCGGCTTCCGGGACGGCCTGCCCAAGTTGGGCGGGGCCTGCCGCAGCTCGGCTTCCCGTACTACATAGCCGTTCGGGGTCATAGCGCCGTGTTCGTCCCTGCGCATTTTTTCGCCGATCTTGGCATAGTCCAACAGCTCCAGCACACTATCCGGCACCTGTTCCAGTTCCGACAGGAAATCGTTCTCCACATAGAACCGGCCTAATGCCGCATCATCCCGGACCTCCGGCACCACATGGCAGCCATCCACACTGTATGCCAGATCCAGCAATCGCTGGAGGGTCAGTTCACCGCCATTGGTTTGGCACAGCTTGTCGACCTCCATCTGCACCAGTCCCTCAAAAGCGATGGCTTCTACATGGTCGAATGTGCTCAGCTGCTCCGCCAAGGCGTTGAACTGATACAGGTCACTGTCATCAAGGAGCGGTGCAAGAAAACCGTACCGGCCAATGTCCTCCACCTGCCAATAGGGTTCCCGTCCATCCACCAGCCGCAGCTTATCCAGTGCGTCTATCAGTTCCCACGGCGTAGCGGGCAGATCCAGCTCTGCGTGATTACTGCGATCCGGATCGCCCATATATACGGAAAAAACCTTTTTACCCAAGCTCCATGCCTTCTCTCTGCTGCACGATGTCCATGCAGTGATCCGGGTCTGCGCCGGGGACATCCCAGCCGCACATGCTGCCGATCTTCATAGCTTCCTCCTGAGCGGGTGTCACACCCAGCTTCCGGTTTTGCTCATCCGCAATGCGGCGGTTTTCCTGTGCATCCGGCGTAGACCAGTCGCTGGGATAGTACCCGCTCTCCCCACGCTTCACGCAGATGAGCTGCCCCGTACCCGGCAGCAGCGTAAAGCACAGCTGAGGCAGCTTGTCCCGGTAAGGCTCAAACCGCTCCTGCTCCGTCCGGATGCTCCAGCCCTCATCCTGCCACAGGTGGACATACAGCTCCCGGCCACCGTCCAGTGCGATCTCCCGCTGCTCGAAGCCCTCGCCCCAGCCATCCGAGGCTTGGCCGGAGATGTACTTCTTCAGCGCAGCCAGCTCTCCAGCCGACAGTTCGCCGCTGATCTGACACTCCGCCACGCCCCACAGCCTGCCGTGCCGCTGCTCCACATCGAAGACAACGGAATGTACCTTGTCGTTGACGCTGTCCGGTTTTCTGTACCAGTACATGATGCCTCTGACCTGTTCCTCCTGCATGCGGTTTTTGAATAAGGCGCTGCGGATCTTGTCCTCATACGATGCCAATTCGCCGCCGGTGAGCCGTTCCGCCTCCTCCGGCATATCGCCCCACTCATCCGGCTCGTAGAGTTCGGCAGTCAGGGGCATATACAGCTTCAGCATACTGCGTTCGGGCGGCAAGACGGTGAAGCTGTCCTCGCCGGGGATAAGGGCCAGAGTCCGCCCGTTGTCCCATTTCATCTGAAATTGCCCGGCGTCATCTACGCACACAAGCGTACCCTCTGTGCCGGGTGCTACCGGCGCATAGGGGTCCTCCATGGAAACCAGCCGGATGCGGGTGCCGGGCGGGTATTTTTCCCGCAGGAATTTCACCATTTTCTCGGATGTAAACATTTTTAGATCCCTCCTATTTTCTGTGTGTATTCAGATAGCGTATATGGATCATCCTCACTGAAGAAATCCAGCAAAATATCATCTGCCGCCTTGCAGACGGTAGGGTCGTCTGTCAGGACTTCGTAACGGAACCCGGTGGTATCCCGATAGGGCAGTTCTTCCCGGATGCAGTCCAGAAACGACTCTGCATCGTAATAGAGAATGTCATCGTCTCCAACAAATGTGGCCTTGCCAATAGGCTCTATAATGCATCACTTCCTTCTTTCGCAATACACCACCAGCCGCTGCCGTCCTCCGCTGGCGTAGGGATGGCAGGTGATGAGCGTCAGCAGGTCACGCCCCGGCTGGATTTTGATTTTGTCCACCTGGTCCGGCTGGATGATCTTCATATCAACCACGGCATAGGTGAGTGTTTCCCATAGATTCGTAATCGTTACGGTATCGTCCGCCTGCAAGCGGTCTATGTGCCGAAAATAATCCGCGCCATACCATCCTCTATGCCCGGCAATAACGCAGTTGGTATTTACGCCGCCAATGGGCGCCGAAGTGTTCCCCAACACCGCCGCCCCTGCGGCAAGGTGCGAATCCGACGCGCCCAAGTAGACCGGCATGACCAGCTCCAGCGTGGGTATCTCCAATACACCTATGATCTCGTCCTCCACGCCGCAGTCTCTCAGCAATACAGCAGGCTCCTCACAGGCCGCAGCGTCGGCCAGTCCCGCCTGCCGCTCCGTATAAATGCGCTGGTTATATCCCTGCAAGTCTGCCAGCAACTCGGGGTATGACTGTCTCGCCTCCTCCAAAAAGCCCTGTGCCGCCGCGCTCATGTCCGCTTGCAGCCTATGCCCGGAAACCACCGGCCACAGCAGAATACAAAGCCCCGCCACGGCCAGCGCCACCGCCAACAAAGCAGCTTTTTTATCCACGGCGTCGCCTCCTTGCAAAGAAGCAGACCCCGCCAGCCGCAGCCAACACACCAAGGCCGATGCCCAAGCCCGTGAGATAGTGCTGCGTCCACGAAGACGCAGCCTTCGGAGTTTTTCCATTTTCTACCACCAGCTCCGGCACATACGGCACCCGATGTCCCCGCACCAGCAGCCGGTGGGTGTTCACCCCAAAGGGCGTACAAGTCACCAGCGTCACCAGATCTTGTCCGTCCTCGATTTGCAGCAGCGATGTGTCCGAAGGCAGCACCGTGGCGATCTGGTCCACCTCGTAGGCCAACACCTCACCCAGCACATGGATATAGAAAACATCGCCTTTCACCAACTGGTCAATGTCCGAAAACAGCTTCGCCGAAGCCATCCCACTGTGTGCCGACAGCACCGCATGGGTGCCTGCCCCGCCTACAGGCAGAGAAGTCCCCACCACATGCCCCACGGCCCGCTCCAGCGTCTCCGCTCCCGTGCCGTGCCGCACCGGGAGATACACGCCGATCTTCGGGATGTCGATAGTACACATAGCCCCGCCCACGGTGAGCTGCCCCGCATAGAGCATAGGAGGAGCAGAAGCCCCTCCCGTACTGACCGCCGCCTCGCCCCGCAGCAAGGCATTATACGCCTCCGCCGCCCAACGCTGCTCGGCCAGCTTCGCGTCGTCGGCGTCTTCGATGGCATTGGTATAGACTGTTTCCACATCCGAATGATACCGTTCATTCAGCAGCTCACCCAGCAGCGGGTAAAGCAGTAGCCCCAGCGCAATGACTCCGCAGGCCACCGCCAGCAGTCGCCACTTCACTGGTCGTTCCCGTTGTGCTTCCGCCCCCGGACCACAATAAACGCCGCCACGCCCAGCAGCATACAGCCGCCCACGGTGAACATCCAAGTGCCGTAGCCGCCTGTCTTAGGCAGGTCGAAGCCGGGGTTGTTGATGACCGTCAGCGGCACGATGGCATTGCCGTCCTCCATGTCCACCGCGTCGCCGTTGACGCTGCCGCTGGCCGTCAGGAGCTTTGCGCCGCAGGTCTCGCAGGCGCTCTCGCCCTCCGCGGCAGTAATAACAATTTCCACCCCGTCCTTCAGCAGCACATACCCCTTGTCCGTGGCGGTCTCCGTCAGTGTGTAGGTGTCGCCCTCCAGACCCATGACCCGGATGTGCCCCTCCCCGTTGGGCGCAAACACCGTGGCCTTGCTCTCCTTCACCTCGTGGCCGGTGACATGGTACACGCCGTCCACCAGCTTTGCCGTCACAAAATAGCCGTCCGTGTCATTGTGCAGCAGGAAACGAACATTGGCCAGGTCGCCCTTGCCGTCCGAAAACTGCTTTAGCACATCCACACCGTAGGTATACACATGGCAGCAGTCCTGGAGCGTATCAAAGTAACCGGTATTGGTGCGCTTCCAGGTCAGCACCATCTCGTTGGGGTTGTCGGTATCACCCAGCTGTGCGTCAGCGGTAAGGGTAGCGGCATAGGTGATCCGCATGGTACAGTCGCTGTAACCACGCTTCACGCTGCCCGTGTAGACGCTCTCAGATTCGTTGATGTCCGCCAGCCCGGTCTCTGTCATACCAATGGTCATGGTGCTCTGTGCGTCATCATAGCTGACGGCGAACTTGCCGGAATCCTCGTCCCATGCCGTAATCTGATCTGTGCATCCGGCATCCCGGAAGAACTCAATGATCACATCGCTTCTGTTGTAGCGGATGCCCTCGTTCATCGTGTCCACAAAGGTATAGGTAGTGAGGCTGGTAGCCTTGGAGGTGATGGTGGGCAGTGTGCTGATGATCTGATACTCCACCACATCGCCCACGGAAGCGGTGGCAGTATGTGCATAGCCATCCGCAATGTCGGTCAGACTGCCGGTATTCTTGCCGGTGCTGTTCTTGTCCTCCCGGACGGTCTTTTCGAGGTCCGGGCTGCCGGTTTGGTTCTTGGGGTACACGGTCACATCGTAGTTCCAGTCTTTGCCGTCGATGGTGGTCATAGGCAGAGAGACAAAGAACGGATTGCAAGTGCTGGTGACATTCTCCGGTACACGGGTCTCCACCACCAGATAGAGCCCCTGCTCCAGTCCGCTGACCTTGCTGTGTCCGTTTTCATCCGTCTCGGGCATGGCCTTGCCGCCATTTCGGGCAGCAGCTTCCAGCGCATTTTTGACGGTGGTGGCGTTGGCGGTCAGTGCATCGCTCATGGCCTTGTTCAGCTTGTCGGCGGTATAGTAGCGGGTGCCGTTTTCGCTCTTGTGTGCATCTGCGGCGGTCAGGCCGATGGCCTGGAGCACGGTACCCTCGGCAAAGCCGTACAGCACACCTACCTGACGCTGCCCGTCCACCAGTTCATTGTTCATGGCGATGTCAGCTACCCGCAGATAGGTGAACTCCACGCCCTGAATAGCGTACTGCGCCAGCTTGTCGGTAACGGCATCGTCCTGCACACCGGTGCTGACATAGGACGCCGTATTCCACGCCCCGTCCTCGCTGGCCGCCGTGATGTCGTACTTATAAAGGGAAAGGGACGCTTTCCGTCCGGAGTCAATGGTCGGCGCTGCGAACGCTGTGCTGATAAGCCCCAAGGCCATGACCATGGCCAGAAGCAGCGCCCAAAGTCGTTTCGTTTTCTTCATCGTTCAGTTCTCCTTTTTTCCGTGGATTTTTTGCAAAAATAAAACACCCATGCAGAGCATGAGTGCTGCAAACAGAATATAAATCGTGAAGCCTGTACCTCCCGTAAAGGGGCAGTGCAAAGCCCGCATTGTTGCAGGCGGTAATGGTGATATCATGGCTGCCTGCGTCCAGCGTTCCCACGAACAGCGGCTCCGTCAGCAGCGTCATTCCCTCCGCCGTCTGCACCTCTGTCACCCGGTAGTAGGTGCTGCCGTCTGCTGTCAGGTTTTCCCAGCAAACCGCCCCGTCCGCACCTGTTTCCGCCGCGCTCACCTCCTGCCAGTTCACCTGATCCGCAGAGGATTCCAGCAGAAACCGGATCCCGGACAGAGGATCACCCTCGGCATCCACCTTCTTCACTGTGATCCTGCCGGGGATGTCAGCAGTCTTGATTTTCAGGTAAGCCGTTACCGGGTCACGGACGCTGGCAGAGTAGGTAACCACATCCTGAATACCGGTAGGTTCGCCCCACACGCCATCGCCCCACACCACCATACCGGCGCTGGTGGTGCCCCTCTTTGGCGGCGGTAATGGTAACGGCATCCGAGATAGGCTTTTCCGCTGAGATGGTCAGCACATCTCCGCTCTTGCTGAAAGTCAGGTTGGCGTCCTCACAGCTGAAACTATACTTTCCCAGCATCCCGTTGGTGTCGGTGATGCTGCCGGTAAACTTGCTGCCGTCCCAAGTCAGTTCCAGCGTCTCTGCATTGGTGGCAGTAGATGCGCAGAAGCTGGGGCGCCTACTATGGGTCTGCACAGAATCCACAATGGAATCATAGTAGCTGAGGATCTTGCTCCGCAGGGGGTGGGTTGCATCCACCCGCTCCAAGGCCTCGTCATAGCCCATAGATTTCACATCAATATGGTGGAAGCTGCTGTCCCGCTCACCGGCCACCACCTCCCAAATGAGGACCTGCGTGGCATAGGCCCAGGCCATCTTCTCCGCTGTACTCTCTACATCTGCCCACCAGCCGCCGCCAATGGTGCCGTGATAGCCGTAGCTCATAATGCGGCCGATCTGCCGCTGCACCTCACGGGGCGTAAGGGGATGCCCGTCAGGCAGGCTCAGGTGATCGCTTAATACGTAAC
>VOFK01003244.1_pt1 | contig 15699 bp, 24 predicted proteins | sample 5384121 | NCBI WGS metagenome assembly VOFK01 (sample SAMN12384730, study PRJNA508395) | human gut metagenome | isolation source: healthy gut J | host: Homo sapiens
TCGGTGGCTGGTTCGGTGCAGTATTTTCACTTCGATCTGCTCTGCCAGTACGCGCAACTGTTCGATAGCGGCGGGCGGTAAACGTCGCAAGCCACCAATAAGGGCTTCCGGTTCTTTTGGTTTTCAGCATGCGTGCCAACTTTCCGGAGAAAGTAGTCTTACCGGAACCTGCAGACCGGACATCAAAATAACAGCCGGTTTGGAATCAATATTGATTTTCCGCAGTTTCGCCACCCATGAGTTGTGTTAACTCATCGTGTACGATTTTTACCATTAACTGGCTGGGTTTTTACAGCTGTCAGCACGTTTTTGTCCTAAAGCTTTTTCCTTAACGGTATCAGTAAAACTCTTGGCAACCTTATAGTTTACGTCTGCATCCAAAAGTGCTTTACGCACGTCTTTCAGCGTTTCCGCTACATTAATTTCGGTGATTTTACCTTCACCCTTCAAAATTTTAAACGACCTCTCAAGTCTCGCTTAAATTATCGAACATAGTATCTAATTACAATTACTAAATTACAAATTACTCTTATTGAGGCGCAAAAAGTACAAAAAATACCTGTAACTGCCTTCTTTTTAAGGACAGAATATTATTACGGTTTTGCGGCAGATTGCCTTGAAGCATAAAAAATATTCCGTTCCAACTGACGGGAAGACTGAAATCATGCTTATTCTCCATACTTTTGCTTTTTTATTATATAATAACATTGAAAAAGAGCGGAATAACTTTATGCTATTCGCTCTTTTTCAAATGTTTTTTTATATCTTAGTTGGTTCTTTTTCCGTGTAGGCATTTAACCGTTCATGCTCATCAGGAATTCATCGTTGTCTTTGGTTTTTTCCAAACGGTCTTTTACGAAGTCCATTGCCTCTATCGGGTTCATATCGGCAAGGTACTTACGGAGAATCCACATGCGATCCAGCGTTTGCTTGTCTTGCAGCAAGTCATCGCGACGAGTGCTGGAAGCAACGATATTGACAGCCGGGAAGATGCGCTTGTTGGACAGGTTGCGGTCGAGTTGTAATTCCATATTACCAGTACCTTTGAACTCTTCAAAGATCACTTCATCCATTTTGGAACCGGTATCAATTAGCGCTGTTGCAAGAATGGTCAGCGAACCTCCTCCTTCAATGTTGCGGGCAGCACCGAAGAAACGTTTCGGCTTGTGCAGGGCGTTGGCGTCCACACCTCCGGAGAATACTTTACCCGAAGCCGGAGAAACAGTGTTGTAAGCTCGTGCCAGACGTGTTATGGAGTCAAGGAAGATAACAACGTCATGTCCACATTCTACCATTCTTTTGGCTTTTTCCAAAACAATGCCTGCTATTTTCACGTGACGTTCTGCCGGTTCGTCGAAAGTGGAAGCAATAACCTCTGCATTTACGGTACGGGCCATGTCGGTAACTTCTTCCGGACGTTCATCAATCAATAGCATAATCATGTACACTTCCGGGTGGTTGGCTGCAATTGCGTTGGCAATATCTTTCATTAAGATAGTCTTACCGGTTTTGGGCTGGGCTACGATTAATGCACGCTGCCCTTTACCGATAGGGGCAAAAAGGTCTACTACGCGGGCCGACATGGAATCGGAATATCCACCTTTGCAAAGTCTGAACTTTTCGTCAGGGAAAAGTGGGGTGAGATGTTCAAACGGTACGCGGTCGCGCACGAAAGCCGGATCGCGCCCGTTAATCTTGGACACTTTTACCAGCGGGAAATATTTTTCACCTTCCTTTGGAGGACGGATCACACCTTCCACTACATCACCGGTCTTTAAGCCGAACAGCTTGATTTGTGATTGTGAAACATAGATGTCGTCGGGAGAAGAAAGGTAGTTATAATCGGATGAGCGCAAAAAACCATAACCGTCCTGCATGATTTCCAATACGCCGGTTCCGGTAAGTATATCGTCGAATTCATATGCCTTTTCACGTTCTGCTGCCGGCTTGCGTTCCGGAGCAGCATAATTGTTCGTCAGTTGTTCTGCTGTTGTGCAGGACGTTGCTGCTGCTGTGCAGGACGTTGGTTGTTATTGTTACGATTGTTATTGTATGGAGTATTGTTATCGCGGAGGCGAAGACGGGAGGCGCCGTTGTTGCGGTTGCTCTGCTACGGAACGGGAGTTTCTGCTTTGGTGGCTTCGAACTTACCGATGAGCTCCGATGGTAATTCTATTTTTTCGGTTGGCAGATCCTCGATGGGGATAAAGTCGTCCTCTACTTCCGGTAAGACGAGGACTTTCATCTGGTGTAGGCTGGGGGGCTGCAACAACTTTCTTGGGTTCTGCTTTCTTTTTTTCGGCTCTGTAGTTTCTACTTTAGTTTCTGCCGGAACGGTTTTTAGGTGTTTCCGCTACGGGGAGCCGCTTCTTGCTTTACTTTGCGAGGACGTCCCGGTTTGCGTTTGGGAGCTTCAGTCTCTGTTGCGGGAGTTGTGGCTACGGCCGTCTCTTTAGCTGTCTCTACTGCTTGTACAGAAGCTTGTACGGCAGGTGCTTCTCCTGGTTTTCCTTTTGTAAGCTCGCCGTTCTTATTGGCTGTGAACACCTTGTCCGCTGCTTCTTTCTTAACTGTTACGCGAGAACGTTTTTGCTTGTCCCCCTTACGTTCTTCTTTTAATTTGTCGGCAGCTACTTTCTTGGTTGCTCCAGCAATAGCTTGCTCGTCAAGTATCTTGTAGACGAGTTCTTCTTTCTTGAGAGAGTCTGTTTTTTTGATACCAAGCTCTTGGGCAATAGCTTGCAATTCCGACAAATTTTTGTCGTTTAATTGAATGATATTATACATATAGTATATGTGTGAATGGTTTTTTACTTATTTGGTAAGTCTACCTTGTAAATTATGATTTAATAGGGATATTTATTATTGAACCGGAAATCTGGTTAACAATCCTCACCTCAGTAAGGAGTTACAGAATGTTTCAACGGTGCAAAGGTAATAATAATTTTTGGTTTCATAAATAAATCGTCTTTTTTTAATTTTAAAGAAGTCTATCTTTGTTCCATTATCATACAAGAAATAGATTTATGAATATATGCGCAGTTCATTTAGTTACTTTTTCGCCTACCCATACCTCTAAACAAGTGGGCGAGGCAATTGTTCATGCGGTACGGGCATTTCCGATGTTGCCCGGACAGACCTTACTTTCCACCCGGCCGGCAAATTGGAAATTCCTGAAAACACCTTGACGGTAATAACCGTCCCCGTCTATGGCGGAAGGTGGCACCTTTGGCATTGGAACGGATGAAGGATATTCATACTTCGGGCGCACCGGCGGTGTTGGTTGTTGTTTATGGTAACCGGGCCTATGAAAAGGCGTTGGTGGAGTTGGATGCATTTGCGTCGGAAAGAGGGTTTAAAGTAATTGCAGGAGGAACGTTTGTAGGCGAGCATTCGTACAGTACGCAGCAAAATCCCATAGCTGCAGGGCGGCCGGATGCAGATGACTTGCAGTTTGCAGAAACTTTCGGCGCTAAGATACGGACTAAAATCGAAGCGGCAGCCGAAATGGATAAGCTATATGCTGTCGATGTCAACCGTATTCAACGTCCTTATCAGGCATTTTTTCCGTTATTCCGTTTTTTGCGGAAGGTGGTGAAACTACGCAAAAAGCGGAGTTCCTATGCCGCGCATTCCGGCTGTCGACACAGAACTTTGCAACCATTGCGGATACTGCATGAAGCATTGTCCGGCAGGCGCCATCGCGAAAAGGCGATGAAGTGTAGTACCGATGTGGAAAAGTGTATTCGCTGCTGTGCTTGTGTAAAAGGGTGGTGTCCGCAAAAGGCCCCGTACTTTTTGACGCCGTTTGCCGCCTTGCTTGCCGATTGCTTTAAGAAGCAGAAGGAAAATAGGATTATCTTGTAAGTAGATTCTGGCATATCTGCCTTCGGGCATAAATTGAGTTCAAAGAGTATTTTCAGCTTCTTTTGAAGCCCTATCCGGTCTGTTTTTTGTTTTTATAAGAAGCATAACGGGGTATGTGACGAATAAAAATAGAAAAATATCTTCAAACAAGGAGTGCTGAAGAAGATTTAAGCAGGTTCTTAAGGAGAAGGATTCTTGTCGGAGAGGAGAGATGTTCTCTTCAGGTAAGAAGCCGGTAAATATAGGAGAAAGAACTTTTATCTCCGGCCTGAAGATGGGTGTCTTTTGGCTGGGAGAGATCCGTTTTTAGGTTAAAGTTCTGTATCTCTAACCTAAAGATGAAATGGATAATGGGGTACTCTTCGGATGCAGAGTTATACCGCTTAGGTCTCAGGGTGTGACAGGACTGTCCCCGGCGGGAAGAAGCCGGACTGTGAGTACCCGTTTTGTAGAGGTACCGATGCGGAAACGGTTTGTCCGTTCTTTCACCTATCAGCCAGATAATCTCTTCGCCGCAACATAATACCCATTGCTGCTCTTTGCGCAAAAGGGAGAACTTCCGGTCGGTCATATAGTCGCTTTACTTTTTTCCGGCCTTTCATGCCGAATGGAATGGAAAAAGAGTCCCCTTGTCGCCAAAAGGGCGCAGAAGGAGAAGGATGTGTCAGTTTGTCCGCATCAAAGCAGGCAGTGTTCTTGTCGCGGGGAATGACAAAGTCCGGGGTAAAGACATGTTCTTCCATTGCCAGTGCGGGTTGTATGGGGTGTCGGTGTGCTTCAATCAGCAGATATTCGCGGTCTTTCACGATGCACCAATGTTCCGAAGTGAAGATTTTTCCCGGCTGTCCTTCCAGCGAACGGTATATGTCTCCGATTTGGGCAGTGTTAAAGCCGAGCGGGTATAGGATTTCAAACAGTAATGTTGCGGGGCCGGTTCCTGCATCAGTCTCTCGATGCAGATGCCCTCTGCTGTCCGCACCCGTTTTATGCCTTCGTCTATCCCTTGTTTATATATGGCGGATGCGCCATCCAGATGCTCGGCGGTGTTGAGAATGCTTTCTTTGACGGATGGGTTGATTTCCTGCATCATGGGCAACAGGTTAAAGCGTATTTTTATTACGGGTATATTCATCTTGCAGATTGGTGCTGTCTGTTACGTAATCCTGCCCTATGCGGTTCAGATAACTGATGATTTCTTTGCGTTCCAGGCAAAGCAACGGACGTACGATGTGCCCGTTTTTGGGGCGTATTCCCCGTAACCCGTTGATGCCCGTACCACGTATCAGGTTCAGCAGGAGGGTTTTCCACGCTGTCGTCCTGGTGATGGGCCACGGCAATGGCGTCGGCATTGATTTTCTGCCGTATTTCTTCAAACCATTCGTAACGTAGTTCCCGCGCTGCCATTTCAATGGAGATATGTCGTTCTTCGGCAGTGCGCGCGGTGTCGAAAGTGGACGGTGTGTAGCGGTACTTGTTGTTTTACGCACAGTTGGCGGACAAATGCCTCATCTCTGTCGGATTCTGCACCTCGTAGGTGAAATTACAGTGCGCAGCTTCGCAGTCGTAGCCGACGCTTGCAATAGTCGTAATAAAGCGACGGAATCCGCACCGCCACTTTAGGGCGACAAGTACCTTGTCTGTCGGTTGCAAAAGCCGTTTCTGGTTGATGTATTGTGCTACTTTTTCCTTTTCCATGGTGGCAAATATACATGTTTCTTCCCGGATTTTGTTACTTCCGTGCTGAAAGGTTGCTTTGGCAGACCGTTGTCAGCTTGCTTCACAATGCAGAATCGGCTCTCTTTGATACCTATTATTTAAAAAACATTCTAAATTATTTGCGCTATACGGACTTATCCTTTATCTTTGCGGCAAAAATAAGAAAGGCAGAAGACTATGCGTTTGTCCGAATTGAAAACCGGTGAGAAGGGAGTAATCGTTAAAGTGCTGGGACACGGAGGTTTCCGTAAGCGAATCGTGGAAATGGGATTTGTCAAGGGAAAAACGGTGGAGGTACTGCTGAATGCCCCTTTGAAGGATCCTGTTAAGTACAAGGTAATGGGATATGAAATATCTTTACGGCGTCAGGAAGCTGAGATGATTGAGATTGTCGGCGAAAAGGAAATGCTCGGGATGCGGTACATCTTGATTATCACGAGGGGATGAGCGAGGATATGCGTCTGAGTGAAGAAGAACTGAAAACGTATCGCTTTTGGGCAAACGTCCGTACTATCAATGTCGCTTTGGTGGGTAATCCCAATTGCGGTAAGCCATCCCTTTTCAACATCGCCTCGGGTTCGCACGAGCATGTGGGTAATTACAGCGGTGTCACCGTAGATGCCAAAGAGGGGTATTTTGACTTTCAGGGGTATCACTTCCGCATTGTAGACTTGCCGGGAACTTATTCTCTTTCTGCATATTCTCCTGAAGAAATTTATGTTCGTCACCACATTATCAATGAAACGCCGGATGTTATCATCAATGTCGTTGATTCTTCAAATCTGGAACGGAATCTGTATCTGACTACCCAGCTGATTGACATGAATGTACGTATGGTTATTGCGCTTAACATGTACGACGAACTGGAAGCAAGCGGGAACACGTTGGATTACGTAAAAGCTTGGTCAGTTGTTCGGCGTGCCGATGCTGCCTACTATCAGTCGCACCGGAAAGGGGATAGAACAGCTTTTCCATATTATCATCGGTATTTACGAGGGTGGTGACTTCTTGGATAAGAAAGGGAAAGTGCGTGCTGAAATACTGAATGACCTGCGCAATTGGCACAAGGAATATGTGCCCGATCATGATTTTGGGACTCACAAGGAGGAGAAGGAACATCCGGTTGGCTTTTTACCGCCATATTCATATCAATCATGGGCCTGAACTGGAACGGAGCATTGAGGTAAAGGTGAAGCGCGTTATCAGCGTCAATGAAAACATACGGTATAAATATTCTACTCGTTTTTTGGCTATCAAGTTGCTGGAAAATGACGGTGACTTGGAGAAAATAGTACAGGAGTTTCCTAATGGAAAAGATATTATTGAAGTTCGTAATCGTGAAGACAACGCCTTCGCAATGCGATAAACGAGACAGCGAGCAGGCCATTACGGATGCTAAATACGGTTTTATTTCCGGTGCACTTCGTGAAACCTATGTCGACAATCATGAAGATACGGCACGTACCACGCGTGTGATAGACTCGATTGTGACGCATCGCGTATGGGGGTATCCCTATCTTTTTTCTGTTCCTGTATCTGATGTTTGAAGGAACATTCATCTTGGGAGATTATCCCATGCAGGACATTGAATGGCTGGTAGGTACTGGGCGATTGGGTGAGGAATAACATGTCAGAAGGTCCGCTGAAAGACTTGCTGGTTGACGGAATCATTGGTGGTGTAGGCGGGGTTATCGTTCTTCCTGCCGAATATTTTGATTTTGTATTTCTTCATATCTTTGATGGAGGATTCCGGATATATGGCGCGTGCAAGCTTTTATTATGGATAAGATAATGCATAAAATGGGACTGCACGGCAAGTCTTTTATCCCTCTGATTATGGGATTCGGTTGCAATGTACCGGCTATTATGGCCTCGCGTACTATTGAAAACCGGAAGAGCCGACTGGTGACCATGCTTATCAATCCGCTGATGTCATGCAGTGCACGTTTGCCTATTTATTTGCTGTTGGTGGGGGCGTTTTTCCCAACAATGCCAGTTTGGTATTATTGGATAATTTATGCTATCGGTATTTTGCTGGCGGTAGTTATGGCGCGGCTTTTCTGTCGCTTTCTGGTAAAGGGAGATGACACGCCGTTTGTTATGGAGCTTCCCCCTTACCGCATACCGACGTCGAAGTCCATTTTTCGCCATACTTGGGAGAAAGGCGCGCAGTATTTACGTAAAATGGGGGGAATCATTATGATAGCTTCCATTGTTATATGGGCTTTAGGATACTATCCGAACCATGACGCATATACAGATGTGGCCGAACAACAGGAAAATTCTTATATCGGTAGGATAGGTAAGGCCATGGAGCCGGTGATAAAACCGTTGGGCTTTCGATTGGAAAGCTGGGCATTGGTATCCTTTCCGGTGTAGGGGCCAAGGAACTGGTGGTAAGTACGCTGGGAGTTCTGTATGCAGATGATGCCGAAGCTGATGCGGTGAGCTTGGGCGAACGTATCCCGATTACTCCGTTGGTGGCTTTTGGCTATATGGTGTTTGTATTGATATATTTCCCGTGCATCGCTACCTTAGCGGCCATTAAAGGAGAATCGGGCAGTTGGAAATGGGCATTGTTTACAGCAGTGTACACCACTGTGCTTGCATGGGTAGTGGTCTTTGCTATTTATCAGATAGGAGGAATGTTTGGATGAATAATTGGCAGAATTGGGCAGTAGCCCTTATTTTTATTACTGTGTATTGTCCGTATAGGGCAGAGTATTTATTCTTTTTTTCGTGGAGTGAAGGAAAAACGTAATCCTTGTGCAAAATTGTGCAACTGGCTGTGAATTAAAGAATTTATATGAGAAGAAACGTTCGGAGTGTAGTGAAGAAAGAAAAGAAACAAAGAAAAAAAATGCTGCGGATAGTTGGTAGTTCCAAAAAATGTACTACCTTTTGCATCCGCAAACGAGAAAGACTGGTTCCTTGGATGAGTGGCTTAGTCAGCGGTCCGCAAAACCGTGTACGGCGGTTCGAATCCGCCAGAACCTCAACTTTAATTCCTTGAAAGTCCAAATTGCTAAAGGAATTTCTTTAGAGGGGACCATTCTGAGGACCAATTGGGCAATATATTGTGGATATTACTGGCTAATCTTTTTAGGTTTTCCTAAACAGTATAAGATTCACTTACTGTTAATTCTGATTTTCCCCAAAGTTACTTTTGTTCTAAACCAAAAGAAAACGCCATGAAAAAGATTTACTATCTGTTTGTTGCCCAGTTTATTTTGGCTCCTTATATGATAAAGGGGCTATGGTGCAAATCTTGTTGAAGATAATTATATATTCGGGAAAGTTGACCAAGTGAGAGACTGTTGAAAAGGGATATTTTTAGGTAATATCATTATCCGTGATGATAATGGTAATAGAAAGACTATTGAAAAGGAATATCATCATCATTCGTGATGATAAAGGGCAATAGAAAGACTATTGAAAAAGGATATTTTTGGGGAATATCACCATTCGCGATGATAAAGGTAATAGAAAGACTATCGAAGAGGATATTTTAGGAAATTTCATTGTTCGTGATGATAAAGGTAATAGAAAGACTATTGAAGAAGATATTCTAGGAAATACCATTATCCGGGACGATAAGGGTAATAGAAAAACATAGAGAAAGATATTCTGGGAAATACTATTATTCGCGATGACAAAGGTAATAGAAAGACGATTACAAAAAGATATCTTTGGGAATACTATTATCGAGGATGATAAGGGGAATAGAACAACTATTAAAAAGATATTTTTGGAAACGAAATAATTGAAAGTAGTGATGGTCATAGAAAAATTATCAAAAAGGATATTTTGGAAATACAGTTATTGAGGATTATTAAAATGTACTTTTAAAATGATAATATATGGGATGTCATTTGAGATAGGGGTTATTGCACAATATCGTGGATAGCCCCTTATTGTATGTTATAACCTGGCAATAATATTTTCGCTATAAAATCATATTATAATCGTAAAAGTGTATATATTTGCATAGTGCGGAGATAAAAAATATTTATTTCTAAGTTATTCAAGGATAAAAAAGAAATGGGAACACAAACAATTACTAACTGTATTTAATTCACTTCCTGTTGGAATAGGGTTTCTTCACAGCCGATGGCACTCTGGTAAGATGCAATGAAAGCTTCTGCCGAATTTTTGGCGCTGACTCGCAAACGCTTCTTGGTAATAAACTCAACATAAATGAAAATTCTGTGGTTCCTGACGTGGTGAAGGAAGCAGTTCGTCGTTGTGTTCCGGTACAGATGAGTTTTTTGTATGATTTCGATAAACAGAGAACCGATAAACGTCTTTTTCTCTACGCGTACCCGGACCTGCTATTTGAAATGTAATGGTAATCCTCTTTATGATAATGATGGCAAGTTTGTTAATTACATTTTTATCTTTGAAGATATTACAGAAACGGTGAAAAGTGAAGAGGTACTCCGTCAAAGTCGCCGGAAAACGGAGCTTGCTATGAAGGCAGCCAACATCATGTTTTGGGAATTTGATGCAGTGCCCAAATTATTTTATAGTGATAATGAACCGCTGAATGGATACGATCAGTCTAAGCCAGTTAGTATGGCACTATATCTGGAGACTTTGCATCCGGATGACCGTAGTCAGGTTACTGAAGTAATGGAAAGAATGAGCAATGGGGAAGATTTTTTCCTTTTTCTTTTGATAGCAGGGTTATGTTACCGGATAGCTCAACCTGGCAATTTTGTACGATAAGCGGTGCTCCTTATGAATTTGATTCTAATAAGAAGGTATTGAAATATGTTGATACCCGAAAGAATAATACGGAGGTGCAGAAAAAAAGCAGCAGTTCTTCTATAATATATTAAATAATCTTCCGTTATCTGTTCATATCAAAGATGTAGAGAATGATTTCCGCTATGTTTTTTGCAATGAAGAGAGTAAGCTCATGTTTGGTACCAGCGAAGATAAAACTACTTATGATGTGCTGAGTGAAGAAGAAGTAGAGCGTATTCAGAAGACTGATTTAGAGGTATACAATACTGGGAACCCTTATTTCGGCATGGAACGTATTATACTGAAGGATGGACGCAGCTATGATACTATTGTTCGCAAAAGTATAATTGAAGATGATGGCAAACGCTTTCTGTTAAATACCCGCTGGGATCAGAGTTTACAAAATGAACTGAAGCGTCGTGCACAGCTGTTAACTGTCACTATGGAAGCGATGAATGCCTTCACCTGGTTTTTTTGAGCCGGCTAAGAACAGGGTGAGTTTCGGTGAAGGTTTTGATAAAAATGGGAAGAAGGCATCAGAAATTAATTCGGTCGAGAAATATCTGACTCGTACATCCTGATGACCGACAAAAAGTTTGCTGAAACTTTGCAAAAAGGCGGTAGAACTAGGAAGCGGTGTATGGGATGTGGAATATCGCATTGACTTTAAAGGAGATGGCATGTATCAATGGTGGGAAACGCGTGGCCTTGTTGAAACCACAACTTTGAACGATGCTCCTTATAAGTATTTGTTCGGTATGACGCAAAATATCGATTCCTATAAGCAGACTGAATTGACCTTACTAAAGAATAAAGAAATACAGGACGCTTTGGTACGACAGAATGAACTGGTTCTTAACAATACGAATTCACGGTTGGCCTACATCACGAAGGAATATATGGTTCAATGGGAAAATATTTCGTTATGTTCAAAAAAGTCTTCTTTTGAAGCCTACAAAAAAAGGTGAACTTTGCTATAAAGTACATATAATCGTACTTCTCCCCCGTGAAAATTGTGTGATGCAACGTGCTTTTGTTTTAATTACAGACCGAACAGATGAAGTTTTCGTTGGACAGTGCATACCGTTGAAGTGTTTACCACTCCGTAGTTCTTTGAAGAATGGATCTGTGGATGGTGTTGTAATTCGCGTGGATGATGTAACGGAGCGTGAAAATGATTATGAACAGGAAGCCAAACATCAGGCAGAGCAGTCTGATAAATTGAAATTGCGTTCCTTTACGAATATGATCATGAACTGTACTCCCTGAATGCTATTGTAGGTTTTTTCGGAGTTACGGCTTGCCGGAGAAGAAGAAAAGGCGGACTATATCCAGATTATTAATTGACCGACAAAAGTTTGCTGAAACTTTGCAAAAGGCGGTAGAACTAGGGAAGCGGTGTATGGGATGTGGAATATCGCATTGACTTTAAAGGAGATGGCATGTATCAATGGTGGGGAAACGTGGCCTTGTTGAAACCACAACTTTGAACGATGCTCCTTATAAGTATTTGTTCGGTATGACGCAAAAATATCGATTCTATAAGCAGACTGAATTGACCTTACTAAAGAATAAAGAAATACAGGACGCTTTTGGTACGACAGAATGAACTGGTTCTTAACAATACGAATTCAGGGTTGGCCTACATCACGAAGGAATATATGGTTCAATGGGAAAATATTTCGTTATGTTCAAAAAGTCTTTCTTTTGAAGCCTACAAAAAAGGTGAACTTTGCTATAAAAGTACATATAATCGTACTTCTCCCTGTGAAAAATTGTGTGATGCAACGTGCTTTTTGTTTCATTACAGACGGAACAGATGAAGTTTTTTCGTTGGACAGTGCGCATACCGTTGAAGTGTTTGCCACTCCCGTAGTTCTTGAAGATGGATCTGTGGATGGTGTTGTAATTCGCGTGGATGATGTAACGGAGCGTGAAAAAATGATTAAGGAATTGCAGGAAGCCAAACATCAGGCAGAGCAGTCTGATAAATTGAAATCTGCGTTCCTGGCGAATATGAGTCATGAAATCCGTACTCCCTTGAATGCTATTGTAGGTTTTTCGGAGTTGATGGCTTATGCCGGAGAAGAAGAAAAAAGGCGGACTATATCCAGATTATTAATAGTAATAATGAGTTATTGCTAAAACTGATAAATGATATACTTGATTTATCCAAGCTGGAAGCCGGTTCGGTAGAACTGAAATACGAACCGTTCGACTTATCCGAACATTTTTGAAAACATGTTTACTTCCATGAAGCAGCGCCTGAAGAATCCGGATATAGTATTGACTGAAATCAATCCTTATCACTGTTGCCGGGTAACTCTGGACCGTAATCGCGTGGCACAAATTATAACGAATTATGTCACTAATGCTATCAAATATACTTCAAAAGGTTCTATTAAAATGGGATATGCATGTAAGGATGGAGGCGTCTATTTTTATGTGAAAGATACCGGTATTGGTATAGCTGATGATAAAAAAGGAAAAGTATTCCAGCGTTTTGAGAAACTTGATGAGTTTGCCCAAGGTACCGGACTTGGACTTTCTATTTGCAAGGCAATTGCAGAAGCTATGGGAGGTAAAGTCGGCTTTGAATCGGTACACAATGAAGGATCGCTGTTTTGGGCATTTTTACCTTGTGAAGTCGATACACTTTCTATGGTAGAAGAGAAGAAAGAAGAGAATATCTCCGGAGGAGAGTTTGGTGCGAATGACGAAGTGATGGAGAAGAGTGCCGGTCGGAAAAACAATTCTCATAGCTGAAGATATACAAAAAGTAATTATCAGCTGGTGTCTACTATCCTGAAGGATCATTATGATTTACTGCATGCGGAGAATGGGCAAAAGGCAGTGGAAATAGCGCGTAGCCAACATGTCGATTTGTTGATGATGGATATGAAAATGCCAGTACTGGATGGATTGAAGGCTACAGCTGAAATACGTAAATTTAATGCTAGCTTACCTATCGTCGCACTTACCGCCCATGCTTTCGATTCTGACCGGATTGCTGCAATAAAGGTCGGCTGTAATGAATATCTGGTTAAGCCGATTGAAAAAATGAAATTAATGGTGGCATTAAAGAAATATTTATGATCTTTGCATTGTGAATATCTGGAATTAGTTGAATATATCGATGAATCGTATTAAAGGTATACTTTATGCGGCGGTATCCTCCTCCACTTTTGGGCTGGCTCCGTTTTTTTCTATAACTCTGTTGTTAGCTGGTTTTTCGGCTTTCGAGGTGCTTTCTTATCGTTGGGGAGTGGCTGCTATTGTATTGACACTGTTTGGATGGTGTTCGGGATGTATTTCCGGCTGGCAAAGAAAGATTTGTTAGTCGTTTTTTATTAAGTTTGTTGCGGGCAACCACCTCATTCAGTTTGCTCATTGCCTATCAGAATATAGCCACGGGGGTAGCATCGACTATTCATTTTATGTATCCGTTGGCTGTATCATTGGCAATGATGTTTTTCTTTCACGAAAGAAATCTCTTTTTGGTGATGCTTGCTGTTTTAATGTCTTTGTTTGGTGCTGCTTTACTGTCATCGGGAGAGTTGGAGGCGAAAAGTGGTGATACAATAGTAGGATTGGTGGCGGCTTGTATTTCTGTCTTTTCTTACGGAGGATACATCATTGGGGTTCGAACAACACGAGCCGCTCAAATCAATTCCACTGTACTGACATGTTATGTTATGGGGATGGGGAGCTGTTCTCTATCTGATAGGAGCTATGGCAACTTCCGGGCTTCATCTGGTGACGGACGGTTATATATGGCTGATTATTTTAGGACTTGCATTGCCGGCCACCGCTATTTCGAATATAACTCTGGTACGGGCAATTAAGTATGCGGGACCTACACTGACTTCTATTTTAGGTGCGATGGAGCCGCTGACAGCCGTTGTGATCGGTGTCTTTGTTTTTAATGAACTGTTTACCCTGAATAGTGTTATTGGAATTCTTTTTTGATTTTGTTGGCTGTGGGTATGGTAGTATTTCGTAAAGCAAAAATCTTAAAGAAGATATTAATAAAAAATGCTGCTTATCTGATGTGATAAACAGCATTCATTCTGAGAGCCTCTTGTCGGATTCGAACCAACGACCCCGAGATTACAAATCACGTGCTCTGGCCAACTTTGAGCTAAAGAGGCGTTTTCTTTTGCGAGGTGCAAAGGTATGAATTTCTTTTAAAAATGCAAATACATCGCATACTTTTTTTATATTTGCAAAGTTACCAATGATTAGATGAAAATGAAAATTATGAATGTATGTGGTGTGGCGCATTTTAGCCATAAGTATATGGGCTTGTTCCGGACAGAAGAAAGGAACGGCGAATGTTGAAGTTGCAACAGATAGTGTAGAAGTAACTGCGGATGCAAAATCAGTTCAGGCAGATAGTACAGGATATATTGTTCGGGTAGGAGAGATGGCTCCGGATTTCACAATTACCTTGACAGATGGGAAACAAGTGAGTTTATCTTCCCTTCGTGGTAAAGTTGTCATGTTGCAGTTCACTGCAAGCTGGTGTGGAGTTTGCCGTAAAGAAATGCCGTTTATCGAGAAGGATATTTGGTTGAAGCATAAAAATAATGCAGACTTTGCTCTGATTGGCATTGACCGTGACGAACCGCTTGACAAAGTACTGGCTTTTTTGCAAAATCTACCGGAGTCACTTATCCGTTGGGACTGGATCCGGGGAGCTGATATCTTTGCGAAATATGCATTACGTGAATCCGGAATAACGAAACGTGTTGATTGATAAGGAAGGAAAAATTGTAAAAGCTGACTCGTTTATATAATGAGGAAGAGTTTGCTTCTCTTGTGCAGGCAATTAATGAAATGCTGAAATAAAAGAAAACCTTCATCAGAGTTTCAACGGAACGTATATGAGGCAATAAATATAGTAACATATCACGATGGGATGGCGTTATATTGTTCATAGTGACACTTATCCCGGGGACATACCGTCACTATCCTAAATAGAGTTTTTTCGACAATGCTAATACTTTGTTATGCAAGTAACTCGTTTTGCCAGATAGTCATTCTTTTTCATAATTAATTCCGCTTGAATCCATATTCGGAAGCATATAGGCTAAAGTGTCTGAAATCTATGTATAGCCAATCAAATGTATCTCCTTTTACATCCTTGTATTGCATTTGAAGTCGATTTCTCCGTAGTAATCTCCGGCCAGATCGATGACTATGCTACCGTCTTCCTCTCAAAAAGATAACGCAAATCACTGAATCATAAATATGCATCCACCGGGGGGAGAATACGTTTCATCCGTTGGAAAAATTCGGGCATATTATTCAAGCCGTCTGATGATTCCGGAACCATTCATGAACAGGGGATAGCAATACGTAGCT
>VOFK01003960.1_pt1 | contig 15676 bp, 18 predicted proteins | sample 5384121 | NCBI WGS metagenome assembly VOFK01 (sample SAMN12384730, study PRJNA508395) | human gut metagenome | isolation source: healthy gut J | host: Homo sapiens
TCGGTATGCTTCGTTCAATTGTGTACTCAGGCGATCTACCTGCTCGGGGACCTGTTCGATTTCTGGTTCGAATACCGGCGGGTCGTGCCGCAGGGGTTCGTCCGCACGCTGGGCAAACTGGCCGAACTGACCGACCGCGGCGTGCGCGTGGTCTTCTTCACCGGCAACCACGACATGTGGGTGGGCGACTACCTGCACCGCGAATGCGGCGTGGAGATCCATACCGAGCCGCAGGTAGTGACGCTCGCCGGCAAGCGGCTCTTTCTGGCGCACGGCGACAATATCAACGTCGGCCACCTGCCGTGGCTCTGCTTCATGAATCGTGTTTTCCGGTCGCGGCCGCTGCGCTGGCTCTTTTCGTGGGGCGTGCATCCCGACTGGGCGGTGAAGTTCGGCCGCTGGTGGAGCGGTCGTTCGCGCAAGTCGCATGGCGGCGAGTCCGACCGGAGCGTGACCGAACCGTTGATCGCCTATGCCCGCGACCGGCAGCGGATCGATCCGGTCGACTACTATATCTTCGGCCACATGCACTACGCGCGCGACTATGCGGCCGACGGCCTGCGGGTCGTGCTGCTCGGGGCGTGGGACGCTCCGGCCTGTGCCGTGCTGGACGATGCCGGAAAGCTGAAACTCAAACGACTGTGACGTCATGAAACAATACCTCGATCTGCTGCGCAGGATTTGCGACGAAGGCGTCGTGCGGGGCGACCGCACGGGAACCGGCACGCGCAGCGTCTTCGGCCACCAGATGCGTTTCGACCTCGGCGAAGGATTCCCGCTGCTGACCACCAAGAAGGTCTTCCTGAAAGGGGTGATCCACGAGTTGCTCTGGTTTCTGCGGGGCGATACCAACATCCGCTATCTGGTCGAGAACGGCGTGCATATCTGGGACAACGACGCCTACCGCTATTACAACGAACTGTGCGTGCGCCACGGCGTGCTGCCCGTCGACCGCGAGACGTTCCTGTCGGCCGCGGGCGGGGAGTCGCCCGTCGAGGGCTACCGCTTCGGCGATCTCAACCACGTCTACGGCTGGCAGTGGCGCAGTTGGGGACGGCCCGACGGCAGTGCGATCGACCAGATCGCACGGGCCGTCGATACGATCCGCCGCAATCCCGAGTCGCGGCGAATCATCGTCTCGGCGTGGAATGTCGCCGAGGTCGACGACATGGCGCTGCCGCCCTGCCACGTACTGTTCCAGTTCTATGTGGCCGACGGGCGGCTGTCGTGCCAGTTGTACCAGCGTAGTGCCGACACGTTTCTGGGCGTGCCGTTCAATATCGCCTCCTATGCCCTGCTGACGCTGATGATGGCGCAGGTGTGCGACCTTCGTCCGGGTGATTTCGTCCATACACTGGGCGATACGCACCTCTACCTGAACCACATGGAGCAGGTGGCCGAGCAGTTGTCGCGCACGCCGCGCAAGTTGCCTTCGATGCGGCTCAACCCCGCCGTGCGGTCGATCTTCGATTTCCGTTACGAGGATTTTACGCTCGAAGGCTACGACCCGTGGCCGGCGATCAAGGCTCCCATGTCGTTCTGAGGCGCCGGAACGACCGTTAAAAGTTGAAACTGACATGATTTCGATTATCGTAGCCGTTGCCGAAAACGGCGTCATCGGGGATAACAACCGATTGCTGTGGCACATATCCGAGGATCTGCGCCGATTCAAACGCATCACGACGGGGCATCCCGTGGTGATGGGCCGCAAGACGTGGGAGTCGCTGGGCCGGCCGCTGCCGGGGCGGGAAAACGTCGTCGTCACGCGGCGGGAACTGTCGTTCGACGGTGCGCGGACGGTGCATTCGCTCGACGAGGCATACGCTCTCTTCCCGCCGGAGGAGGAGGTGTTCGTCATCGGCGGCGCGCAGATCTACGGCGAGGCGCTGCCTGCGGCCGACCGATTCTACCTCACGCGCGTGCACCGCGCCTACGAGGGCGACGCTTTCCGGTGGGACGCCGCCGAGTGGCGGCTCGTCGGGAGCGAGTCGTTCCCCTGCGGCGAACGGTACGAGTATCCTTCACGTTCGAGACCTACGAACGGAAGCGGTAGGGAGAAGTGCCTTTTTCGTTAAGCCGGATTTGTTCGGACTCTGCCGAGGTGAGAAATGGACGAAAGAGATCAACCATTTCATTAAGCCTAGTGCAGAGCCGAACTCGGTTCGAGCTCTGCCGAAGCGGGAAATGGAAGAATGAAATTCAATCTTAAAACCGAATAAGATGAAAAAGTTGTTTTTGTTGCTTTTGGCGGGATGCCTGTGGTCGCTTGCGGCCGATGCGCAGCCCGTGATCGAAAAACAGGGCTCGAAGAAGGAGCCTTTCACGTTCGTACAGATCGCCGATCCGCAGCTGGGTTTCTGCGACAAGGGGCAGGACTGGCGGTGGACGGTCGACAATCTGAAAGCGACCGTCGCACGTGTCAACGAGCTTAAACCGGCCTTCGTGATCGTGACGGGCGACCTGATACACAACCATAAGAACGCCGAGCAGGCCCGGGCCTACCGTGAGAACATCGCTCTGATCGATGCGTCGATCCCCGTATTCCATATTCCCGGCAACCACGACATTCCCAAGTACGGGGCCGAAGCCCTGGCGCAGTACCTCGACGAATTCGGTTACGACCGCTTCTCGTTCTCCTACAACGGTTCTGCATTCATCGGGCTGAACAGCAATGCGATGGTCTGCGACAGCGAACGTGCGGCGGCCGATGCCCGCGCCCAGTTGGAGTGGTTCGGGAAGCAGTTGGAGCGCTATCGCAAGTGCAATCACATCTTCGTCTTCACGCATCACCCGCTCGTTTTGAGTCCCGACAGCCGGGTCACGCACAAATCGGCCTACGACGAACCTTTCCGCACGGAGTACGCCGCGCTGATGAAGAGATACGGCGTGCGTGCGGTCTTCGCCGGCCACACCCACATCACGGGGCTGACCGAGGTGGCCGGTATTCCGATGATTATCGCGGGAGCGTCGAGCTATCCGCTCTACGGGGCCTCGACGGGCATCAACGTGGTCGATGTCACGCCGACCGGTTTTAGCAGCGAGTTCGTCGCCAACGATCCTGCCGATGGGAATATCCGGTTGCACTGACGGCGGCAGCGGAGCGGACGAGTGAACCGATATTCCGAATTCGGTAAATCTGCGTTTCAGGGGCGATTCGATTGTGCCCTTCCCTTGAATTTTGTAAGAACTTTTGATAAATGCAATAATAATTTGCGTTTACATGGATTTTGTTTTTATGTTTGAGATTGATTACTAATCTTAAATATAAGATGTTATGAAAAAAAAAAATTATTTTTGTAGGTGCAGTTGTTGCTCTGTTGGCAACAGGTGCTTTTTTGTCTGTTCAGTTCTTCTTCTGATGTTTCTCCTTTGTTGAAAGCAAATGTTGAAGCGTTGTCTCGTGGGGAATCCGGGAATCGGCCTTGTCTCGAGAATCCTTATTATTATGGTACTGGAGGTGTATGGGTATGTAATCCTTGTGAATATATGTATAATCTCGGAACACCGCTGAACGAAGGTTCATGGAGTCGATGTTGAAATTGATGAAATATATTTTGTCAAGGTCTGTGGGCCGTCGGATTCATGCTGTTTTGCGCCTGCGGCGGTTCGAACGGGAATGTTTACAAGGGCGAGTTCCGGTGCGAAGAGCGGCCGGAGCCGATTCGGCTGGTCTGCGAACTTTTGTCGGCCGAGATTCCGGGAGCCGTCGTCGGGTATGTCGCCGACTCGTTCTACGTGGCTTACACGATGATGGATCCCGACTATCGGATCGCCGTCTGCGACAAGCGGGACATGCGTCTGCTGGGGCGGTTCGTCCGTGTCGGACGCGGACCGGACGAGTATACTTTATGTCAATGTTTCGGGCCCTCCCGTAACGACTCCCGAGGGGGTGTGCATGTGGTTTTTCTCGAAACGGGGCGTGGACTTGCAACTGTTCCGGTTCAATATCTCCCGTTCGCTGCGCGAGGGAACGACCGTGATCGATGATCGGATCCTGTTTGATGCCGTAAAGTTACGCCGGCAGTTTCCCGATACCCGGAATTTGTTTTATGCGCTGCGGCTTGACGACTCGCTGTGCGTCTGCAAGCTGATCGGCCGGACGGAGGTCGCGACAGTGCTCTATGACTACCGTGCGCAGGAGGTCGTGTACCGCTACGACCTGTGCCGCCAGTCGGCCGTCGTTCCGAATATCGCGGGCGGGACGATCTTCGCCGATGCCGCTGGGGAACGGTTCGTGGAGGGTAGTGCGTTGCTCGATCAAGTCAATTTCTGGAACCGCGACGGCAGCGGTCTGGTGAGCGTTTCCACGCGCCGCCGTCCGGTGACGGCCGAGGAGGTCGAGCAGACGGATGAATCGCAGCGCCGCAGGTATTACCTCGCGATGACGACCACTTCCGACCGTGTGCTGGCTTTCTATCTGGCTGATGCGGCGGCGCCTCCCGAGTTGCATGAATTCGGTTGGGACGGCACTCTGCGCAACGTCTATACCTTCGATTTTCCTGTGACGTCGATCGCTTGCGACGAGGTGACGGGCGACTGTTATGCGTTCCGCTCCGATTCGGAGATTTACCGGTTTCGGTTATCCGAGTGAGCCGGCCTGTTTTCGGCTTGTCCGTTTGTACGGGCAGGCATCAGAGATAAAAAAATAATCGGGGCGTTCGAGATTGCTCGAACGCCCCGATGCCGTTTTTTTCGTCCGTTTCAGTCTGCGACGGGTTGCAGAATGTTCCAGTCGGGGATGCCGATGACGGAGAGGAAAGGCGCGAAAGGCCTCCTCCTCGCGGTCGGTGCCCGCGTCGCGGTAGGTCTCCCAGATTGGTTTCTTGCCGCCGGGGTCTTCGGCGTCGTCGGGATAGCGGCGCAGGCCGATGCGCAGCGTCCCCTCGTTGCGGTGGTCGAACCAGTTGTGCCACTGGATGCCGTCGATGCCGGGCAGGGCGGCGATTTTCTTCCAGCCGTAGGCGAAGCCCGCGCACTGGTTGCGCAGATCGGCTTCGGCGTAGGTGGGGGAGTTGGTTCCCGCTTCGGAGAGCCATACCGAGCGGCGCGTCGTGCCGCGGAAGAGGTTGGCCGGCGTCAGGGCCCATTTGCTGAGCACTTCGAGATTTTTGAGCGTGACGAAGGGGGTGTTCATCGCGAAAGTCGCATTCGGTTCGCGCCACGTACAGGGGTCGGAGATCGTCTCGGGGTAACTGTGGCAGGCGAGCGCCCAGCGAAAGTCGCCTTCCGCGCGACTGAAATCGCCGAGCAGCCCGACCATGTCGCGCACGGGATACCAGCCCGGGTTCGAAGCGCGGCTCCACGAATGGGAGAACGAGGCGAAGAATTCGGCGTTGGCGTCGTATTGGCGGACGATCGAGGCGCACAGGCGCATCGATTTGACGTAGGCGTTCGTGTAGGTCGTGATGAGTTTGTCGTCGCCCATGTTGGTCCAGTCGACGCCGCCGTCGACTTCGTTGTGGACGATCCAGTGCGCGATGCGGCCGTAGGCGTCGTCCTCGCGGCAGTAGCGCTGCGCGAGGAAATCGATCATCGCCGCGTAGGCGCGCACGGCCTTGGGGGTGGTCATGTTGGGCATGGTGTAGGTTCCCCGCGTGTAGTCGGGGTGTTGCAGCAGGGCGCCGAGTTCGGCGTCGCGCGCCTCTGCGGCGGGATCGACCAGCAGGATCACCGCGACGGTAATGTCGCGTGCGGCGGTTTCGCGGAGCGTGGCGTCGAGCGCATCGAGCTTTTCGGTGTCGAAATAGTAGGTTTCGCCGCAGTAGGCGTGTTCGACCATGCCGGCCTTTGCGGGCGACAGGTACATGAATTGCAACGGACTGACGTTGACCGTGGCGCTGGTGATGCCCAGGTCGTCCAGATCGCTCGTGTAGTCGCCGGCGTAGAATCCGCCCAGTCCCTTCTTCGACCGCATCGGTACGGGCGGCAGGTTACGCAGCGCGGCGACCTCGTCGGCGTAACGGCCGTGCGAGACGATGCGGTCGCCCTCGGCCGTGCGGCATACGACGGCCCATTGCGACAGCAGCCGGTCGTAGGGAAATCCTTCGGGCGAGGCCATGCGGTCGAGCGTGACGTCGAACGGACTCTGCGTGAGCGGTGTGGCGTATTTCTGGTAGGCGGTCTCGATGCGGGTGATGTCGGCGTAGGGCGGCAGTTCGTAGAGCAGGAAGCTCCCTTCGCCCGCATAGCTGCCCGTGATGCGGATTTTGTCGGCGGTCGCCTCGACGCGGTCTACTTTGCTCGTGTACGATGCGTGGAGGTACTCTTTGAGCCGTTCCTCGTAGACCGATGCATTCTGGTCGTTCTCGTTTTCGGCCGCGTCTTCGGCACGTTCGGCGTCGGTCATTTCGCGCAGCCGCAGGTTGCGCAGACGGATGTCGGCGTCCTTCACCGTGCCGAAGTCGATACGCAGCAGGTTGCCCGCTTCGCCCCAGAAGAACTCCTCGCGGCATTTGCGGATGCGCACGCTATACTCCTTCCATGTGTCGGGCGGCCTCGAACGGCGTGGTGACGATCGTCCGTTCGACGTCGGGCATCACTTCGCCGTCGACTTCCGTCCAGAAGAAGAGCTGTATGTGGTCCGTGCGACGGTCGGTTTGATATTCGAAGGCCAGTACGTTGAGGTCGGCGGGGACGTTTCCGTCGAAGGGAACGGTGCAGAAATAGGGATCTTCTCCGGTAGTATGGATGCGGTAGACGCCCGTCGTCTCTTCTTCGATTTCGATGTCGTTCTGTACGCGGGGATCCATGTTCGGCACGAGCGTCAGCGGGGCGAGAGGCTCGGGGGCGGGCGGCGTGTAGACATCGGGGTCTTCGTTTTCGCAGGCACTCCCCGCGAAGAAAGCAGCAGTGCGGCGGCGAGCGTGTGCAGCGCGCCGTGCAGCAGGCGTCCGGAGCAGCCGGTTCCGGACGGGAATCGGAAATTCGTTTTCATGTTTTTCTGAAAATTTGGAAGTGACGAAGCCGTCGGCAGGCGACGTTCGTAATTTTTCAATTTTTTAAGTAAAACAAGGCGCATGCCGGTTTACTGCATGGCCGGAACGGAAAAATTGCGCTTCGGAACGCCGCGTCCGGTGTGCGGAAGGCCGTTCGCCCCTCTCTCCGGTTGCGTGCGCCGGATGCGGGGAAGGAGGTCGTTCTGGCGGAACGGCGTTTGAAAATAGGTATTTATACTGTTTCCCCGTCCGATACGTTACCGGTAACTTTGCCTGATGCAAAGTTGTAGATTATGAGTCGTTATTTCGAAATGCTGATGGAGGACGTTCGCTTCCGCGAGGGGTTGAAGTCGTGCATGAACTGCGGGATCTGTACGGGAGTCTGTCCTGCGGCCGAGTTCTACGATTACGATCCGCGCCAGATCGTGGCGATCGTCCAGACGCGCGACGAGGAGCAGATCGAGCGTCTGTTGAAGGGCGACACGATCTGGTTCTGCGGCGAGTGCATGTCGTGCCGTCCGCGCTGTCCGCGCGGCAATACGCCGGGATATGTCATTCAGGCGCTGCGTACGCTGTCCCAAAAGCTGGGCTTTTTCGTCGAGAGCGAGAAGGGGCGCCAGCAACTCGCGCTCAAACGCACGATCGGCGAGAATATCCTGCGCACGGGGTATTGCGTGACGCCCAAGCTCGTCGCTCCCGACCTGCATCCCGAACAGGGGCCGGTCTGGAGTTGGGTCTACCGCAACGACCGCGAGATCTACTGCCAGTTCAACCCCACCTACGACCGTCCGGGGCCGGGCGCCGTGCGCCGAATCGACGACGCCACGCTCGGCGAGCTGCACCGCATCTTCGACGAAACGGGCGGTACGGCCTTCTTCGAGAACATCGAACGCTGCTCCGAGCGCAAGGCGCGCGAGTTGGGATACGACGGTGCCGACGAGCGTTATTTCATGGATGTATACACCCGCAATTCACAGAACGAGGATGAATAGAAATTGGCAAGACTACCAGAAGGAGATCGCCGACGACCGCTATTACTACGTGCGCAGCTGCATCCGGCAGAACTTTTTCCCGGGCAGCGAGAAGGCTTTTTTGGATATCATGCACGACGATCTGGGTCGCGACTGCTTCGACGATCCGCTCCACACCTCCTGCACGGGCATCGGCTATCACGCCGATATCGTGCCGTTGGAGACGATCATGACCGTCGTGGCGCGGCAGTTCGCGCTGATGGGCGAGGCGGGCTACGAGAACTTCATCTCGTCGTGCATCACCTCGTTCGGCATCTACACCGAGATACTGGCCACGTGGGAGGAGTTTCCCGAGACCGAGGAGCGGGCGCGCGAGGCGCTCTACAAGGCCACGGGCCGCACGCTGGTCAAGCCCAAGAATCTGGCGCACACGTCGGACGTCGTCTTCCACCACCGCGAGGCCATCGCCGCACGCGCCAGGCACCGGCTGGTGAATGTGCTCACGGGCGAGCCGCTGCGCGTGGTGGAGCATATCGGCTGCCACTACGCCAAGATCTTTCCCAAGTCGGGTGTCGGCGGTTCGGAGTTCCCCTACGTGCTCTCCGGCATGGTCGAGTCGTGGGGCGGCCAGTGCGTCGACTATCCCGAGCGGCGCCACTGCTGCGGCTTCGGGTTCCGCAACTATCTGGTGCAGGCCAACCGGGGCTATTCGGTGGCCAACACGCAGAAGAAACTCGAAAGCATGGCCCCCTACAAGCCCGATTTCATCGTGGCCAACTGTCCCGGCTGCGCGATGTTCATCGACAAGTGGCAGTATACGATCGCCGAGATGGAGGGCCGTACCTACGGCGAGAACGGGCACGGCATTCCGGTGCTCACCTACGAGGAGATGGCCGGACTGGTGCTCGGCTACGATCCGTGGGCGCTGGGGATGCAGATGCACCAGGTCGACGTCGAACCGCTGCTGGACAAGATGGGCATCGAATACGATCCGGCAGCCAAATATCTGGGAATGAACGGAAAATATATCGGACAACCCGCCTCCGCCATCGTCAATTGCGGTTCGCAGGATACGGTCTACAATATCAAACAGTGATGGGAAAACGCGTAATCGTCGTCGGCGGGGGAATCGCCGGCATGCAGACGGCATTGAAACTCTCCGCCGGAGGCGTCTCTGCGCTCCTGTTGGAGCGCGACGCCGACCTGGGCGGAAAACTCACGGGCTGGCACAAACTCTTTCCTTCGTTCACGCCGGCGCACGAGGTGCTGGACGAACTGCGCCGTCGGCTCGCCGCCAGCGACGTCGAGGTGCGCACGCGGTGCGAGGTCGCGGAAGTGGCGCGCGACGGCGTGACGCTTTCGACGGGTGAACGGCTGGAAGCCGACGCCGTGGTGGTCGCTACGGGCTTCACCCTTTTCGACGCCCGCATCAAGGAGGAGTACGGTTACGGCATCTACGACAACGTCTACACGACCGTCGACATCGAGCGGATGCTCAACGAGGGGCGCGTGGCGTTGAAGGACGGCACGGCGCCGCGCCGCATCGCCTTCCTGCACTGCGTCGGTTCGCGCGACGAGAAGGTCTGCCAGCACCACTGCTCGAAGGTGTGCTGCATCACGGGCGTCAAACAGGCCATGGAGCTCAAGGAGATGTTCCCCGCGGCCGACGTCTTCAATTTCTATATGGACATCCGCATGTTCGGGCCCGGCTACGAGGAGATGTACCGCGACGCCCAGCAGCGGCTCAACATCCACTTTGTGCGCGGCCGCATTTCGGAGGCCAGCCCGACGCTCGACGGCCGCGTGCAGATCAAGGCCGAGGATACGCTCACGGGGCGTCCGCTGAAAATGTCGGTCGACATGCTGGTGCTCATCGTCGGGATGCGCAGCAATGCGTCGAACGCCCGTTTCGCGGCCGGAGCGGGGCTCGGCGTGCAGCCGAGCGGGTTCCTGGCGCCCCGCGACGCCTTCCTTCACAATGTCGAGAGCGGCGTCGACGGAATCTTCTACGCCGGAGCGGTCACTGCGCCCAAGAATATCGGCGAGTCGTTGTCGGAGGCGGTCGTGGCGGCCGACCGTGCGGCGGAATATCTCAAACGTGCATAGGACGATGGCGACGGTGAATTTCGGATTCGGCATCAACAAGCCGCGCGTGATCGATCTGGATCGCAACAATCTGCGCAAGAGCGACGAGATCCTGCGCGAGATGCCCGAGTTGCAGACCTGCATCGGCTGCGGGGCCTGCACGGCGCTCTGTACGGCGGGCAACCTGACGTCGTTCAACTTCCGCAAGGTGCATACGCTGGTGCGGCGCGGCGAGTACGAGGGAGCCTACGAGGAGATGAACAAATGCATGTTGTGCGGCAAGTGCCGGCTGGCCTGCCCGCGGGGGATCAACACGCGCGGCGTGGTGATGCTCATCAAACGTAAACTGGGGGATTTCTGACGATGAAGTTTTACGCACCCTTCTGCCTGCCGTTTCTCGTCGGCGCTCTGGTGATGGCCGCCGTCATCGCGTGGAAATACGTCGTGTGGTTCGCCGAACTGCCGCGCGCGGACAAGAAGCGGGTGCTGTTCGGCATCCCGACGCCGCGGACGCTCGGAGCCGTCGGGGAGGTGATCGGCGAATGCCTGCTCCATCGCCGTATCTTCCGCGTCAATCCGCTGCTGGGATACATGCACATGTCGCTGGCCTTCGGCTGGTTCCTGCTCATCGTGGTGGGGTGGGCCGAGACGATCGCCTACCTCGGCTTGCGCTGGGTGCCGTTGCAGGGACATGTCTTCTTCAAGTACTTCGCGCCGACGCTGATGCTGCGCGAGAAGCCCTTCTTCGATTTCGTGATGGACTTGCTGCTGCTCTTCGTCCTGTCGGGCGTGGCGCTGGCATGGGCCAAACGTTTCTGCTCGCGGGCGATGGGAATGCGCCGCACGACCCGACACGTGCCGGGCGACCGGATCGCCCTCACGGCACTGTGGTTCGTCTTTCCGGCGCGGCTCGCGGCCGAAAGCATCACCTGCGGCATCTACGGCATGGGAGGCTTCCTGACCGGAGGGCTGGGGGGCGCTGCTGGCCGAGCATCTCGGCCGGTCGACGCTCGTCGTGCTCGAACAGGGGGCGTGGTGGTTCTATTCGATCGCGCTCGGCGTCTTCTTCGTCGCGTTGCCGTTTTCGCGCTATATGCATATCTTCACCGAGATCCCGCTCATCTTCCTGCGTCGCTACGGCGTGCGTCCGCGCGAGAAGGAGTCGTCGGCCGACCGCTTCCAGATCGAAGCCTGCTCGCGGTGCGGCATCTGCATCGACCCCTGCCAGTTGCAGAGCGTGCTGGGCATCGACGACGTGCAGTCGGTTTTACTTTTCTGCGCGACCGCCGCTACGGGATGCTGACGCGCGAAGTGGCGCAGAACTGCCTGATGCTGCGGCCGCTGCCAGACGAAATGTCCGGTGGGGATCGATCTCAACACCCTGCGGCTCAATTCGCGCGACACGATGCGCAACACCCCCGACGAACGGCGCTACGACTACTTCAAGGGACTCGACCGCTCGGAAGGCGAAGGGAAGGTCGGCTATTTCGCGGGCTGCATGACGCTGCTCACGCCGCGCACGATGACGGCCATGGAGCGCATCTTCATGGCTGCCGGCGAGGAGGTGTGGTGGGCCGACCGCAACGGCGGGGTCTGCTGCGGCCGGCCGCTCAAACTTTCGGGCGAAACCGACTCGGCGCGCCGCATGATGGAGTACAACACGCAGCTCTTCCGCAGGCACGGCATCCGCACGCTCGTCACCTCGTGCCCGATCTGTCTGAAAGTCTTCCGCGAGGAGTACCGGCTCGACGGTATCCGCGTCATCCATCATTCGCAGTATATCCTCGAGCTGCTGTCCGCCGGCCGGCTGAGGCTGGAACGCGGCGCGGCGAGCTATGCCTATCACGACCCCTGCGAACTGGGGGCGCGGCAGCGGCATCTACGACGAACCGCGCCGCGTGATCGAGGCGGTCGGCACGCTGCTCGAACCGGCGCATACGCGCGAAGATGCGCTCTGCTGCGGGTCGTCGGTGGCCAATACGGTCATTTCGGACGGCGATCAGGTGCGCATCGCCACGTCGGTGGCCGGCGAACTGACGGCCACGGGCGCCGATGCGATCGTCACGGCCTGCCCGCTGTGCAAGAAGGCGCTCGTGCGCGGCACGACGACGGAGGTGTGCGATCTGGCCGAGATCGTAGCCAAACGGATTCGCTGAATCCGCCTGTCCGCCGGCCTGAAAGCCTGACGACCCGCCGGACGGCCGACTGCCCATCCGTCTGTCTGTCGCCCGCCGTTCTTCCGCTGGCGGGCGGAAGAGTGCGGAGATACGGAGAATACCCGCTCGTGCGGTCGGTTCGTAAACGGCTGTACGGCAGTCGAAAGGGGTTGCGAGAACGGGAAAGTTGCGATTTTATTTGGCAGATTCGAAAATTTGCCTTATCTTTGCATTCACAAAAGCGATAGATCGGGTGCCGCGGCACCGCATCGAACGATACATCGCGGGATAGAGCAGTTGGCAGCTCGTCGGGCTCATAACCCGGAGGTCGGAGGTTCGAGTCCTCCTCCCGCTACCAAAAGCAGACAACTTGAAAGGGTTGTCTGTTTTTTGTTTTCATGAATTTCTGCGGGACGATCCCTTTTCATATTGTTGCTGTGCTTAGGGTCTTTCGACCTTGCCGGAAAGACGCAGCCCCTGCCACCCGCAATGAAGCGCTGCTCTGTTCGCAACAGTTCGCTCGCATCCTCCTTCCGATTGCGGACTGAGATGTTCCGATGCGAAAAGGGATGGTTTCGGATTTCCGTAATCGGATGCCATATCACGGAATATTTCAAACACCTTGTTCTCCGAAAAAGTTCGATAAATGCCTTTTCCCTTTGTCCCATTCGACTCCTCCGGAATTAGGTTTTCATCGTGTTCCAATATCGAAGACCTCCATGTAGAGGCGGGCTTCGCGCGGTCGGTCTGTTTCCGCAGTTGCGGAGCTCGGGAGTCTGTTTTGCGGCTGGTCTTCCGACGGCGGCGCATGTATGCGTCGCGGGAGGATATTCGTTTTGAAAAATAGCGTGAAAAAGTTTGAATTATGATTTGAAAAGTTCATCTTTGCAAAAACGGAAGAGTTATGCGTAATCGGATTTTCGGGTGGATCATGACGGTGGGATTCGTCGTTGGCGGCGGGGAGGTTGCGGCACAGGAGCCGCTGCGGCAAGGACCGCAGGAGGAGGGTGTCGTGCTGCGTTTCGACGAGGCTAGGCGCGATACGCTGGCCGACGTGCTGTCGGCGACGGAGGAAACTCTGCCGGCCGCTGCCGGGCGGCCGTTCGCCTACAAACTCAACCGCCGCCGCGTAACCCGCGAAGAGGCTTACGGGCGGGTTACATTGTGGAACGTCCGCCGCGTGCGGGTCAAGAACCGTCGTATGCGACTTGCCGATACGACACGGCGCGAACGGGTGCGACTGTTGAAATTCTTCGTCGAACGCGACCGCCGCAAGGGCGTGCGGCCGCATCTGCAAGGTAACGTCGCGGGGTACAGGTGGAGTGCGACGAGTCTGGAAGGCGCACGGCAGCGCAGGCAGGCAGTGCATATCCGCACCTATACGCTGCGTGCGGAATACGATTCGCTGCGCCGTGCCGGTGGCATCGACCGGTCGGGTCGCATTCCCGACGGATTATGGCATCCGCTGCCGCACGACGCCCGTTATTTGCTCGACGGGATCGAAGTACCGGGCAGGGTTTTCCAGTTCATCGACGGATTGATCCTCCGTTCGCTCGACATTCGTACCGATTCGGCGACGATCGACGGACGTCCGCTCGTCGTCGGGAGAACCTATGCCGACCGTGCGCCGCTGGTCGAGATCGACGGAATGCCGTCGGATGTCGGAGAGTGGCTGCGGATGTGTCGGGCGAACGTCTTCTCGTTGGAGGCGGAGGTTCCGATGTACTATTATTACCTGCTGCCCGTCGAAGCGGTCGAAACCTTCGGCCGGCGCGGCCGGTTCGGCGCCGTCTGCATCGAACCGGCGCGCTGAGGGAGAAAATGCGGCGGATGAAAATTTCGTAAAAAATGGTCGGGACGGTCGCGGATTCCGAAAAAAATGTTGTACCTTTGTCCCCGATATCGGGAAGCCATGTACAAAGACCATCCGAACATATCCGCCTCTTTCGCGTTTCGGCGAACGAAGGGTAATCCGTCGGATTACGATACTTGCGGGCTTCTTATTTTCCAATTTAAAGGGTAACTGTTTTTCAGTTACTCTTTTTTTATGTACGCAGATGAAGAGATTGTTGCAGGGCGCCGAAGTGTGGCGTGACGGAGGGTTCGTGCGGGCCGACGTGCTCGTCGACGGCGACCGGATCGCGGCCGTGGGGCTCGGGTTGCCGGCCGAAGGGTGCGAGGTCGTGCCGCTCGGAGGAATGAAGATTCTGCCGGGGCTGGTCGATGTGCACGTACACTTGCGCGAACCCGGCTTTACGGCCAAGGAGACCATTGCCACGGGAACGCGCGCGGCTGCTCACGGCGGTTATACGACCGTTTGTCCGATGCCCAATCTTTCGCCTGCGCCCGATTCGCCGGAGCATCTGGCCGTCGAGTTGGAGGCGATCCGGCGCGACGCCGCGGTGCGGGTCGTTCCCTACGGCTGCATCACCCGCGGGCAGAAGGGGCGCGGCGAGCTGGTCGATTTCGCGGCGCTGGCGCCCGACGTCGTCGGCTTCTCGGACGACGGCCGCGGCGTGCAGGAGGAGGCGCTCATGCGCGAAGCGATGCGCAGGGTAGCCCGCACGGGGCGTCCCGTGGTCGCCCACTGCGAGGTCGAGGCCCTGCTCGACAAGGGATATATCCACGACGGCGGCTATTGCCGCGCGCACGGTCATCGGGGCATCTCGTCCGAGAGCGAGTGGCGGCAGGTCGAGCGCGACATCCGCCTTGCGGCCGAGACGGGGTGCCGCTACCATGTCTGCCACGTCTCCACGAAGGAGAGCGTCGAGCTGGTGCGCCGTGCCAAAGCGGCCGGACTGCCCGTGAGTTGCGAGACGGCGCCGCACTATCTGGTGCTGTGCGACGAGGATCTGCGCGAGGAGGGACGCTTCAAGATGAACCCGCCGCTGCGCAGCCGTGCCGACCGCGAGGCGCTCGTGGCCGGCTTGCAGGACGGGACGATCGAGGTGATCGCCACCGACCATGCGCCCCACACCGCCGCCGAGAAGGCCCGCGGGCTGGCGGGCAGCGCCATGGGCGTCGTGGGGTTGGAATGCGCCTTCGCGGTGCTCAATACGGCGCTCGTCGGGCGGGGGATCATCTCCTTCGCGCGGCTGGTGGAGGCGATGGCCGTCGCGCCGCGCCGCATCTTCTCGCTCGGCGGCGGCACGATCGCTGCGGGCGAGCCGGCCGACCTGACGGCGGTGGACACCGAGCGGGCGGGGACGGTCGATCCCGACCGCTTCCCTGTCGATGCGCAGCACCCCCTTCGCCGGAATGGCGGTGCGGGCGAGGTGATGCTGACGCTGGTCGGGGGCCGCGAAGCCTATCGCAACGGGGATTTGAAAAGATAACACAATACTATGAATATGAAACCTTATACGAAGAAAATCGTTCTGGAAAACGGACAGGAGTTCTACGGATACGGCTTCGGGGCGGACAAGGAGGCGATCTGCGAGATCGTGTTCAACACCTCGATGGTCAGTTACCAGGAGATCATGTCCGCCGATCCCGTCCTACACGGACCAGATGGTCGTGATGACCTACC
>VOFK01003169.1_pt1 | contig 15673 bp, 21 predicted proteins | sample 5384121 | NCBI WGS metagenome assembly VOFK01 (sample SAMN12384730, study PRJNA508395) | human gut metagenome | isolation source: healthy gut J | host: Homo sapiens
ATCTCCTTTATTTAATTTATATACTTTATTTATCGTATATGTTTTATGTACATTTGTCAAGTCTTTCCTGGCATGCTTGCGCCTGAATTTGCATTCTTTTTTGTATTGCGTTTTGTCTTACTTTTTGATATACTATAGGTGAACGGAGGATTACAAAATGCTATTTGAATGGGACGATGTAAAAGAGAAAATCAATATCGCCAAGCATGGTCTAGACTTTGGAACCGCTGCACTGGTATTTCGAGACGAAAACCGGATAGAGTTTTACGATGAAGCGCACTCTACAGATGAGGATCGCTACATCACCATCGGTCAAATCAACGGCATCGCCGTCACTGTAATTGTCATGGTAGTCTATACGGAACGTGAAAGAGCCATTAGGCTGATCTCTGCTCGTAAGGCTACAACGCAAGAAGGGAGGATGTATTATGATTACACGCAAAGAAATTAACTTTGAATGCGCCTCTGACAGAGGCACAAAGAGAAATGCTAAACACGTTGGCTGCTACACCGGCAATTCCAGACGAAGATTGCCCCGAACTTACGCTGGAACAATTAGCAAAATTCAAAAGAATATCAGAAGCAAACCGGGAATCCCGCTGCAAGCAAACTGTTACGCTGCGGCTGTCCCCTCAAGCCATGCGCCGAGCAAAGTCCCTCGGTAAAGGATATACCTCCGTTCTTAGTCGAATCGTCGAGAACGCATTATTAGACCCGGCAACCATTCAGAAAAACCTGTAAAAATCACGCACCAGAGGAATCCCTCTGGTGCGTCTTATTTATTATGCATACAGTATTTACGATATATATGATAAATAATATGTGCAGGATATTTCAAGTATCCCACCACTTTCGGATCGTCTTTGGATCAAGTCCTGTATCTCTATTGCAGTCCGCTTTTCGTCCGGTTGGATGCTGTTCGCGCCACGCGTGGACTTTTTCCTGCGCCGTACCGCTTCCGCACGGTCGGCCTTCCGCAGCCTTCATTGGAATTCCAATCGCTTTCATATCCTCTTTTCGCCTTCGCGCCAAATAGAGATGCTTTTCCTGCGTCAACCCGTTTCTTCTGTTCCGCTCTATATGAACGTCCGTCAGCGCCTCTATATCGGAAATCGTAAAGTTGTAATATTCCCGGTCATACGCCTCCAGCGCACTCTTAATATCATCCTCAGTCAACGCATTCTCATGTTGCACCATCTGGAGATCCTCAAATGCAATCTGCATATCCTTCCGAAGCTGCGCCTTCGGAACATCGCACTTATAGGCGTAAATTGCCATACACATCAAAAAGAAATACCGGTGTCCGCCCCGAATTGATAATATCTGCCGCAGCCACCAATGGTAAAGTGCATACGGATCGTCGCCATGTACCTTTCCTGCAATGTCCCATTTTTTCGGGTACTTTTCGCCCTTGACAATAACTCGATCATACCACTCCGGATACGCTTCCCGCGCTGCCGCTCTCGTTATCTTCGACGGTCTAAACGGCTTATTGACATCCACCCGATTTTCCGGTCTGGCATAAGCGTTCAAATATTCCAACGTCACCGGCTCGCCGGTCCGGAACGCCACAATCTGATTGCCATGCTTTTCGTTGATGCTGCCAACCATGCGGAAGCTCTGGTTGATGGACTGATACTGAATCTCTTTGTTTTGCGACGTCGCCTTATATTCCCACATCCGAAACGTAAGATCATACTTTAGGCTTTTCAACTGGATTTTAATATTCGGGTATAGATCGATCGGCTCCCGGAAAAAATAGCAAACATGCAGACCGGTCCTGACAGAACGAGATACGTCGGCATCGGCAAGCGGCGAAGCCGCGTCGGATCGCCGCCAAATCGCAAAAATAAATTTCGCAACTCCTTCAGACCAACACCATCCAAATCGAAGATCAGTGCGTTCATCCGCTGCGCGTGCTCCAGCTTATTGGATTTCCCGCGATAGGACAGTCCGCTGCACAGCGTCAGCGGATTTTGTTCGATAAATTCCATGTAGTCATTTTCCCACTGATCGGAGAACATGATTCTTCGGCGCATTCGATTAAAACCATCGGACGTTTGCTCCCGATACAGATAAATTGCGTTGGGATGAGAATAATCCATATGCTGCTCGTCAGATCGCTCGTTATTCGGGAACATCTCTCTCTGTAAAAATCATAGCCGCTGACCTCCGGAAATTGAGAACTCAAATACTCATATCCTTCAGTGTAATTCTGTGTCATACACAAAGTCCTCCCAGTAAAAGAAAAAGAAGCAAAAAGAAAAGTCCGCTGCGGCGGGGATTCCAAACCATCCGGATTTGCCCACCGCCTTTCCCACAGGCTTACGCCTGCCGGTACGCCCACAGGATTCCCCACACCATAAAGGCGTGGAGAATCCTGATGGACGACCTTGGAAAAGACCGTGGACAAATCCTACCCTGCTATCGGATGGGCTGCGCCCCCCGATCCAGCACCCAGCAAATTGCATACAAACTGCTGACCCCCTGCTCGCTTCCTAAAAAGAGAAATTTTTTATTTTTTCGCAACAAAAATCCAGCCCCTGTTCTAGCCTTAGACCCCTATACGGGGGCTTAGATTATCAATAGCTTTTTCCCTATTTTTTGACCGTTATTATAGCCTGTCCAAAACGCGATTTCAAGGGTTGCGGACAGGCTATTTTGCTAACCTTTTTTTGCTCCAGCCCGCATCTCCGCGGGGACGATTCCAAGCGGCTTTGTATGCTGAATGATATATTCCCAATAGCCTGCTCTATAGTTTGCCCGAAGCTGCCGTGAGAACAGCGCATTGTGCAAAAGCTTAATTTCTTTCCAGTTTTCTGCTTCCGTCAGAGCCTCATAACCGTTTCCGTGGCAAATCAGCGTAATGCCTACCTCGGCAAGCAGTCCATTTTCTTTAGTCAGAAGATCTTCCTCGATTAATTGCCTTGCCTGGCTCTCTGTAAAATCGACCGAGTAAGGACTCTGAAGTACCGTCTCCCATACCTTTGCCGTCAGCAGCTTATTCCTGCCGGTTTTATACCGTATTTCTTTTTCGGAGGACATCACGACCACATACCCGGTATGTACCTTTTTCGGTCGCAGCCCTCTATCCGCATTTGCTCTTTCCCGCGAAATTCTGAGAAGGTTCGCATTGAGGGCGCGCTGGTCGGCGATTTCAGCCGTTTTCCGCTCCACCTGCTGTAAAAGGTCGTCTATCTGCGCTTGCGCCCTCTGTGCGGCTCTGTCGGCCTCGTGTGCCGCCTCCTGTTTTACTCTGGATATCTCCCGCGCGGCGTTACTTTCTGCTTCCTTTTTTTCGCGCCTGGCTCTATCTCGCTGATCTAAAAGCGTCTCATATTCCTGCTTTGTTTGAATCACATGGGAACACTCCTGATCGGCTAGACTGTCCACGGATTTATATCCGCCCGTCCACTGTCTTTTTACATACTCGATACCTCATTCGCCTCCCATCAAAGGCCGCGGATATAGTTGTCCGCTACAACACTGATTCTATTATGCCCCAGCGCCTTGCTGCAGACCAGCATAGCAGCCTTGTCCAGCTTCTTGCCCGCTTCATCCTTGCGGCAAGTGTAGACGTCACTCTGATATCTTTTTCCGGTTCCTTTATTCACCCGGTCAAACGGAATTTCACTGATCTTTCTTGCATGAGCTTTGTAGATAGCAACTGCGTATTCTGAGCGGTAACTATGAATATCCGCGCATTGGTGAATGAACTGCCAGACCTTTTCTTCGGGCAGCGTGTTCTTCATCCGGTCGATGATCTGTGTCTGATTTTTCCCTATAATGGGGCTTACGCGCTCCCTACCGCCTTTTCCGTTCCGCACATGGATGAAATACTCGCCTTCAAACATTCGCGTGTCCTGTAGCATCTGAAGCCGCTTCGTGTCACCCGGCGTCCGCTGCTGCTCTGGGATCTGTTCTAGCGCCGTGATCTGCGCTTCGATCTGTTCCCGTGTCACCAGATCCGTTCCCTTCAGGTCTGCCAACTCGCTGCGTCGCAGCCCGGTTCCCCGGCAGAATTTTATCAGCTCATCGTTGTTAGCTTCCGAGAAGTGCCGATCCCGCTTGGCGTCTCCCCTGCTCCGTTTGATTTCTGATCGGTTCCGCTTCGGCGGCTTGAAGTAGTCTTCATCGTCTGGTTTTATGCCATACAACTTTCCCAAGGCTTTCGCCTCGGCCTGAATCGTCCATGCAGATAGATCCTGGTCAACTCGCACCTGCAGCCACTCGTTGACATACCTTTTTGCTTTCTTCAGCGTCGTACATTCCGGGTATTTTTCCTTGACATACTTCAAGAAGTACTTTATGTGCTTCCAGTAGGTCTTGTATGTGTTGACCGAGAAGATCTTATCATCGGCTGCCCCATTCAAAACTGCCTCGCGCTTGCTTTCGCCCAGCGCCAGCATAGATGTCAATTTTTCATACGCCTGCTGGTGCAGATCCTTCGAGTATGATTTGTTTTTTCGCCCCAAATGGTAGCCCCCTTTTCACTACGATATATAACTTACATAAGTTATATATCGTATATACTTTATTTCAATTATATCAATTATTTACATTATATCATCGTTCAAGCTAAGCCGCTTCACGTCAGTTTCCGAAGAAACCTCGACGATCAGCAAAGTACACTTTTTTAAGTCTTATGTGTGACTGTTTTGAAGATTTCTCTTCTACACTTTTTTCTTGCTTATGTGTGCAGCCTATTTATTAGCGTCTACGGCAGTTGAGGTTCTGTCGAATCCTTTTCCGAGGGATCAGCTCTCCAGTGCTTTCTACAGTACACTGGCAACGTTCAGTAGGTGGATGGTGAACAGATGCGTTCTGCTTACCTGTGCTTTCACAAAGATTACTCGCAGCAGGGTCCATGATGTGCTTTCCAATTCACAAAGGTTACTACGGCAAGCCCACACATCACAAAGGTGCATCATACCTTTTTAGCGGCTCTAAAATAAAAACTGCTAAACCCCCAACAACTGCCGGGACGCTCTAGGCCTAATTACTATTTATCCTCGCCCAGACGAGCCTATTTGTTCGCATTTTCAGTATGGCACAAAAAAGTAAATCTTTGTCAACATAAACCGAGTATATTCAGATATAACGGTTTACCCGTTCACGTCATTGCGCAAACGGGTAAACCGTTATATGACCTTTAATGTGTTATTTTTCCCTAAATTTCCCCGTCCTAGAAACATCGACCGCTTCCATTACTTTTTTCTTTTGAACTTTGCTCAAAAATCCATTCTATAATATTTGTTTCCAGCGCTAAATCCTACGCTTCAGTATTTTACTCTCTTTTCTCTATATCTTTAATAATTGCACCGCTCTCGCCAAGGGACTAAGCTGTCCCCTTGTCTCTCATCCGTTATGTTACATATCTCCGTTTCATTGTAAAAAAAACGAATATATGCACAATCAAAGTGATAGCTCAACTACGAACTTGTTTTTATCTCCACGATATTTTGCTACAGAATATTCAATTGGCTCATTATTTGCAGAGCGCCCAATTGTTGTTGTCATTTGGATAGGAGATCCAAAATCAATATGCAACAATTCACTCTCATATTTCCCTGCTGCCACCGCCTCAATCTGTCTTGTCGCAATGCAGACCCGTGTTCTCTCATCTCTGCTCAGGAACTCGTATAGACCGAGCCTCTCCATATCCTGATGAAGGATATCCTTACATGTCATTGGTAAATATGTAGACAATACTACTATTGGCTCAAAATCTGCATACCTTAATCGATTCAGTCGAATTACTGGCTCCTTAGATCCAAATACTTCTGTTACTTCCTGGGGAGCTTCCACGCAACTCATATCTAGCACTTTAGTAGAAGGCACAAGGCCAAGTCGACCGATCTGGGCAGAAAAAGGCTCCAGTTTTCTCATAAAATCCTGTACAATTTTGGGTTTTGCCACAAACGTCCCCTTTCCCTTGACGCGATGCAATTTCCCTTCCATCACCAATCCCATAATTGCTTGTCGAACTGTTGTTCGACTAAGTTGGTACATCTGTCCTAGTTCACTTTCTGTTGGAATGTAGTCCCCAGGTTGCAATTCACCAGAGTTGATCATATCCAAAATAATATTCTGGAGCTGGTAATATAGCGGAATTGGAATCTCTCGATTAATGCGCTGATTCGAATCAAACATATAAGTCAACCCTATTCTTTCTTTTTTAGTATGATAATCTGTCTAGACAAACAATATACAAGAAGTTGTATTGTTATATATTCTTATTATAACATTACGTGATTGTTCAATCAATGATTTCTATCTATTTTTATCTTATCTTATTCGTTATTTTTATTAGGAAATAGAAATATATTGACAATCCTATTGTTTTTTTTGTATATTATGTTATGACATTGGTACATTAAGAAAGGATGGTGATGATAACCCCGCTATCGAATCTTTCATAAAACATGAAAATAGACCCGCCAACAATTATTTTACAAGGAGGCCTTTTATCATGCAGCAAAAAATCAGAGCTATACTTTTTTCTTTCTTAATTTGTATTTGTCCTCTTACCTTTTCCGGCTGTTCAAATGCTCCAGCAGCCCCTGCCGATTCACTGATTTCTTCTTCCTCGGAAGCAGAAACAGCAACAACTCAACCAGACACTAACAGCCATGATGCCGTAAACTTGGCTATTGTTCTTCCAGGCCTTGATTCCGCCAACTGGCAAAAAATCGCTACTGCCGCCCGCAACGCCTGTAAAGACGCTGAAGAGGAATTTGGATGTCCTATCAATCTGATCGTACAAGGTCCTGCCGGCGAATCTGATGCGGAAGGCTATATTGCCTGTTTGGAGAATGTCATCGCTTCCGAGGATCTTGATGGGTTGATTGTAGCATCTCTCTATCCAGACCCGGTTGTCCCCCTATTGTGGCAGAAGCATCTTCTATGGGTATCTGGGTAAACCTTTATGCATTTACAATTTCCGGATCAGAGGACAACTGGCATTCCATTTATCTCGCTGGCAGTTATGATGCGGGTGTTTTCGCTGCAGATGCAATAAAAAGCTCTATTGATGCTGAAAATTTAGATCCTAGCGGTAAAATCGCTCTTTTTATGTCTGTAATCAACACATCTGGCGAGGAAATGTTCCAAGGGCTGTATGACCGACTTAGTGAAGTCCTTCCCACTGCGGAAGTTCTGGAAATTCAATACAACGAAAATGATATTGATAAAGGCATCGGTCAAATTGAAGCAACTTTGGCCACCTACGGAGACGAAATATCCGGAATCTTTGCCGGAAACAACACCACCGGCACAGCTCTTGCCCGTGCTATTTCTGAAGGAGGTTTTGGTGATCGCGTAGCCGCCGTTGCTATTGACGCAGACACAGACGAGGTAGAGGCCGTTATAGACGGTAGTTTGGATGCTCTTATTATGCGCCCGGATTACTGGACGGTTTATAACATGATGTTCGACACCATCGACAGTATTTTGAATGGGACTGAATATGACAAATATATCTATTGCGAGTATAGTACCGTGACCAAAGAAGAGATTGACTCAGGTAACGAACTACTTACCGCCGATCTTTATCCAGAGACCATGGTTCGGGACTGACAGTCCTGCAGCAGCGGTGGCAGTCCATAGTTCTGGGCTGCCACCACCAACTACTAAAGGAGGCGGGCCTATGTATGATTTTATTCTGCAAGTTACGAATATCGACAAACAGTTTCCTGGTGTACACGCACTAAAAGACGTTTCTTTCTCGGTTCTCCGCGGAGAGGTTCATGGTTTAATTGGAGAAAATGGTGCTGGAAAATCGACCTTGATTAAGTCCATTACTGGCGCGTATTCTTACGACTCTGGTAGCATTATCTTTATTGACGAAACAGGCACGCAATTTAAAATTCATAACCCATCCGATGCCAAGGCCGCTGGCATCGCCGCCGCATATCAGGATTTATTGGCTGCACCCGAACTGACAGCTGGGGAAAAACTTTTTCTTGGGGCGCATTCCAAAAACTTCACTTGGGGCCTTGGATTGGTCTTATATCTACCAGTATTCTTCCAAGATTTTGAGAGAATATGGAATTTCAGTAGACCCAAGAAAGAAAAATGAGACAACTGACCGTCAGCCAGCAGATGATGGTCACAATTGCAAAAAAACTCTCCAGTGAACATGCCAAACTGATTATCTTCGACGAACCAACAGCTCTTCTTCCGAATCAAGAAGTCCAAACATTTTATAAAATCCTCCGCAAATTGAGGGCCAACGGCGTCTCTATGATTTATGTCTCTCATCGCTTGGAAGAAATTCTTGAAGTCTGTGATCGCGTTACTGTTCTGAAAGATGGTGCTATTGTTGGGACCAAAGAAACATCCAGCGTCACGGAAGGAATGTTGATTTCCATGATGGTTGGGCGGAGCATGAGCGACATATACCAGATCAATAAAGGGGTTCCGGGAGCAGAAGTTCTCCGCGTAGAGCACCTCACACCGGAAGAATTCCTTTTCAGACATTTCTTTTTCTCTGCACAAGGGAGAGGTCCTTGGCTTTTTCGGCTTGATTGGCTCTGGTCGCACAGAGGTCATGCGTTGCTTGTACGGTGCGGACCATTACGATTCCGGAAAGATTTTTTTCCATGGCCAAGAACGCCCCATTCATAGTGTCCAGGATGCTCTAGCCGCAGGGATTGGCCTGATTCCAGAAGATCGCCGTGCTCAGGCTTTGGCTCTAGGCATGGACGTTGCTCACAATATCAATATGGCAGATATGAGGGGCGTCAGTAGGCTAGGAATTATTCAGTTTTCCAAGTACCGATCTCGCAGCAAAATGTTCATGTCTAAGCTGAAAATCAAGGCATATTCAGACAAACAGATAGTCCAAACTCTTAGCGGAGGGAACCAACAGAAAGTAGTAATTTCTAAGGTTTTGTCTACGGCCAGCGATATTCTGATTATGGACGAGCCGACCATCGGTATAGACATTGGGGCCAAAACGCGAAATCTACCAGCTTGTTGGAAGCCTAGTCCAAGATGGACATTCTGTCATTTTTATCAGCTCATATTTGCCAGAACTAATGGGTGTTGCCGACAGAGTAATCGTATTTCACGAGGGACGACTAATGAAGGAATTGTCCGGCGAGGACCTCCGAGCAATGCCGTCTTCAAAAACAGAGGAGTTGATTTTATCCTATGCGTCAGGATATCACGAAGGGATTGGTGGGTAACTATGAATCATAATCCATTACGAGGACGGCCTCATCTACCAAGCATCAGCACAGAACTTGCTATTTCTATTTTAGTTGTTTGTTTTTATGTCGTCTTTTCTCTTATAACGCCTACCTTCTCTTCAGAGTATAATCTTATCAATCTTCTAAAGCAGGCTTCTGTAAAGGGCATCGTTACAATTGCTGTGACCTTCGTTTTCATTGCCGGACAGTGTGACCTTACTGTCGGTGCTTCAACTGCTCTGAGTGCCATGATTTGTGCGCTTTTTTTAATGAGCGATCATGGCTGGTCTCCTTGGTCCGCCATTGCCGTTTCCGTTCTCTGCACATTGCTTGTTGGCGTCATCAATGGATTTATTGTATATGAATTGAAAGTTGTGCCCTTTATTGCAACTTTAGGTATGTCTAGCGTTATTCGCGGGTTAATCAAATATATGTGCAACGCTAGAACAATTGCCGATCTTCCCCCTTCCTTTAACAATTTTGCTATTTTGAAACTCGGAAAACTTCCATTGATGGTTTGTGTTTGGGTGTTCGTTGTAGTTCTAGCGTATCTTGTACTTCGCTATACGGTTTTCGGTCGAAATCTGTACACCATTGAAGCAGCCAGACCGTTGCTACTCTCAGCGGAATCAATGTGCGAAAATACATATACATCACATACATGCTCAGTGCGTTTCTATGCGCCATTGCAGGAATTGTTATGACCACCCGTCTGAACAGTGCGTCTAGCAGCGGCGCAACAGGCTTCGATATGGATGCCATTGCCTCAGCGGTGGTTGGTGGCGTGAGTATGAGTGGCGCTACGGGAACTCCTCTTGGCGCAGCGCTAGGGACGCTCCTCATTATGATGATTCAAAACGGCGGCATTCACTTAGGCATCAACACCTTTATTATGGAATCCATCAGTGGATTGCTTGTAATTTTGCAGTCTATTTTAATTATATCAGCAACAAAAACGATAAAATTGAAGGAGGGCTTTCCGTTGAAATCATTTCAGTCAATATACGGGCGTGCCACACCACCGATTGTCACACAGCCTGCAAACTTCACAGACTTAACAGTGGAAGAATTTGCGTCCATGTTCCATACTGCCGCACTTGGTGTGCGTACCGGTGAAGAACTAGTTCGATTTGAAGCAGAGCGTGTAAAAAACTCCGGTTTTCGTTTTCAGGCATTCAATGTAGAAAGCCCTTACTTGAGCTAGCCGACGACATCCTAGAGGGAACACATCAGCTAATGGTTCCCATCGGGTATCCCATTGGCGGTCAGACGTTGAAAAAGCGGCTATGCGACATGGACTATGTTGTAAAAACACCGCTCTGATCAATGTTGTGTTACCATCAACTATCCGGCAGCGCTTTCTGGGAGATATGACATCGTCGAATCCGAGTGTCGCGCTATGCACACGGAATTTGATGCCGCTTTGCACATCATTGATATTGTGCCAGCGACGCTGTTCTCTGCTAAAGAACTAATCGCTGTCGGTCAAGCGATAGCCGCTGGTGGCGGATATCATTTAAAAGTGAACCCTGGTTATGGGTTAGGATCTACGTTTGAGGAGCTTTCTCTTCTTAAAAAGAGTTTTCGGCGAACAATTTATCCTCGATCCTTCTGGTGGCATCCGTGAATTAAAGGATGTGGCCGAATATGTGCGCCGGGGCTTTACTGTGATTCATTCTCAAAAAACCTTTCCGTTTATTGAAGAATTCCGCGTCCTGAAAAGAGAGAGGAGGGCATTTAAATGTCTGATTTTGGATCTCGATGCATCCAGATGCTTGCCTGTGAATACAACCTACGTTATGATGACCTTCGTTTGGCATACTACGACGCACAGAAAAAAAGGAATCTCGTCTTTAATGCTAATGCCAAATCACCTCCCTGTCCTCAGCGCAGAAAAAAAGAAACTAGTTCTGATCCGCTTCATCTAATTGCCGTTAGCGCCTATCCGGCCGGTTGCCAACCTTTGTCTTCTAAAAATCACAGAAATTCAAGAAGCGATTTCCATGGGTGCAGATGAAATCTTTTTTGGTGCCTATGAATGGACTGATTTTAGACAATCAGTGGGAGAAGGTAGAAGCTGAGCTTCGTGGGTGCAAAGAAGCTGCTGGTCAGATTCCGATCACACTTATAATGGAACTACAGGTGTTTGACGCAGAACATGCCAAAAAATTATGTTCTCTCGCAATATCGTGCGGTTACTACGGGCTTGCAACTTCTGCAGGATTTGCTCATAATAGCATTTTTTCTGTCACAGATCCACTTGCCTTGGCTTCTCTGGTTTGCTCAACTGAACCAGAACAGGTTCGCGATGTACGCAACTGGATTGGTGACTCCATCAATCTTGTTGCTGTTGACGCAACCATGAGCAAGGAAAAGGCCAAACAGCTTTTGACTGCCGGCGCAGATCGGATCGCTGCGCCAACCGTTCTGGGGTGGCTGTGATGAATCGTCAACACTGTTATCTATGTGTAGACATAGGTACACAAAGCATTCGGACCGCCTTGGTCGATCAAAATCTTTCAGATAATTGCTGTCCATAGTGATCCACAGCAAATTATGACGGACCCGGTTAACAACCAAATAGAGGTAAACATCGAACATGTCTGGGAAAGCGTCGCAGCTGGTAGCCGCGACGTCCTGCAGAAATCCAATCTTTCTCCTAGCACAATTGCTGGGGTATGCGTAGGTGCAATTATGCATGTTCCAGTTCCTATTGACGAAAACGGAACCTTGCTGCTCAGACAGGTGCAAATCTATTCTGATAAACGCTGTAAAGACTACGTCCGTGCCTTCCAAAGCACGCCTGAGGCGCTACGGGCTTACAAAATGACAGGCAGTATTGCTACTGCCAGCTGGCTTGGCTTCAAGCTTCGCTGGATCAAGGAGCATCAACCCGACATTTACAAAAAAATCTTGGAAATTTCTTACTGCCAGCGCATATATCAACTTTCGCCTAACCGGCAATATTTGCATCGACTATTCTGAAGCTTCGGGTTCCTATCTCATGGATCAAACATGTCAATGGAATTCCTGGTTGGCCACACAAGTTGGTGTAGATATTGAAAAAGCTTCCGGAAATCCGTAACTCTTGGGAGGTCTTAGGCGGCATTACCGAGGCTGCTGCTAGTGCCACTGGCCTTCCCCCCGGGACTCCCGTGGTTGTCGGCGGAGGAGATATGGGCTGTGCAGCGCTTGCCGTTGGAAGCCTATCCCCCGGAGACTGTGTGGTAACAACGGGTACTTCTTCTGGTGCGGATCTTTTTTGCCAACATCCCGTGTGGAATCCATCTGTCATCAATCTGCGTCATGTTGTCGACGGTTGGCTTGCTTTCGGTAGCGTAGAGTGCTGTGGTGGATCGATGACTTGGCTGCGGAAGCATTTTTTCCCTGATGAACCCTCTGACTGCGCATATCAGAAAATCAATCAAATGGCAAGTTCCGTTCCGGCAGGATCTGATGGCGTACTTTTTTTTTCTTCCACAGCTACTCGGAGAACGTGAGAACCTAGGCTCTCCAGATGCAAAAGGGGCTTTCATCGGACTTTCTTTTGATACCGATTTAGCTCATCTGTGCCGTTCACTCATGGAAGGGGTATGCTATGCCGAGCGCCGTATTCTTGACGCGTTCACGCAGTCTGGTATGCATTTCAATGCTTTATATAGCCGCGGAGGCGGCGTCAACAGTCGAATTTGGAATCAGATCCGCTGCGATATCTACCAGCACCCTATCCATGTCTTAGAGGACGCCGACAACTCCGGACTGATTGGAGCTGCTCTCCTCGCAGGGAAAGGAGTCGGTCTCATCCAAAACATGGAGCAAGTTGCAAAAAGAAAATATCCACGTTCGAGAAACGTACTACCCAAACACATCATCACAAGCAACCTATGCTGAAATGCAAAAAGCATATATGGCTGCACACAATGCACTTCTTCCAACTTTTGAGTTTCTTAAACACGCTAATATAGTCACTCGCAATGAGGATGCTTCCTTTTCAACTTCATCTACATTCGAAAATAATTGACATTATTACACTTTTCTCGCATTTCTTGCGCCTGTAATAAAAAGGGAGGAATATTATGAATCAAACGTTAACTCCGGAACGATTGGCAGGTTTCTTTGATCACACCTTGTTAAAGCCCTATGCAACAAAAAAAAAGATTTTGAAAACTTTTGCAATAACTGCAAGCAATACCGCTTTGCCATGGCTGCCGTTAACCCTTCTGCCGTTCAATTCTGTAAGCAATATCTGAATGATACCACGGTTCATGTCGGTGCAGCAATTGGTTTTCCTCTTGGTCAAAACACTCTAGAAACCAAACGCTTTGAAACTTTAGATGCTATTCAAAATGGTGCAGATGAAATCGACTACGTTATCAACATCACGCAGTTGAAGGAGAAAAAATTACACGTACATTGCAGATGAAATGCATGCAGTTGTAGATCTCTGCCAAGAAAACAAGAAAATCTCAAAAGTAATTTTTGAAACCTGCTATCTAAGCGATGCTGAAAAGCGTGAATTATGCCGTATTGTCCGTGATGTTCGTCCTGATTACGTCAAAACTTCCACTGGTTTCGGCAGCGGCGGTGCTACGCTGGAAGACGTCGCATTGTTATTGGAATGTGTTGGAGATATTGCCAAAGTCAAAGCATCTGGTGGCATTCGCACGTTAGATTTTGTTCTGCAGTTGATCGATATGGGTGTTTCTCGTATTGGGTCTTCCAATAGCGTTAATCTCGTTGAAGAAATACAGGTCTTCTCTCCATTAACTTTTTCTGCACACCCCAGATCGCGTTGCCTTATCATCTACGCTGAATGCACGGGAACGATTCCATAGAAACTTCTCCATCTTTTTAAGGTTCTCCTGTGGATGTATAAATTCAAGACATGCCAGATATCGCACAATAACACCTTGCCGAAGACTCATATCTAGTGGGTCTTCGGCATGTTGCTAAAAGGCGCGCACATGAACCATCTTCCCCATTAGTCCGTCGCGCTATTTATAATAATCCCTGGTCTTTTCCATTTCAAAGCACCCGCTTCCATCTGAGCGGATTTCAGCTATCCCCAATCATGTAGGATTTTTCCTCAATAAATAGCATTCCAAATAAATTTAATGTGAAAAGGGAAATAATATGCTAGATTTTTTTATACTATGCTCCCACTATGATATACTTCGGTCGCAACGCCGAGATTGATGTTGCCAAAGCGATACAGAATGAAAACGTTCAAAAAGTCATGATCGTGTACGGCGGAGAAAGCGTTATAAAATCCGGTCTTCTGGAAAGAGTCTGCGCAACACTTGATGCTGCAGGCATTGAACATGTGCGCCTTGGCGGCGTTAAACCTAACCCCCGTCTATCGAAAGTTTATGAGGGAATTAATATTGCAAAAAAAGAAGGGGTGGAACTGCTACTTGCCGTTGGCGGTGGTAGCGTTATCGACACTTGTAAAGCCATCGGTGCTGGACTCTATTATGGCGGCGATGTGTGGGATCTACACCGGAAAATCGTTATGCCAAGGCAGCTATCCTGTGGGTTGTATTCTGACCATCGCAGCAGCTGGTAGCGAAATGAGCAATGGTTCCGTCATTACGAATGACCAAAATACGCTCAAGCGCTCATTCAATAGTAATTTTTGTCCCTGCAAGTTTGCAATTATGAATCCAGAACTCACTTATTCTCTCCCCCCATATCAAACCTCCAGTGGATGCGTTGATATCATTATGCACACACTTGAGAGATACTTTTCCCACAAATATATGGCTCTTACAGACAGCATCGCTGCCTCTATCATCCACACCATCATGAAATACGCCAAGGTCGCTCTTGAAAAGCCAGATGACTATGAAGCTCGTGCCAATATTATGTGGGCTGGCAGCCTATCTCACAATGGTATTACAGGCTGTGGAACTCGCGGTGACTGGGCTACTCATATGATTGAGCACGAACTGAGTGGTATGTTCGACGTAGCCCATGGTGCAGGGCTTTCAGCAATTTGGGGTAGTTGGGCAAGATACGTCCTTGATACCAATGTGAATCGCTTTGTGATGTTTGCGATGGATATCATGAATATCACACCAGATGCGTGTATTACAAAGCGCGAGTATGCGCTTTTGGGTATAAAAAAGATGGAAGCATTCTTTTCCTCTCTAAATATGCCAACTTCCTTGCATGACTTGGGCATAGACGCGACAGACAATGCCATCCAACTCATGGCTGCTAATTGCACCAATGGCAACTCTCATCCCGTTGGAAGCTTTAGACCACTTGACTCGGAAGACATCAAGAAAATCCTTATAGCCGCTAAATAAACAAGTAGGACGCTACTCCGAAATTCCAGTTCAATTCCATTCATCTTCTTGATGTGCTCCACAGATCCATGGATGTATGGATAAGAAACATCTAAAATGATGCTGTAACCAAAATATTTTTGGCCGCAGCATCATTTTTCGCTTACGTTTCCGTTTCTATTTCCTTAC
>VOFK01001035.1_pt1 | contig 15670 bp, 28 predicted proteins | sample 5384121 | NCBI WGS metagenome assembly VOFK01 (sample SAMN12384730, study PRJNA508395) | human gut metagenome | isolation source: healthy gut J | host: Homo sapiens
CGATATTAAAGGTAAGACTTCTTAACGGTGTTTACACCGGCGGTTATGCCCACTTTTTATATTCACAGGCTTTATGCCGAGTCTATGAAAGGGGGAATGCTTATGAAAAAAGTAAGCATATTGCTTACATATGGCAAAAAGAAATTGCTTGTTGCAATTTTAGTTGTTATCATTTACTTGATAACTTTCGCTATAAACGCACAATAGCCGCCTTTGAACCACCAAAGACGGCTATTGATTTTTAAATAGTTCGTTTATTGTTGGGCATGAACCGTTTGAGGTCTTGCCTTTTTCTATTATCATTATATATCTATTATTTCATTTTGTCAATAAAATATTACCAACTCAATTCAAATTCATATTTATTTTCATCAAATGTATAATCTTTGAAGTAGTCTTTATATCCTTGACCTTGTACCCAATCATATGTTGTTTGTGCATTATTAAAATCAATTATCGGATTATCATATCTTTCTAATGATAAATTCTTTTTGATAATCAAATTCTTATATGAGAAGTAAATTCATCAGAATTTTGTGCTTTTTACTGTAATACCAATAGCTTGAAGTAATTTTATTCCTGAATAAGTATATTCACCCGGCTCAGTAATTGCTATATGTTTATTATTCATAAAATTATAATCTTTATCATCATCCCAATATGCAATACCAATTACCCATCTTTGACTTTCAGGAAGATAATCAGGAACTGTAAGCGTTATTGTATCGCCGTCATATTTGATTGACTGTAATACCAAATCTTCAAACATCATAGCTTTTGAACGACTTAATGTTTTTGTTGAAATATTGCCACCATTTGCAACAGCCTCATCATATATTGCTTGAGAAATGCTTATGTCTGACAAACTTACTTGATACTGCTCCGGAACGTCTATTCTTAGTGGCTCTGTCCAAGTAACTTTTCTTCCGAAATAGTCATATAGCGTTTCATCAGCATTAGGACGTTCTGCTTTATCAATTAATCTTACAAGCACCGATGAAGCCTCTGCTCTTGTTAAAAATACCGTCCGAGCGAAATGTACCGTCTTCATAACCGCTTATAATTCCTTTGCCGTATGCTTGAAGTACATACTTTTTTAAACTTGTCCGGAATATCAGAATAATCTTTTAATTTAGTCGCATATGTTGTTGTGTCAGCTATATCTTCCTCTTTCAGATATTCAAATGCTCTTGTTGCTATCTTTGCCATATTGCCACGAGTACAAGGTAAACCATTATATCGGAAGTCTGTGTCTTCTTCTGTTATAAGTCCCATTTCCATAGCCTTATTAAGATACGGCTGAGCCCAGCTGTCCCAACAGTTCTTCCAAGAACGCTTAGGCTCTGTATTCTCGCCTGTTGCCTCCGGTTGCTCACCGACTGTCAAAGCAACAACCGTTTTCACAAATTCCTCTTGAGTAATCTGATTATCCGGACGGAATGTATTATCTTCATATCCGGCAAAACCTTTAAGTTCAGAAATTTTATTTACATAGCCTGTATACCACGCATTTTCCGGTACATCAGTATACGATGCTGCCATAGCTGCCGATGACGCACTAACCAATGCCGCAACTGATAACATAACTGCTAATATCTTCTTCATATTAATCGCTCCTTTCAAGCTTTATCTATCTTTTATTTTCTAACTATATTATACCATATTTAGAAATGTATGTCAACTCATTTTCTACATTTTTTTATCTTTTTCTACAAAGTCATTATTGCCTATTGCTCCGAAAACCGTCACACTCCATTTGCGTTGTACATTGCTGATTAGCTATCCCTTTTGATGTAAGTTCAATTTGTTTTTTCTGACATAATCTTTATCAAATCATAAAGCCGCTTTAGCTCTATGCACACAACAACATATGTAGCTATCGAAAAAAACAGTTATCATCAGTAGTAATATTAATATAAACATTGTATATAGCCTCCTATAATTACATTAAAATTCAAAAAGAGTGTGATATAATTCACACTCTTAGGCATCAATTTTTCTATACCTTTCATCATATCTTTAGCAATGTCCAACAACCATAGTTGACGATTTTCATTTTTTACTATCCTTTATGAGATTTGGAAAATATGTTTCATTAAAAAGTTAGTCTTGTTCGATATATTTCCTCATCACTATCCATATCATCAACGCAAAAAAACATACTTTCACTTAATTCTTCGCCCTCTACCGCTTTTTGCCTGTGACCATAAAACCTCACTTGCAAATTCAAATATGTACCCGCATTTTTTAGCCTTGCATATTCAGGATTTTTTTTCATCTACTTCAAAAGATACATTATTATGAGCTTCAATCGCATTATATAACTGCGTACCGATTAAAAACTTTTGTCCTAATATATTTTGATGTTGCATACCTTTTAGTGCAAATATATACGGTAGATTTGATTCAGTCAACCAAGGATAGAAATACACTTCATTAACAAGAAATTGATTTAATACTTTACGCCAAAACATTGTTGAACATCTTATACCTAATTCTTTTTGAAATAACATATACAACTCTATCAAATTGTTCTCTTAATAGATTATACAACTCAATTACGCTGTCTGTAATCTCACGCAAAGTTCATCTTCATTAGGTTGTCTGCGTTTATTTCTATCCGCATACGGACAATACTCATATTTCCTTTCATTCCATGCCGGAAAACCATTAATATTTTTTCCGCTATGTCTACCATATGGCTTGCTCTTTTATTTCCTGAACCAAGCCAATAATCTGTATCGGATTTAAACAAGATGGACAAATTGCATATTGAGATGCCCTTCCTGTATCCCTTTATTTGTTCAAACGGTTCTTTGCATCCCGTTACCCTTTCAAAATTTTCTCTTGTTATTTCGTATCTTTCAGCATACCTACTTGCTTTGCACTTTAAAATGTTTCATAATGAATACCAACCTTTACTTTTTATTGTAATATTCATAATCATAATAACATATATCTTCTTCATTAGCAAGTGTTGTACGATAGTATTGATGTACTTGCTTTAACCAGCTTGATGGCAACTTAGGCAGATCACCCTTTTCAACTGCAAAAAAACAAACATTTTAGTATTGTTTCCAAACCTATTGAAAATTCATGTTCCTTGTCTTTTTAACATAAATACTACAGGATCAAAACAATTATCACAATTAATATGTTCCGCTTTTTCAACTTCCGCTCTATTAAAAAATATTTCTTTTGTTTCGGATGTATCCATAACCTTAATTTCCTTTCATATAATTATAGTTCTTATATTTTTTTCAAATTCATTTTTTTGTCTCTTTTTAGTTACTTTGCTCGGGATTTCACCAACTTTAACTTCTATTTCCTTGCCACAATACGGGCATTTATCCCCCTATATATTCCATACCCTCAAAGCTCCTATGACAATATTGACACTCTGTCACTTCGGTATTTATAGCCTGATAATATTGCTTTTGAAAATTAGTATCAAAAAATCCATTCTGATAATATATTATTGTTACAACTATAGTTCCTACAATTAATAATGATCCAAATTCAAAGCAATCTCTTGGTCCCCATGTAAAAAAAACCTAATACAATAAAAATTATTCCTAATACTCCTGTTGCAATCAACATTATAGGCACTAAATTAAATATGTTCATTTTACATTCCTCATTTCTTTATTTTCATGTTAAAGATAAAAAATATATCAATTACAATCATTAATCCTCCTATAGCCCATGCATCCATAAGAGCACTTCTATTATACTCTTTTGCCTGTTACTATAGAAAGTATTAATGTCACAGCCGTCCCAATAAATAGAAATGTAATTATAAACACCATTCTTTTTTTGCTCATTTTAATTTCCTCCCTACATACTCAAATCATTATTTAAGTTTTTTATTATATATACTTGCAGTACCCTGTTCAAAGTGGTACATAAATTCTTTTAACTTTTTCACCATTCAAGTCCGAACCGACAAGTGACATAGCTGATGAAACAGGTGCTCTGTCATTTGAATTGAATAATCTCAAAAAAACTAATCAATATATCGAAGTCATTCATAACATTATTGTTCTGAAATTTCTTTAAAAAAGTGCGTCAGAAGAATATAAATCAGGACGTTTAAAAATCCTTATTATTAAATTTATTTCCGAATGGTGTTGTAAATACAATTTTACTGTCATACTTCAAATCTTCATCAGTTGAAAATGTTGTGCTTCCAACCGAAACATTTGTATTTTCATTCTCCACCGTATCATATTCTACTGTTTTTCCCCCTCAACTTTATATCCCAACTGCTCCATTTTTAATATAAAATCATCTTTTGATAATGAACATCGACTGCACTGCCATATAGCATTTTGCAATTCAGTTTTATCATTCTTCAAATCATAATATTCATTTAAAAGCGGAAATCAAGTTCAACATCTTTAAGAATTTCTTCAATATCATGTTTCGTCATAGTTTCGGAAGATGTTACTCCGGTAATATTGCTTTGTTCACTTTTCAATAGTTCTACAAAGTGTCCATTGTACTATGGACTTGTCGCATAAAAGATTTTTTATATATCTATCAAGATTTATATGTATTTGTTTTTCAATAGTTTGCACATTAAACCAATCAGCTTTTAGGATTCAACTCTGTATTCAAATAGCTTTTTTGCCGTTTGGCAAGATAAACAATATATTATCATTGTTCCATTCAACCTTATAGCCTTGTTCTTCTAATTGATGTATAAAGCTTGCTTTTTGAAAGTGCATACATTTTTGAATGCCCGACTGATTTCATCAATTCTTTTTATGTCACTACGTCTATTCAAATCTTTTTTTGATACTATTTATTTGAAAGTCATCATTTACAAAAAATAACCTCCCATTTTAAATACTGTCTTTCCGGCAATCGTACTAATACTACAACCACTTTTATTCAGCTTTTTCAATAAAATCATCAATAGTTTGAGATTGCCACTTTATCCTTGATAAATATATATTCATTTTATTTTCAAAGCATTGTAATACTTTTGTCATCAATTCTTTGAGAGTTAATCACTGTACTATTGTCACAAGAAAAGAAGATATATTTATCATTTTCATATGAATACCCATACCCTTTATCCCTCATCATCTCTTGAAGTCTTTCATGGACTTAGATTTTTTTACGCAATCCCAATATGATGAATAAAAATCTTTTTTCCGTTCGATTTTTCACAAAAACTTTTTCAAGTTCGTTTGGTGAATATTTTTTTCCCCTTGATACATTTCGTAATTGCCATATTCAATGCCTTGCCTACTTTCAAATACAGTGATATTTGTTTCATCGTCAAATTCGGCATTCATACCGTTTTTATTTAACTTACTGACAAATTCATCTCGGCTTGTTGAATACTTTAAAGCATATCCCAAGCTTTTTGTAAACATCATATTTATCATCATCGATTAAATACTCACGGTTCTTATCGTACCATTTTTTCATATTTCATAGAAGTTTGTTTTTCATCATTGCTAACTATATATGATAGCGGATACTGCTGTTCAACAGATTTAACTCTATCAATAAATTGTTTTTTGTATCTTTTTAATTCTTCCGGTGAATATGTTGTTGAATTATCTTGAAATTGTTTTTGTAGATTTTCCTTTGTAAACAAATACTTTTGGATACATCTTTCTATTACGACATTTTTTGACCGTTGGGATTAGTAAAAGTTATATACTTTTTTATTATCCTCCCAATCAACCGTATATCCCAATTCATTCATAACAAATTTAAACTCATCAATGCTACTTGCGTCTTGATGAATTGACTGCTGCTAAATACAATTCGTATTTCCAGCTTTCAAATCTGTTATTTATTTCAGAATCAGTCCTTGAGCCTTTATCTTGATTCAGTTCAATTTCCGATAAGTTGTATTTTCGGCATAGGTCATTTGACCTAAGTTTTAAAAGATTTTAAATCGGCAGACGTTTGATGCCAACGTTTGCCGTTTTCCAAATTGACCGAGTTAATACAAAAGTGTATATGTACATGGTCTTTTTATCCTTATGGACTGCATAGACTACTTGGAAATTTTCAAATAATTTATGCTGAAGAAGTTCATCGCCTATTTGTTTAGCCGACTCAACAGTAACATCATCATTCACATCAAATGACATCACCATATGTCTTGCCTGTATACCATCCTCCTTATCAAAAATCCTTCTTCGTATGAGTAAATTCATCATATGCATTTTCCCAATCACAATTAAATCCGCCTACAAGATCAGGTCGTGTTTTTAGCAGGCTGTGTAATATAATTCATCAGCTTTTTTTAAATTCGACTTAGTCTTTGGCGGATTTTTTATCATTTTTATAATTGCCATTGATACTACATTTCCATATCTTCAATAGCACTTTCCTGTTGTACATCTTGAAATTCATTATCAGCACAATTATGTATCGATACTTCCAAAATTTCTTTCATTGACAAGTTGTTTTTACCCATTCATTATAGCAAGCTTCAAGCGGATATTCGTGTTTCAAAAGATTTTTTAATTGATTTACACTTAAATCGGTTTCCTTTAAAGTATAAAGCAATTCATCACGAACGGCTTTTTGATATGATACATCATTATCACATTCGGAGATTTTTCTCTCAAATCTCGTATGTAAGCTTGTTGTTCTGCTTCAGCTCTATCGCAAAGAATTTGTGAAAACGCATATTTCTGCATTTTTTCCATTGTACCAAACCAACGACCATCTATACCTTGTTTTACTCCCTCAGGTTTGCCGGCAATTTCATTGGCACGTTCAATAAGTTCTTTGCAAGCATTTTCAAACTCTGAGTCTCCCTTGTCAATCAAGTATTGTTTACAACCGGCATCAAGATGTTCAAAAAAATCTTTCACCACACTTTCCTGATTTGTTGCCTGTTCTGTAGCTTGATGAACAAGTTCATATGGGATTGTATTATAAACAACTTGACCGCCGGCTGTTGCGTCAGGATTATAATACATTTCCACAAATTCATCATTTTGCACGAAAAAATATATCTACGTTCTCAATATCAATATCACGTACTTGTTCTTCCGCACGGAAATTGTTCCATTTTTCAAGAGGTTCGTCATCTTTATAGACTGTCATTTTCCTTTTCCTCTTTATTAAATTCAACCTCAAAACCGTTATTTTGAATTTGCTCAGATAAATAATCCATTGCTGTGCGGATCGCTTCTTCTTCACTTTCCGCATCAATGTAATCATTTACATAATCATCATTTGTCATATTATATTCTTCAAGTCAAACTCTTCATTTAACATTTCAATTTTATTAGTTACTTTGTACTTCATAATAAGCGTCCTTTCTACAAAATTAATTTTTCATTATTTGTTTCTTTTACGTCCTTTCGCAATTTATTCAATTCTTCCCAAACCTTTGTAATTTCAGAATTTTGTATCTTCAATATGGACACATTCTAATTTGCCCATATTGCACAATATCGCAATCTGATTTTATATTGATACCGATTTTGCGAAGTTCTGAAGTAAGTTGTTTTTTATTGACGTACTGTCCAATACTATTATCTTCTGATGAAGTGCTGCTTGTAATAAAAATTTTTACTCCTTGACATTCGTAATTTTTTTGATCTGTTATCTATTTCATATAATTCATCTTCCGTTAATCGTATTTCTAATCTTCTATTCTTCATTGCAATTCTCCGAATTAATATGTTATGGGTTTGAGCAACGCCCAATTTTTTTCACACTCAAACTTGGCGTGTGCTTGCCTTTGTCCGTACAAAGGCGTATCTTGCCATACCAAAAAGGTATGTAAAATATCAGAAAAGAAAGTCCAAATCAAAAGTAGCGACCAAACAGATATTTTAGTCATACATATAATAAATCCAAATACTAATAGCAGAAGAAAAAGAACCAAATATGCTGCATATCTTTTTTTTTTTCATTTTTTTTTCTCTCCCTCAAGTATTGAATACCAAGAGGATATTGCTACAAACACATATGAACATCGCTGTTATAAATAATAGCAAACAGTATCTTGTTATCTGATAATTGTAGTAAATCACGCATTATCGCTATCCTCTATTTTTTGCATATATGCTTTTGCATGCCTATATATTTCTGTTTCCGGCGGAAAAAAATGCAAGAATCATAGTCATAACTTTTTTATCATTATGATTTCCATTTCATTGAAATCGACTTTCATAAACTCATATCCTCCTGTATGGTGTTTGCTCTTCCATAAATGCACATAAATCCTCATTAAAATCTTTATGTGCCGGTTCTTCACGAAAAAACTTCATAACCCCTTATCTTTGTATTTTTGCACATAACCGACTTTTTATTGTTCCGTCGGTGTTATATTCATTTTCCAACACTTTTTTGCCTTGCTCATCATTGTCTGTTGCAAAATGAATGTTTTTTATTTCAGGGTGAAGTGAAAGAAATTGTTGCAAACCCAAATCACTTACACCTCCCAATGCAATTCGCCAATCTTCTTGCCAATCCCACCCGCTTACTTTTGTTAAAGTTGCGTGTGACATTGCATCTATCGGTGCCTCGAAAACATATACACTGTCGGATTTTCCGTTTAACGTAAAGCAATGACGCTTGTCACTGTTTTTTTTACATCGCCTCTATATGAATTCCCCATTGTTAATATGTAGAACGGACAGACGCATATCCCGCCTGTCCGTTTTTATCAAACCCAACAAATACACAACTATGTTTGTCATTTTCATAAATCTTATGTTCTCGCATTAACTGTGTTACAATTTGACTATCAATATGACGTGTTTTTTACAAGATATGCAAATGCTCTGCGTGCGTCAGAGTTTGCTTTCGGCAGTATCATTTTTTCTTTATGCTCCGGTATTTGCTTTGCCGGAATATATGTTTGCTTCGGCACTGATTTTTGAATTTCTTCACCGCACAAGGACCTTACCGCTTGCTGAAATGTCCAGCCGTTCTGTTCCATCGCAAAGTTGATTACATTACCGCCTTTTCCGGTTGAAAAGCGGTAATACATATTTTTTGATCGAGTTATATTTAAGCTATGTCCTTTTTTTGATAAAAAGTATTGTTTCTACCTCTTGTTTCAAATTCCATACCCAAGCTTTTGCATACTCAAGTAAATCAACTTGCATAGCCTTATTTATCATATCTTTTGAAACATAGTCCGCCATATCAATCGCCTCCTAAATTATTATTTTTAACATTTTATACATTCCAAATATACAGAAGAAATTCAATATTATCCGTATAAATACAAACAGAATTAAATTTCGTTTTACCTTTAACTTATCTCCATTTTTGCTCCTCTCAGGAAATAAAAAAAAGACGTAAAAACGTCTACATTTCCATATCTTCTGAATTAGACTTATTCGCCGACAAGTCTAATTCTCGCTCAATTCTCTTTGTCGTATCAACGACTCATTTAATTCATCTTCGTGTTCAAACGGTAATTTTATATTGTTTTTAGCATGGTTATAGTTATTTTGAAGATTATCAATATTGTTGTTACAAAATATCAATTTCTTTTTTTTCTAAGCCTTTAACGCAGTTTTCAATCCTCATCGTCATGCCAACCGGATCACTACTGCACTCTATGTTATATGTGCATTGTCCTACTATATTAAGATGATACGGCTGTGCTTTCTGTATTTCAAAACCTTTATACTCTCCTATAACTGTACCTTCCACAACTTTTTTGTGATACATCAATTATTTTTTGTTCCGGATGCAACACGTTCATCATATTCTATCCCATTCACCTTAAAGTTGTTAGAAGATGCATTATCACGCATAGCAATATCACTTTCAATTTTCTGCTTATGTATAAGAATTTGTTTTTCTTTGATTGGATACTTTTTGTATTGTATCTTCATAAAGTAACTTATTCTTTGTGTATGCCGCTTTCAAAGCACTTAGTTTTTTGTACTTTAATATCAAGTTCCATCTTTTCCTTTATGCGAATATCTCCGGTTGCACAAGCCTTTATCTCTGCAAATGAAAGAACTGTTTCATCAGCATCTTCACAGCTCCTTAAGCCTATATCTCCACGCATTACTTGATTAATAAATCTCTGCTTATTTTCGACTATCTGCCACAAGTACGCATCAAGTGCATTTTTTTCACAACATAGCGGTAAATATCAACGTGTTCATTCATATTGCCTTGCCTTAATATTCTGCCCCTCACGCTGTTCTATATCCGAACTTCGCCAAGGACAATCCATATGATGAAGTGCTGCAAGTCGTTTCTGACAGTTAGTGCCGGCTCCCATTTTATCTGTCGAACCTATCATAACTCGATAATGACCGCTACGCATTTTTGAAAACATATCGGCTTTTTGAACATCTGTTTTTGCTGTGTGTATCACTGCAATTTCATCTCGCTTTACTCCCTTTTCCACAAGGGCATTTATCAGCCTGCCGTAAGTGGTATCATTTATATCAACTCCATCTTTAGGTGTTCCTAAATCGAAGAAAACAAGTTGAGTACCTCTTGTTTCTGTTGTATTCTTATAGATGTTATATACATTTTTCAGCACAAGCTTCAACTTTTCTGCTCATCGGTGCATCATTATCTATAAGTTTAGATCAAGAGCAAGTTTTCTTGCCCTCGTTTGTGATTTTAAGCATATTGTCGATCCAGGTTCTACCTGTCTATCTCGTATAGCTGCCGCACGTTCAACAAATGTCATCATTATATCTTGCGTAAATTCGTCCGGTTCTAATGCAACATTATGCATTGTATGTTCCGGAACGGAAGTTTTAGCATATCGCCTGTTTGAACATCAGTAAAATGCGAAAACATTTTCATCAGTTCCGGCAGATTATCAAATTTTGATAATCTGTTTTTCATTCTGTAGCCTGTACCCTCCGGTGCAAGTTCCAAGCCTGTTGTAATGTTTCCGAACATCGCAACCCAGTTATCAAAGAATCCGAACCGTTTCGTTCAAGAAGTCCATTATCCAAATATCTTTGCATTACATACATTTCCGTAATACTGTTTGAAATAGGTGTACCTGTTGCAAAACACAACACCCCTACCGTTTTGTATTTCAGATAAGTATTTACATTTCCAAAGCATATCCATTGATTTATTTATGATGTGGTTGATAATCCCGCCACGTTAGATAACTTTGTAGTTATCATACAATTTTTTAAACATATGTGCTTCATCCACAAACATATAATCGACACCAAGCTGTTCAAAACAGAATATATCATCTTTTTCACTTCTTGTGCAGTAAGCTCCTCGTATTTTGCTTGCAGATTTTTTTTTTTTTGCTTTCAAGTTGCTTGACAGAAAATCTTCTTCCGTCGGCACTGCCTAAATCCTCAATAGCAGCGGTTATTTTTTCAATTTCTAACGAAATTTCATTTTGCAAGACGTTCGTTTGATATAGGTATTTTTTTTTCAAATTGTGAATGACCTATAATAACGGCATCCCAATCGCCATTGCTATTTTAGAAAAAGAAAGCCTGTCGTTTATCTTTTTACAAAATCTTTCTTTGTTGCAACAAGAATATTTGCTCCCCGGATATAGCTGCATAAATTCACTGCCCCATTGTTCGGTTAGATGATTTGGAACAACTATCATACTTTTTCTTAGCTAAGCCAAGTCTTTTAAGCTCCATACAACTTGCTGCTATTTCATATGTTTTTCCCGCACCAACTGTATGAGCAAGTAAAGCATTTGTATCACTGTATAAAACTCTTGCAACTGCATTAACCTGATGTTCTCTAAGCTGTATTGCTGGGGACATTCCCGGAAAAGTAAGATGTGAACCGTCATACTGCCGCAATCGTGTATTATTGTATGTTCTGTTATAATAATCTACATATTTATTACGAATATCAGGGATGTTCCATAATCCACCCTGAAAACTTTTCTCTCAAAACAGCTTGCTTTTTCTTGAGCTTTTTGCGGTTTTCTTCTGAATTTACTGTATACCAGACTTTTTTCACCATCATCGTGTCTGTCAATGAACAAACAATTTTGAAGATTTAAGCTATCTTTCCATAATTTCATAAGCATTTTTTCTTGATGTTCCGAATTCTGTTGTCACCTTTTAAGTTACTGTTATCTGCTTTGCTTGTTGTATATAGTCCATGTATTTGTGTAATTATTATACCTAATACTAATGCTATTAAAAGAATTATAATTATCATCACGCAAAAATAATATCTTGTATCAAGAGTGTCATATAGAAATTGTTGATAATCTTCAACAGAAATCCACGATAATCCTATTTTCCAAGGTATATCTACGGCTGTAAGTGGTTCCGGCTGAACTGCATTTAAAGCTTCGACATTTTTATCGTATATCCTGTTATTATTTAAACGTATGGCTGTTTCAAGTTTTTCAAGTACATTACCTGATAGATACTCATCAGCCGTTTCATATCCGGTATATATATCCTCTGTATTACTGCGTATCGGATTTTTATATATCAATCCGTCAAGTTCCTGTACGACTTCATCTTGGCTTTTTGATGTGTAAGCATACTGATGTATTTTATATATCAACTTTTCCCTTTTCAGCTAACGATATTTTTAATCCATCAACAGCATTATCAGCACTTTCAATAGGGATATATGGGCGAATAGTTTGTTTTGAAAACATATCAGCTTTTTGTTATATTTCCGTCCTCGTCTACATTTTCCAAAGACAATAGCAATGGCAAGTCCACATCAGCGGCAAATGCCTGCTTATTACCTCTTGAATGAATATATCCATATTTATTAGTATATTCATCATATCGTTTATTCAGCTCATATTGTTCTTTTTTTTTAGTTCTTTCCTCCGTACAACCGAACGTCTGAATATCAATAACTTTTTCTTGCTATTTTTCGGACTTGATTAAGTCCCTTAATTCTTTCTTCTTTTGTACCGTTTAAATCATCAGGGACCGTCAGATTGCCGTTTTTATAATAGTATAATTTATTATCTTGCTCTACATATGTTAGAATTCGGACATTATTCAGATTGACATCATTTGTTTGCAATTCAATTTCATTGCTTTATTTTATTTTCTGATATATGTGCAGATAATGTCATTACTGCATTATGCAATTCTTCTTGCATATCTGCACCGTCACGCATTTTACATGCAGTTTCAAATCCAAATCTTGAATTCTTAAGCTCCATATCCCCAAGTATCATTTCAGGATGCGATATAAAATATTTATTAATGTTTATGCCCTCTGCATATTCATCAATATCAACCCATTCAGGGAAGTTATCAGTTCGCATTTTTCTCTTTTTTGCAAGAATATAATATCTGTTGTAACATCTGTTCCAGCATTTTTAAAGGCATTATCCGGCAGTCTTATTGCTCCGACAAGGTCAGCTCTTTCAGCTAAATATCTTCTGCACTTGCTGTCTGCTTTATCAAGAGTACCTTTGGAAGTTATCAGTGCCAATATACCGCCCGGTCTAACTTTGTCAATATTTCTTTGCAAAAAAAATAATCGTGTATTAAGAAATTGTATTTATTATATACAACATCATTTACACGATAATTACCAAATGGAACATTGCCTATTGCAACATCAAATGTATTGTCTTTAAATTTTGTATTTTCAAAAACCGTCTATTATTATTTCATTTTTTCTGATATAATTGCTTTGCTATACGTCCGGTCAAATCATCAATTTCTACTCCATAGAATTTACTGTTCCCCATTTTATCAGGAATGAGTCCCATAAAATTACCGATACCGCAAAGATGATTCTAATATGTTGCCCTCTTTAACCCCCATATTAGAAAGAGCCGTATACATTTCTTGAATTATAACCGGCGATAATGTGCATTTAACGTTGTTGAACGTGCTGCTATTATTCTTCATCGGTAAGTAGTGCTTTTTAGCTCTTTGTATTTGAAATGCCTTTCATCAAAGCAATCTGCAAGACCACCCCATCAACATACTGTGATAGTATGTCTTGCTCCTCAGGAGTTGCAAGACGATTTTTCAATTCGTTTAACGTTCTGATTGCTAAAACATTGTCGGCATATTTTTTTTACCCGCTTTGTTTTTGTGTTTTCGTCAATTTGTATTCTGTAATTCAAAACGTTCCGCTGTTTCAATATTCTTTGTAACATCTTTTTGCAATTACATCTCTGACTTGTAAATCAGGTTTTGTTTCCGGTTCAGGTGTAATCATTTCGGGTTCTGCCGTTTCGACTTCAATATCATTTATTTCAACAGTATCAACATTTTTCTCTGCAATTTCTTTTTCTGTTATCAAAGTATAATCTCGGCTTGCCTTGAAACTTTCCATACCTCCGATATGTGAAAACATTTGCTCACTATCATTCTCATCAAGATTTTCAAAGCTCATATTAAATCCTGTTTGAGCTACTCGCCATTGCTTGCCATTGTATTCAATTACATCTCCGACTTGCAAATCAGGTTTTTGTTTCTGGTTTTGGTGCAATCATTTCGGGTTCTGCCATTTCAACTTCAGTATCATTTATTTCAGCAGTATCGACTTTTTCTCCCTGTAACTTCTTCCGATTTTTCATTATTGAAGAAATCATTGAAAACAGATAACTCTTTTTTTCTGTCGGTTCGCTCTTAAATACGAAACCTGAAATTGATTTACCGTCCAAAGTTTTTGGGAAATCTTGAATAATAACCTCCGACTTTATTTACGTCAATAGCAAGTTTTTTTAAATTCGTCACTATCAATCCTCTCATTAAGTGATACAACCCATATATCAGCATTTGTTTTAGTATGTCTTTGCTGCGACAATTTCAAACTTGTCAGTCACTTCTTGTGCTTCCGGAGCTTGTTCGTTAATATTTGATTTCATATCCTTGCTCTGCAAAAGGGATTTCCGTATATCTGTATAAAACGTGTTGAGGGAACCCTGTCATCTGTATTTCTTCACCATCAACAACTTTAGAAATTAATTTTTTTATATCAATATTTCCGATGCTTGAGCTGCTTCATCACCATATACTTCATAAAAATCTCCCACTTTATATAGATTGATTTGACTTTCAGAATTAGATTTATCAATGTTTTCAGCATTAGCATCTTGTTTTTCTTCTACATCAAGATATTCGTCTTTTTTGAATTAAATTATCAATTTTTGAAACATCAGTCCATGTAAGTCTAATAACAGAAGAAGGGCGATAAGAAAGTATCGCCCTTACTGTATGTTATACTATTCCACTATGAAATTCATTTATGCCGTTTTTGCATATTCTCAAGCCACCATCACCGTATTCTTAGCTAAAATTCAAAGTTTGTGTATTATAGCCTCTTAAAATGAGTAAATTGTTCTTTACCATTTTCAAAGCCACTACACTTTTTGAAGTTCATTGATTTCTTCATCTGAAACCTGTGTTTCACTAGTCGTCTCATTGATTGAACAAATCCATTTTTGACGTTTTCTTCAATCTGTTATCTCAGGAGTAATACTATTCCCTCTCATTGTCTGTTGAGATCTATCAAAAATCCGGCTGTAACGTTACATCGCTTTGGATCTCCAGCTTAATCCATTGCTGATTTTCCGGATCGATCAACGTCGTCCACCATCTTGTTTCGTTTGGCTCGCTTTCGCCCAGACTTTCGACTAACGCCAGTAGTCATAGCAACACCTTTGTTGTTGACCCTGCTGTTGCTTTCGCTCCACTTCAATCTGCGTCCGTAACTCCCTACTGATACAAAATGGCAACTGTCTGAGTTTACG
>VOFK01000756.1_pt1 | contig 15662 bp, 23 predicted proteins | sample 5384121 | NCBI WGS metagenome assembly VOFK01 (sample SAMN12384730, study PRJNA508395) | human gut metagenome | isolation source: healthy gut J | host: Homo sapiens
AACCTACGCATACAGGAGTCAAAGTCCTGTGCCTTACCGCTTGGCGACATCCCCTGTACGCGATTTCGGCAAAATCCTGTATAGAAAATGGGGTGAGTGAAGGACTCGAACCCTCGGTGCTGCAGGAGCCACAATCTGGACCGGCAAGTTATGCCAACTACGCTACACCCACCATATACTTCTTTTTTGTTGACTGCCTCACTTCCGCTGGTGCGGCATGGTACGCCAGAGGGACTCGAACCCAAGATCTATTCGCAGGAAGGCAGTTGTTCATCAGCTGAGCTACTGGCTATGCCAATGGAGCGGGTGACGGGAATGAACCCGCGTCCCCAGCTTGGAAGGTTAAGTCTCTTGGTTACAATTCCGCGGCACTCTTGACAAATTCAGCCTTAGAATCATACCCATATCAAAGCCGGAGTGTCAAGGGCTTTTTTAAGCGAGATCGTCGATGGAGAATCTGCTCGGTCTGGTTTCTGAGACGTACTGCATGATGGCGGCGATGCGGCAGGCTCAGGACGGCCTGCGGCTGCGCGACGTCCATGTGCGCCGGAGCAGGAATCGCTTAACTGCAAAATGGCCTGGGCGAAGTGCGCGCGCTCTGGCTGAAACGCCAGGCTGCTGCGCCGAAGATTGGCGTCTGCCCGCAGCGCCTGCCGGTCGTCCTTAGGTGTCTCTGACTCACTCAGGTGTCTGAAACACGACAATGTGCCCGGCGCGGGATCCGGTACTACAAAGCGCTGCGAAATCACAGCGCCTGATTCAGTCCATATATCTTGCGATATATTCGCGGAGCCTCACGCCGCCTCGCCTGCGACTGGTCAGGGTGAAAGCCACGCTGTTTTCCGCGGAAAAGACGCTTTGCGCAATCGAAATTCTCGGTGCTCGCTGGATTAACTGCTCTTTTCTCCTGTGGTCGCATTTATTGCTTTCCGCCAGGAAGCAGGGAGCTTACTGAAAAGATTGTAAATGCTCCGCCGCGCTGCGCTCATTCCCCCACAGCAGCGAACCCCCGCGCGGGTGGGCGAAATTTCCGATCGAGGAAGCCCGTCCGTCACCCAGCGCCGCCGTCAGCTCGAAGAAATAAAACAGTTCGCCAAGCTGCGGCGCGGAATCCGGCGTCACGGGCTGAAAGCGCGATCTGGCGGCGTCGAGGCGACGTGCGTGCGTGCACGAGGCGCGTCGAGGCATCGCGCCGATCCGCCTCGTCCACCGCGTGGCGGAGAGTGACCGAGCCGTCGTAGTCGCTTCCGGTCGAGCTCGATCTTACGCGCTTTCTGGCCAGCCGCTTGGCAAGCATACCTGGCGCGTCTCGGCTCGGCGAGCATCACGCATCCATCGCGTCCAGGCTCGGCGCTCCGCCAGGACCGGCACGCCGTAACCGCCGCGGCTGCGCCGGGCGGTATTGCCCGCGAGACCAGCGGGCGAGAACAGCACCGGCACAAACACGCCAAATTCCGTTCTCCGCGCCCGGGCTCAGCGTGCCGCCGGCGTACATCAGGCAGGGAGTTTTCAAAATGCGCATGGTCATAGTCGTGATACGCCTGCTCCCGCGCCCTCGAGCAGAGCCAGCGGCTCGATCCCGGCCGCCGCCATCGGCAGAAAGCGCCGCGGGCGAAAGCGCGGAATGCGCAACCGAGCTGCGCAGGCTGCGGCGAAAGGTATAAGCACTACCTCCTTTGCCATCGTGTGCGAAAGCTGCCCTGCGGCGCGCCGAACGAGGCTGCCAGCCTCCGGCCCATAACGCCAGTCAAGCAGCCAGCGCACGCTGCGCGAGCGACGCCGCACTCGATGCTGACGGCGTCCTGCGCCGTCAGGAGCATGGCGAAATCTGTCCCACCCAGCCGGGTGCACAGCTGCTCGTAAGCGCTGGCGGACAGGCTCGTCCCCGCGAATCGCTCAACCCGGAGGCGGCCCGGGAGCGCGCGGATGGCCGCCTGCGCGGCGGCGGGCGCGTCCCCCTGCCGGCCGACGATGACCCACGCGTGTCGCCGAGCTCCGCGATCCGCTCCGCGCGGCCGCCGATCGACAGCACCGCGCGGGCCATCACGCCCTCCGGCGCGTTCAGCCAGCCGAGGAAGTCCGGCCCGTCTGGCTGGTGGTCCGCAGCTGCATATGCGCGTCAAACAGGTCCCTTCTCTCCGGAAAGCAGATCCGGCAGACTGACGCTGCCCCATATGTTCTGACAATTCGACGTCGATCATCGCATGCGCCTCACTTTCTTTTGCTATCTACTATACTACACTTTGGAAAAACATGAAATCGAAGGCTTTCACGAGGCTTCGGTCCGGCTGCGAGAAGCAGATCTTCCCCAGCAGCTCCGCCCAGAGGTCCGGAAGGTGCGCGCGGGGATCTCCGCCGGGGCGACGAGGGGATCTCGGCGACAGTCTCGTCTCCGGCGGTGACGGTCATGCGGCAAAACTGCTGCCAGCGTTTCGGCCGCGCGAATGGCTGCCGATCCGTCTCCACAGACGTCGGATCTACGCTGCGCGCGCCTTTTCCAGGAGGAGCGCGCGTCGCTCTGCCCGGCACGGGGTCACGAATTCCTGCGTGCCCAGCACGCACCGGGACGGGCGGATGCCGCCCTCCGGCTGCGGCGTGACGAGCGTAGTTGGAAAAACCGTAGTTGAGCAGCGCCTTGGCCGATTCAGAACCGGTCGACCACGTTTTGCAGTGCAGCACGACCGCGACCAGCTCCATGCCCCCGCGCTCAGCGGAGGCCGACAGACAATACCCGGCGGCAGAGGTATAGCCGGTCTTGAGGCCGGTCGTGCCGTCGTAGAAGCGGACAAGCTTGTTGGTGTTGGACAGGCCAAACTGGCCGTTCGCACGGTGTCCATCCAGATGGTCGTATACTCCTTGATCTCCTCGTGCTTCAGCAGTTCGCAGGACATGAGCGCAATGTCATAGGCCGTTGTCAGATGCGTGTCCGCGTCCGGCCCGTCGTCCAGTCCGGTGCAGTTGACAAAATGCGTGTCCGTCATGCCGAGTTCTGCTGCACGGTCGTTCATGCGGGAAACGAAGGCTGCCTCGCTGCCTGCCACGTGCTCGGCCAGTGCGCAAGCGCAGTCGTTTGCCGACGAGACAACGACAGATTTGAGCATCTCCCGGAGCGGCAGCTGCTCGCTTCTCCTCGAGATAGATCTGGCTGCCGCCCTTGGCGGCAGCTGCGGCAGAGGTCGTAACCGTATCGTCCCAACCGATAGAGCCGTTGTCCAGCGCCTCCATCACCAGCAGCAGCGTCATGATCTTTCGTGACGCTGGCCGGGCGGAGCTTTTCGTGCGCGTTTTGGCTTCATAGAGGATCTGCCCCGTGTCCTTCTCCATCAGGATGCACGACGGTGCGGGCAGCGCCAGATCCTCCGCCTGGGCCGTCAGGCCCAGTCCCACTGTGAAAACGAACGCAAGCGCGATGCAGAGCAGCTTCTTTTTCATAGAAAAACACCCTTCCGTTTCATTTGTACAAGCATATGAAACGAAAGGGTGCGATATCACTTTGTTTATGCGTCCGGGTCACAGAGGAACTGCGCAATGTCCGAAAGGAAGGAGCCGTCCGCCGCGCGATCCGGCAGTTCGACGGAAACGGGTGTCTGCAGCGGGAGCGCACAGAGACTCAGAATCGATTTTGCGTCGAGCCGGGAATCCTTGTAATTGAAATGAACCGGGAAAGGCTGCCGGTTTGCAATCGTGGCAAACTGCGCGATCTCGTTCACGGAATGGAACATGACGGTAAACTCTCTCACGGAAAATCCTCCTGCAATGGACTGTACAATCGGCATCCGGAAATAACGGGCCAGTATAATCGTACTGAAAAAGAAGAAATGCTGGGATTCGGATTCTCTTTTATCCAGTATAATCGAAAACGGTATTTTATACTATCCACAAAAAATACAAACCTTTTTTGTGCATAATCTCTGATTTTGGTGGTTTTATGAAATTTGCATGCTATACGCTCGGCTGTAAGGTCAATCAATACGAAACGCAGGCCATGGAGCAGCTGCTCGTGCAGAGCGGCCATACGCTCGGCAGCTTTGACGAGATCTGCGACGGCTACATTATCAACACCTGCACCGTCACGGCCGTGTCCGATAAAAAATCCCGCAACGCCATCCGACGCGTGCGCAAGCTGAACCACAGGCCGTGGTCGGTGTGTGCGGCTGCTATGCGCAGAGCAGCCCGGACGAGATCCGCAAGCTTGACGTGGATGTGTTGATCGGCACAGATGGACGGGAGGCTTTCGTCCGGCATATGATCGATGCCGCGCAGACGCGGCAGAAATGGGACTGCGTGGACGACGCAGGCGGCCCCCGCGCGTTTGAAATTCTGCCCGCAGGCGGACTTGCCGCGCGGACAAGAGCGCTTTTGAAAGGTCGAGGACGGCTGCAACAATTTCTGTACCTACTGCATCATCTCCCTATGCACGCGGGCCGGGTGCATTCCATGCCGCTGGAGGCGGCTGTGGCGCAGGCAACGGGCCTTGCCGCTGAGGGCTACCGGGAGATCGTCATCAACGGCATTGAGATCTCGTTGGGGCTGGGGAATGGAAGAACGGAAGCTGCCTGCGGCAGCTGCTGGCGCTGTGCGAGGCTGTGCCGGGCGTACGCATCCGTCTCGGCTCTCTGGAGCCGCGCACGATTGACGAGGCATTCTGTAAGGCGCTTTCCGGGTATCCAAATCTCTGCCCGCAGTTCCATCTGAGCCTGCAATCCGGCTCGGATACCGTCCTGAAGCGTATGCACCGCAAATACGATACGGCCCGGTACCTCGAAAGCGTCCGTCTGCTGCGGAAGTATTTCCCCGGCTGCGCCGTCACGACCGACCTGATCGTCGGCTTCCCCGGCGAGACGGAGGAGGAATTCGCGGAATCGCTGGAATTCCTGAAGACCTGCGGGCTTTCCATGTTCCACATCTTCTTCCCCTACTCCCGCCGCAAAGGGTACGCCTGCGGCGGACATGCCTGACCAGATCCCGAACGCCGTCAAGGAGCGCCGCGCGGCCGAGGCCGCATCCGCCGCGGCAGAGCTGGAGGCCGCGTACCACGCGTCCATGCTCGGCACGACGCAGCAGGTGCTGTTCGAGCAGGAGGAAAACGGCCTGTACGCCGGTCATGCCATGAATTACGTTAAGGTCTATGTACAGGCGGCGCAGCTGCATAACGAGCTGCGCGCCGTGCGTGTGACGGAACTCTACCGGGACGGCGTGTTGGGCGAATTAGAATAAGCTGTAATGCGGCAGCGATTCGCCGAGAGCCAGAACCCGAAGCCCATCGTCCAGAAATGCTGCCAGCAGCGCAATGAACAGCCACGCGCAGAAATACTGCGGACAAATCTGCCCGCGAGCATTGTGCGGCAGGCCACGATAGTCCCAGACGGCATACGAGCGGTTGAACAGGGAGCCGAACACAAGCTCTGAGCCCGATATGACACAGGCACCCAGAAGCGCCTGCGCGCTCAGCGGCAGCCCCGGCGCCCACTCGTTGAGCATGCCGATGAGCGCTGCGCAGAGTCCGCTGTCCAGAAACATGCTCCAATGGGAGCGGCCGCGCCAGAGAAGCTCTATGCAGACATAGACTGTCCCGCCCGCAAGCACGATCAGGCAGAAATATCGAAGCGTCATTTTATCACCCCGGCGTTAGTATGGAGCAAATACACAGAAAAATTTCTAAAAAAGTGAAAGATTCCGGTTGACAAATCGATCTGAATCCCTTATAATACATCGTGCCCGTGAGATACGGCGCAAGTAAATATGGCGGCATAGCTCAGTTGGTAGAGCATTCGGTTCATACCCGGAGTGTCATCTGTTCGAGTCAGATTGCCGCTACCAGGCCCGTTGGTCAAAAGGTTAAGACACCGCCCTTTCACGGCGGTAATATGGGTTCGATTCCCGTACGGGTCACCAAAAAAGAAACCATCCATCCGGATGGTTTCTTTTTTGGTGATTCGTATGTCGGACCGAACCCATCTGGGTTCGATCGCCCGGCAATTCCATGCGCAATGGCATGGCAGCGATATGTAATATCGCAGCCTTCAGATAACACAAAAATCCAGACATCCTTATGATGTCTGGATTTTTTCGCTCCTGAGAACACCACTGCGATCAGAACGCCCAAGAGATGGACGCAAAAATATAAAAAATTGGGATCCGAACGATGAGGTCCGGCGTATTCTTTCTCATTCTGCTTGGAATTCGTGTGGGTTTCAAGGGGAGCCTTTTTGCGCTGTCTTGCTTGACAAGCTGGGGAAATGTGGTACTTTATGTTTAGCAATACAAAATACTTAGAAATGCAAGGATGGTGCGGATGGAAGAACGGTTTTTGCAGCAGCTGAAAAAGGGCGTGCTGGAACTTCTGGTTCTGCAGACGATCTGCCGGGGACCGACCTATGGCTATGAGTTGATCGCGCAGCTTGGCAGCCGCTCCGACGGGCTGTTTACGCTCCGAGAGGGAACGCTTTACCCGATCTTATACCGGCTGGAGGACGACGGGCTGATCGAAGCGGTCTGGCAGCAGGAGACAGGGCGTGCGGCTCCGCGGAAGATTTATTCCGCAACGGAAAAAGGTAGAGAAGAAAACGAACGCCGTCTTGGCCTCGGCCGGATTCCGGACGGCAGGACCATTTTTGCGGGGGAGGATGCAGGACATGAATGAAAACAGCTTGCGCGCTATTGCGCGCTGTCCGGCGGCGGCTGTCGCTATCGGGGCAAATGAAGGACCGGGTGATGGACGACCTGCGCAGCTCGATCAATGAGCGGCGCGAGGCCGGGCAGACGGATGCGGAGATCTTTGCCGCGCTTGGCCCGGCAAAGCAGGCCGCTGCAGAGCTTACCGCGCAGCTGCCGGGCTACGCGTTCCGCAAAAGCCCGCTGCGGTTCGTCTGCCTTGGCGCAGCGGTGCTTGCTCTGCTGGTTGGGCTTTTGAAAACCGTCACGAATTTGCGCGGCTTTGCGTCCATCGGTGTTATCGGCGGCGCGGACGGGCCGACAGAAATTTTCATTGCCGGGCCGCAAATTTTTGATTGGGCAGACGTGATCGCCGCAGGGGTCGTGCTGGTGCTCGGACTCATCGGATATTCTGTCCTACGCCGTCTGCCGCCGAAAAAGGGCTGAAGCCCATATAGGAGGAATGACGCACATCCGCCGGGGCATCCGTCTGGCTATGCCGGCAGCAGCAGATTGACGGCTCCGGCCAGAAGCATGACGAGGATCGGGCTGAGCTTTGTTTTGCGGAGCAGGACAAGGCAGACGGCAAAAATCGCAGCCATGGCCCAATTCGTGTCCGCAAGCGTCACGGCCTCTCCGGCCCAGACTGCGTTCGTCAGAATCAGGACGCCTGCCGAGGCGATCATGGCCACGACCGCCGGGCGTGGCTGTCAGCGCACCGGGTACGCCCGCAAGCCTTGTCCCGACAAACGTGGCCGCGTTGATCGCAATCGGGCCGGGGGTCATTTCCGCGATGGCGACAAGATCGGCGAACTCCTGCAGACTGAGCCAGCCGCGCTGCTTTGACCATCGTACCACAGGAAGCGGGACTGTAAATGCCGGATTCGGTCTGCGCCTCCGGTGCGCAAAAAACGTCCCCTGCCATGCGTATGGCAGGGGACGTCGCGGAATGCCGGGTTACAGCAGGATCTTTGCCAGCTCGTCGATCGTCTCGTCAAACACGCGCAGCGCGCTGCGGACGGTGTCGGGCTTGGTGAGGTCAACGCCTGCGATCTTGAGTTCTTCGAGCGGATAATCGCTGCCGCCGGTCGTGAGGAACTTCAGATAGCCGCTTGCGTCGCCGGTCGTCAGGATATGCTCGGCGATGGCCACGGCGGAGGAGAAACCGGTCGCGTACTGATAGACGTAGAACGCGCGGTAGAAGTGGGGGACATACGACCATTCGGGGTCGATGTCTGCATCAATGCCGATGCCGTTATAATAGGTGGCTTCGAGATCGTGATAGACCTTGTTGAGCGATGTGGCCGTCAGCGGCTGGCCCGCAGCGTAGAGATCGTGCGCCTTGCGCTCGAACTCTGCGAACAGCGTCTGCCGGTAGAGCGTCGTGCGGAAGCTCTCGAGGAAGTGGTTGAGGATGTATGCGCGGCGCTTTTCGTCCGTCTCGGTCTTCAGCAGGTACTTGGTCAGCAGGACCTCGTTGACCGTCGAGGCGACCTCGGCGACCATAATGCGGTAATCGTGGTTGACATAATCCTGCGTCGTATCGGAGAACCAGGAGTGCATGGAGTGGCCCAACTCATGCGCCAGCGTGAATGCGTCGTTAAGCGTACCGGCGTAGTTCATCAGCACATACGGATGCACGCCGAACACGCCCAACGAGAACGCGCCGGACTGCTTGCCGTCGTTCTCATATACATCGACCCAGCGCTCTGCAAACGCGCGGTCCAGCAGCTTCTGGTATTCCTCGCCCAGCGGCAGCGTTGCCTTCTTGACCAGCTCTTTCGCGTCTTCAAACGCAATGGGATAATCGACATCCTCTACGATAGGGACGTAAAGGTCAAATACATCGATTTTGTCGAGCTTGAGCGCGCGGCGGCGCAGCTCCAGATATTTGCGCATGGAGGGCAGGCTCTCGTGCACGGCCTCGATCAGGCTGTCATAGACGGACACGGGAACGTTGCCGCCGTCCAGTGCAGCCTCGCACGCGGAGGCGTAGCCGCGCTGATTGGAGAAATAGGTGTCGAATTTGACGGAGCCGCCATAGAGCGTGGCGATGGCATCGCCGAACTGCCGGTAGGTGCCGAACATGGCGCGGAACGCACCCTCGCGCACGGAGCGGTCGCGGCTCTCGCGGAAGACAGGGAACGTACCGGCGGTAGGCGTACCTCCTCGCCCGCCTCATTTTTGACCATCGGCAGCTGCAGGTCAACGTTGGTCAGCATCTCAAACGCGGCCTTCGGCGTGCCTGCTGCGTCGCCTAGCAGCGCCAGCATCTGCTCCCGCGCAGCGTCGAGCGTATGCGCGCGCATACGGACGATATCGTCTACCGTGTGCCGGTAGGTCGCCAGCGCCTCGTCCTGCATCCACTCGTCCAGCTTTTCTGCCGGGATGGCAAGAATCTCGGGACTCAGGAATGCTATTGCGGCGTTGAACTTGATGATCAGGCTCTCGCTGCGGGCGGCCATTTCCTGATTTTCCGCAACAGAGCCGTCCTCTGTCTTCTTCAAAAACGCATAGGTATAAGGCAACTCAACTTTGAACATAGAGGCGTAGATGGTGTCAAGCCCCTTCTTGAACGCTTCCTTGGACGTGCCGAGCGTGCCGGGAATTGCGGCCAGCGGCGCAAGCGCGGCCTCAGCCTCCTGCATTGCGGCTTCCCACGCCGCAGTGTCCGTAGATCTTCGTCAGATCCCACTGGAACCGGATATCCTGTTCGCTTCGTTTCATAGCGTATCCTCCTTTATAGATACTTCTATTATAATGACCAAAATCTTTCCTGTCAATGTCCGCTGCGGATGGGCAGACGGTTGCTTTTTTTTTTGTCATATTCAGGGTAAAATAAATAAAAAAGAACCTCAATTGGGGGAATACGATGAAGAATACTGCTCATTCCGCGCGGCAGTTTGCTTTTCTGCTGCGTGACCACGGTTCTGACGGCGCTGCCGGCAGCCCCTGCGCTGCAGTGACGTCCGGCGCGTAAAGCACCCATAAATTCTTGGAAAACTCCTCCTGATTTTCCTTGCACATTGCGGCAGGATGTTATATTAAATTAAAAAGAAAAAATGAAGACGTGTACCCAGAATGCCGGACGGAGAGAACTCCTGCCCGGCGCAAAGCGTCCGCGAAAATCCAATGGCGCAGCCATTTTCAACATAGATAGTTTTCACTACAAGAAGCAAACAATAAAAAAAAGGAGGAGATCTGAAGTAATGAAGAAGAGATTAGTTGCTTTTTTGTTAGTTCTGATTATGGTGCTCGGCATGTTGCCTGTGTCAGCCTTTGCGGCTGACGACGGTGTCAGTCCGCAGGCGCTGGAATTGAATGAAACACAAACAATCAAGTACCAGATTCTTTATGTTGGCGATGAGTTCAACACTGGCTATAACTATGGCGTGTCTGTTAATAAGACCTATACATGCCAATATAGCACAGGCCATTCTGGCTTCAATCATTCGATTCTGATCAGCGAGTTCAGAAATGTCGGCGTTCCTGCGCTGAAAGGCCAGCTGGATTCTGGCTATGCGAATTCGTTGGCTGGGCGAAAGAGGCCAAGAAGAACCCCACAATTTTTGACTTCAACACCGCCGGTACGACTGCTACGCAGACAACGTATACGATTTACTTGGTTGCGAAAAAACCAACCCCACTCCGACCTACATGTACTATCTGTATTATAAGTATAACGACGGCACGGACAGCACATGGCTCACGGATGTGCCGGAGGCCCACGGCGGCGACTACCTTCACGTTTAATGTTAATAGAGCGAAGCTGACCCGCTCTGGCTATGATCACATTGGCTGGGCGGACAAGGCGAATGCTCCGGTTGCGCAGTACAAGGGCGGCGAGCCGATCGTACTGACCAAGGACAATCCGATCAAGACCATCTATGCCATCTGGATGCCAATCTTTGAACTGCATTATAATGCGAATGGCGGCACCGGTGTGCCGGATAGTCAGACGTATACGGCAGAGCAGCTAACGTGACACAAGTTAAGTTTACTATCCGCAATCAGATCCCGACCAAAGATGGCTACACCTTCAAAGGGCTGGGCTGACAGTGCGACTGCGACCACTGCGCAGTATCAGCCGGGCGGCACGATTGCCGTTAATCATGCAAACAGCCCCAAGACCGTCTACGCCGTCTGGGAGAGCAGCCACGTCAAGGATAACGACGGCAACTGCACCGTCCCCGGCTGCACGCATCCCGACAGCTGCTGCCCGAAGCCCGAAGACCCCAAGCCCGATGTGATCCCCGAACCCAATCCCGACGACGATAATCCGAACTCGCCGTTCCACGTTTGGGTGAAGTGCATCACGCCGAACAGCGGCCATAGTTCGGGATTCCTCCCGATCAGCTATGTTGAGGGTGGGTATACACGCACCTGGGCGGAGGGTCAGGATACCTGCACGTTCGTGCTGGACACGCAGAAGTATGCCGACTATTCCGGACTGACAAACGCTGGCGGAAAAGCGCACACGGCAACCGTTTCCTCGCTCACACAGGTGTATAAGTATAACAAAGAGACTGGATGGCAGCTGCAAAGCGGCGAGTACATCGACACCACCTGCGGAGAAGTAACACCGCCCACCGACACCTTCACCGTCACCTACACCGACGGCGTTGACGGCGAGGTCTTCGAGGATAAGGTCTTCTCCGACCTCAAGTCCGGCGAGGATACCCCCGCGTTCGGCAAAGACCCGTACCGCGACGGCTACACCTTCGCAGGCTGGGAGCCCGAAGTCGCAGAAACGGTCACGAAGACTGTGACCTATGTTGCGAAGTGGACGCCTGTCGAGCCGACCCGCGAGGATATCTTCAAGGCACTCAACGGCCTTGTTGCCGTCACCTGCATCAACCGCTTCTGGAAGGACGGCAACAAGAACATGGACTGCGGTCAGGGACAGTATGCCGCAAAGACGGGTATTGTCGGGCAGGACTATACGCTTGAAGAAGGCGAGAATGCTGGCACATGGGTCGTGACCTTCCCGGTCACAAACTTTGTGAAGTCGTTCAAGCAGGATCCGGCGCACAACCTGTACACCAAGGACACGCTGAGATGGTACATCCGCTGGGAAAACAATGCGTGGACATCCGCGCCTGTAGAACCCGGCGTTGACGATCTGGTCAAGCTCACCCATGCGCCGACCGACTGGCGCGAGGTTGCCAAGATCGCGACCGGCGGCAAGTCCGACTGCATCCATACCCTCTGCGTGAACAGCGGTCTGAATGTCTGCGATTACGGCATCACCGTACCGTTCGTCAATTTCAATGAGGACGTTGTGTCTGTGGTACCGGAAGAAGGCAAACCCGGCAGCTACATCGCGACGTTCAGAGTCGACAAATTTGTTGACGCTCGCGCAAAGGTATGCAACGACAAGAACTTCCCGGACGCACCGCGCACACACAAGCTGCTGACGCAGGAAACGGTTCGGTGGAGATTGTACGCGACGTCCGAGGCCGATGAGAAGATCGGCAACAACGTTCTGAACCACGTCTGGGCGGCCGACCCCGTCGCCGGGTACAGACGATGTCTGCGAGATCGCGCACAACTGGGTCGTGACCTTCGACCCGAACGGCGCACGCCCGTTCCGCTCGCGCAGGAAGTGGAATACGGCCACACCGCGACCAAGCCTGTCGAGCCGACGCTCAAGGGCTATACCTTCGACGGCTGGTATCTGGACGGGGAAGAAGAACCGTTCGACTTTGGTACCACCATCACCTCCGATATCACCCTGACGGCAAAGTGGGGAGATCAACAAGTACACCGTCACCTTCGATTCCTACGGCGGCAGCAAGGTTGACCCGCAAGTGGTCGAATACGGTCTGTATGCACAGGAACCGGAAGAGCCGACGCTCAAGGGCTTCACCTTCGCGTACTGGTATCTGGATGACGAGAACGAAGCCTATGACTTCGAAAAAAAATACCCCTGTTACCGCTGATATCACCCTGACGGCAAAGTGGGAGATCAACAAGTACACCGTCACCTTCGATTCCTACGGCGGCAGCAAGGTTGACCCGCAGGTGGTCGAATACGGTCTGTATGCACAGGAACCGGAAGAGCCGACGCGCAAGGGCTTCACCTTCGCGTACTGGTATCTGGATGACGAGAACGAAGCCTATGACTTCGAAAATACCCCCGTTACCGCTGATATCACCCTGACGGCAAAAGTGGAACATCAACAAGTATACCGTCGCTTTCAATACGGACGGCGGCACGCCTGTTCCGCCCGCGCAGGAAGTGGAATACGGCCTCACCGCGACCGAGCCTGCTGCTCCCGAGAAGACCGGCTATACCTTCGACGGCTGGCTGGTATCTGGGCGATGAAAGTATGACTTCTCCGCTGCTGTTGAGCAGAACATCACCCTGACGGCGAAGTGGCATATCACCCCGCACAACATCTACGCGTATGCAAGACTGAACAGCTATTTTGCACCGCTGACCACGAGCGAGTTCGATACGCCTGTCACGCTGAATGAGGCGACCCTGTCCCGTCTCGGCCTCGGCAGCTACAACAGCCTCGGCTACATTTCTATCGGCAGCTTTACCTTCGATGCAATGCCGCTGACGAGCGATCTGTACTTCGGCGATGACGCAGAGCTGAGCGCAGTTGCTGAGAAGCTGGCGACCGACATCGCCCTCGAAACCGGCGTTTCTGACAAGATTGCCGAGAAGATCGCCTGGACATATTCTGTACAAGACCGTAAACGAAGAGGACATGGAGCCCGGCTATCCGGCAGAAGCCGGCTACCAGCTCTCCGGCAATCTGAACCTCGCATCCGTTACGTTCAGAGCCGGTGCTGAGAACGTCGAGAATATGCCCGCTGTCAACTACACCTATGACGACGGCGCGATCGACTTCTACGACTTCTACTTCGCTGGCGACACCATCACCATGCCCGCCACTGACCCGACCCGCGAAGGTTATATCTTCGAGGGCTGGAGCGTTGAAGTCCTTCCGGCTGAAAATGATGCCGACCACCTTGACGCTGACGGCGCAGACGATGCAGCCGATGAAACGCTCCTCAAGGCTGGCGACACCTACACCATCACCGCGGGCGGCGTGATCTTCACTGCACAGTGGGAGAAGAAGACGTTCACAGTCAAGTACTACCTCCCGAATGAAACCGGTGCGTGGGTAGAAAAGAAGATGGACACGGTTGACTCTGTTGACTATGCCACCTACAGCCTGTGGACTCCGAATGCAGAAGATGGTTACGAATTCAGCGGCTGGTATCAGAAACCAGCTGATATTGGCGTAAAAGCTAAGGTCGAAAAGCTGTACATGGCCAAGGAATGGAAGCTCTACGGGCAAATTTACGCCCATTGAGTACACCATTCAGTATGTATACAACGACGGCAAGGCCACCAGCACCAACCCCACGACGTACACGGTTGAGAGCGATACCATCACGCTGGCCGATGCGACCGGCGCTGACTGGGGCAAGACGTTCCTTGAGTGGCACGACGAGAACGGCCAGAAGATCACCGAGATCCCCACTGGCTCGACTGGCGACCGCGTTATCACGGCATACTGGAACTGGCCTGTCCATCTCCACTACCTCGATAAGGACAACAACGAGATCGAAAGCGCTACGCTCTATGTCAGCGAGCTTGAACCCGGCGCATGCGTCCTGCCGACCGGCGAAAAGACCGGTTATGACTTCGACGGCTGGTATGAAGCCAAAAAGGATATCGGCACCGCCAGTCACAAGCTGAACGCTCTGTCCATAGCCAAGAAGTGGGAACTCTACGGGCGCTACACGGCAAAGACCGACGTGAGCTACACGGTCAAATACCTGCGTGAAGGCGACAATAAGGTTCTCGCGCCTGAAAAGGTCGTGACCGATCAGACGTTCGACACCGAAGTGACCGAGCAGGCCGCAGACGTGGTCGGCTACACGCCGGACGCACCCAGCAAGACGATGATCCTTGATGAATACAACAAGGTTCTCACGTTCTCCTATTCGGCCAACACCTACCGCTACACCGTCCGCCACATCAAGCAGCTGCCCGACGGCTTTATGACGGAAAACGCTGAAGTAGACACGACCCCAGGCAGCGTATTTGATAGCGCTCGCAGCCGTGATGCAACAGGATACGGCTCTCACTATCCGACCAACGACGCTGACACGAAGCAGAACATCCAAGATCCGGCGGGGTCTGACGATCGATGGTCAAGTATGATCTCGACGAGCATACCCTGACGTTCGAAACCAACGGCGGCTCCGCCATCGCTCCGGTCACGGTCCGCCACGGCAATGCAGTTGCAAGACCCGCTGACCCGACCAAGGACAAGTACACGTTCATTGGCTGGTATCGACCCCGAATTCACCGAGGAGTATGACTTCGCAACGGTTCTGGAAGCAGACAAGACCATCTACGCCAAGTTTGAACTGACGTCCACCCCGATCGGCGCATTTATGTTATGTCCCGCTACGATGTGCTCCACATCAAGCAGCTGCCCGACGGCACCTATGATCTTGCCAACGCTGAGGTCGAGCACCTGAGCGCCAAGAAGGACACCACCGTCACCGCGGTCGTCAAGGATTACAGAGCAACGCATCACATCAACGTCAACAGCACCCTGAGCAAGCTGACTGACACCGCCATCCAGCCCTATCCCGGCGCGGACGGCAAAGCCTGTCTACACCATCCTGTCGGTTTACTACGATCTGGACTTCCATACCCTGACGTTCGACACCATGGGCGGTTCCCGCATTGACCCGGTCACGGTTCGTCACGGCAATGCAGTTGCGAAGCCCAAGGATCCCGTCAACGGCGGCTACATCTTCGACGGCTGGTACACTGACAAGACCTACAGAACCCCGTACAACTTTGCGACTGTGCTGACGCAGGGATACGACGATCTACGCCAAGTGGTTCCTGATCGTCCTGCCCGGCGTCACCGTCAAAGAACACCCGAAGCTCAACACCTCCGATCACTTCGCGTATGTCCAGGGTTATCCCGACGGCACTGTGAAGCCCACGAGGCAACATCACCCGC
>VOFK01000889.1_pt1 | contig 15651 bp, 28 predicted proteins | sample 5384121 | NCBI WGS metagenome assembly VOFK01 (sample SAMN12384730, study PRJNA508395) | human gut metagenome | isolation source: healthy gut J | host: Homo sapiens
TCGGTATTGCCGTTTCAGTTACGTATTGCTGTCGGATTTTGCAGAAGATGCGTAGGCACATCATGCGGTGCCGAGACTTTCATGGTTCTGAATTTGCAAAGGCTGAAATATGTAATTTTACCGTTCTTTTTTTTCCGACCTACGCGCTTTGCCTGAAAAACACGGGTCCGGGATCATCTATAACTATCAAAAAGACAAATAATCAAAAAGGCAACAACAGAATCAATATAGCGAAAAAAGAGACAGGACAATGTCCAAGAAGCGTTTAAAAAGTGAGAATACATACCAACCTCGATATAAACGGCCGTTAAAAACCGCCCGTATGCCAACATATAATTACATAAGGATATAATATCATAAAAATGTTAAAAAGTCAATAGTGTGAAATGATTTTTGAAAAAAAATGTTATGAGGTCTTTTTAAATCGAAAAATTTGCTTTTTTGTCTATTTTTTCGATACCACAGTTTCCTTTTGACTATTCCGTACAGGAAAAAATTTTCAGCAAAAATATGAAAATGGAAAAATATTCATAAATACGGCGGCACGAATGTTTCATAATACTATTGCGACCGGAAGATCGCGTGATGAAAACGAGTAATCACAGATAAAGTGTCTTTACGCACAAAGGAGATTAACAAAATGGCTAATAAGAGTCTTGTTCCGCAGCAAAAGAAGCGCTCAACAAATTCAAAATGGAAGCGGCTTCCGAAGTGGGAGTAAATCTTAAACAGGGTTACAACGGTGACCTTACCGCTAAACAGGCAGGTTCCGTAGGCGGCCAAATGGTTAAGAAAATGATTGAGAGTTACGAGAACGGCATGAAGTAAAACCCTTTTTGGGGCATATCTTTCTCGAGATCCGCAGACGTAAAAAATATTGTTTTTTGTCGCGGACGGGCAGAGGCTGTAAAGAACACAGTTTTTACAGCCTCTGCTCTTTTCGAATAAAAAATCCGATAAATCGCCGAAAAATGAATAATATCCCATATCCCGCAGATAATATAAAGGCACAGCAGGCAAAAATCCGGAAATAATCAAGGGAGATATATCAAAAATGAAAGTCAACGGGAATAGTCAGACGTATATAGACGACCTCGGAAGAGTTGTAATACCGAAAGAAATAAGAAGAACGATGCGAATTCGAGAGGGTGCGCCGCTTGAAATATTCACAAACAAAGACGGAGAAGTTATTTTTAAAAAAGTATTCTCCGATAGGGAGAAATCAGCGAATACGTGGATGCTTTATGCGGAAACGGTGAACAAGGGCACGGCAAATACTGCGGTAATTTTCGGACAAAGATTCGATACTTGCGGTATCGGAGAGAAAAAGAGACAACTTGCGGACAAAAAAATTTCGCCCGAGATAGAAAAAAAAATGCTTGAAGAGCGAAGAACTTACGTTTACAAAATAGGGCGATACCAGAATACCTGTATCCGACGGCGCGGAAAACTGCCATGCGGGAATAGTATGTCCGCTGATAGTTGACAGCGACGTCATAGGCGGAATAATAGTTTTAATAAGAAATGACGGGCGGCGCCGACTGAAACGGAAGTACGAATAACCGAAACAGCAGCAACACTTTCTCAAAACAACTTGAAAACGATCTACGATTCAAAAAATATAGGCGCGCCGCACGGTGCGCCTTTTTTTTGAGCATAAAGGATTGACAAATCCTGTCTGAAATGGTACAATGCAATCGGACAGAAAACCAAGCAAAAAGGAAGAAAGGATCAAAATTATGAAAAGAATCGTTTCACTCGTACTGTTGCTCTGTTTGGTATTTTCGCTGACTGCCTGCACGGGAACGACGGAAACACCGACAACGGAACCGCAGCAACAGACAACGACTCAGCCCACGACGGAACAAGAGCCGCAAGGAGAAGTCTCCACTCCGCTTTTCTGGAAAGTTTCAGGCAACGGATATGAAGGAGAATTTTATCTGCTCGGCTCGATACACGTCGGAACAGACGACACAAACAATTATCCGAAGCAGATTCTCGATGCGTTTGAAAAATGCACCGCGCTTGCGGTTGAAAGCGATATTGTAGAAATTGAAAAGGATACCGCGGCACTCATCGAAAGCATGAAACCGTTTGTTTATTCGGACGGAACGACCATTAAAGACCATATCGACAAAGAACTTTACGACGATGCAGTTGCCCTGATGACTGAACTCGGCATATATAACTTTGCGATGGATTATTACAAGCCGACATTCTGGGACTCGATGATCTCATCAATGCTGGCGGATATGTCAAAGAACTACAAAATCGACAACGGCGTAGACCGTTGGTTCCTGAACAAGGCAAAAAAAAACAAACAAAGACATAGTCGAACTCGAAGATTACAAAAAAGACATACGCCGACGAAGCGGCGCTTTCGGATAAAAACACAGGAACTCATTCTGGAAAGAGATGTTCACGGCTTTGAAACTGACGACTATGTAAAAAGAATACGAAGAGTCAATAAAAAAGCTTTTCGACGCGTGGAAAAAAAGGCGATTTGACTAAAATGGAAGAAATTCTGTTTACGGAGGCGGATGAGAGCGAGTATACGGAAGAAGAAATAAAATGCGCGGAAGAATACAACAAATTCATTATGACCGACCGTAATGCGGGAATGGTTAAAAAGCGCTTTGATTTTCTGAAAAACGGCAAGAGCGTTTTCTACGTTGTGGGCGAAGCGCATATGCTCGGCGACGACGGTCTTGTAAACAAACTGACGGAAGCGGGTTATACCGTGGAACTTGTAAAATTCGATTAAATACCGTATAAGTGAAAGAATGCAAACAGGTATGTAAAAAAACTTGCGTTTTACATACCTGTTTGTTTTTCAGTCTACGATTGTTTTTGCCATGTCTTCCGCAGATATGCGGTAAACCGCGCCGTCTATTCCGTTTGAAAGAAGCGCTCGCAAAACATCGCCTTTTTCATATCTGCAACCTATCAAAGCGGAACAGATCGTCTCCGCGTCGAGTGTCGAGAAGAAATCCCCGAATACGGAGGCATTTTTGATAACACCTTTGGAAACATCGAGTCTGAATGTTATCTTTCCGCCGTCGAAAACGTCCCGTCCGTTCGATATTGAACTTGGGATTGACGCCGAAAATGCTCTGCCAACTCTCGAATTTTTTCCTTTTGCTATCTCTCGAATGCATCTGTCGTCTTCGGCAGTTACTTTATATACATCGGAACTTCCCCGCATTATGTGTCTGACCATACACTCCTTAAATTCATCGGGGACTCATTGCGGACGGCAGGTGCTCGGAAATATTCGTAACTCTGTCGCGAACAGACTTTATGCTTTTTGAAATAATCTTATAACTGTCAACGGTGGTTGACGCGACCATCTGTTCGATATCGGTGTCAAAACAGCAAAGAGCCGTGATGAACGAGACTTTCTCCGAGGCGGTACTGCGCATTGCCCGAAAACTTTTTTCCGTCTATCGTCAAATCATTTCTGCCGTTAAACCCGGCGTTGACGCCCATTTCATGAAGCGCGTCTATGACAGGCTCGATAAACCGGCTGAACTCTATCTCTTTTTTCCGCACCATGGCAGATAAACGTGAACTGCCAGCCGCCGAGATCCGTATATATTGTTCCGCCGCCCGACATACGCCGAACGAGTTTTATACCATGTTCGTCGGCATAGGGTTTGTTTATTTCTTCGGCAACGTTCTGATATTTTCCGACCATAAGCGTCGGGGTCGTGCGCCAAAACAGAAAAACCGTATCGGGCAGTTGCTTTTCTACGGTAAAGTAATATTCAAGTCCGAAATTGTAATAAACGTCGTCGGAGCCTGTTTCAATATAGATCATGCACGTCCTCCATCACTTCCCACGCGCGGTATGAACTGCGTGCAAGCGGCGCAGACGCAACATGGCGAAAGCCCTTTGCGAGAGCCATTTCCTTATATCGAGCAAAATCTTCCGGGCGTGGCATAACGGGCAAGCGGATAATGTTCGGGCGACGGTTGCAGATACTGTCCTATCGTCAGAATATCACACCCCGTTTTCAGAATATCGTCCATCAACTCGGATATTTCGTCTTCCGTTTCGCCGAGTCCCACCATAAAACCGGTCTTTGTCAGAAGCGTCGGGTCTTTTTGTTTGCAATAACGCAAAACGCCGAGCGAACGCTCATAATCCGCCTGCAGGACGGACGGCTTTTTGAAGTGATTTTACTGTTTCGACGTTATGATTGAGCACGTCTGGGTGCGACGCGATGACAACATCGAGTGCGTCCGTATTGAATTTCATATCCGAAATAAGAGTTTCCACCGTGGCAGAGGGACAAAGCCTGCGATTGCAGCAACGGTCTTTGCAAACTGTTCGGCACCGCCGTCGGGCAGATCGTCCCTGGTGGAGCAAGTCAGAACAACGTGGCGCAGACCGAGTTTTTTTGCGGCAAGCGCGACGTTTTCTGGTTCCTCGGGGTCGGGCGGCAGCGGACGCCCCGTTGTGACGTTGCAGAAACGGCAGTTACGGGTGCAAACGCTTCCCAATATCATAAAAAGTTGCCGTATGTTTGCGATAACACTCTCCGAGATTCGGACAGTTCGCCTCTTTGCAAACGGTGTTGAAGCTGTTTCAGGTCGCGCATGTTCCGCAACTTCATTGACTGCGTCGCGGTTATAGCGCACCCTGAGCCATTCGGGTTTTCTTTCCATAAAATATTACTCGACCTCGATAATCGCAACGGCGGTATCAACGGCAACCGTGTCGCCGTCTTCAAACAACAATTTTTTGATGACTCCGTTTTCGGTCGATTCGACCTGATTGACGACCTTGTCCGTCTCAATTTCAAAAAACGGGTTCACCGACACTTACACGGTCGCCCTCTTCTTTGAGCCAGCACAAAGCACGCCCTCTTTTCATTTCGGGACGCAGTTTCGGCATTTTGATTTCTTTTTCCATGGTATGTATTTCCTTTCAAAAGGTACTGTTGCAATTTTTAACTCACATAAAAAGGCTGAAAAGTTCTCCGTTTTCGTCATCGGAGAGTTTTAGGCAAATATCTTCAAAGACTTCGGGGCAAAGAAACGACCCGTTCATAAGAGCCGACGCAAGAGCACCGTCAAAGCCATGGACTTTCGACCACTGCATCCGAGACAATGCCCTTTTTTGCCTTGTAAGAAACATATATGGGTTCGTCCCTGTAAACGCTTGTTTTTTCATAGACAAAAAGGCGGGGGTAGTTCCCCATGTCCATTCGCGGCTTTTATATTTTTCGTCCCGCAGTTTTTCGACTTCGCAGCCTGTTCCGCCGTCAGTTCGACGGTTTTGCAATCCGACGGTAAAAGTTTTTTCCGCAAGTGCCGACCGGAAATCTTCGACTGACATCGGATTTTTAATGTAATCCGATATATTCGCAACGGAACTTATCGCGGAAAGAGTTCCCTTTGTCTTAAAACAGTCGTTTTTACCGAATGTGGTCAAACCGTCAAGCACTCCGAGATCGCAAGAATACAAAAGCGTTCCGTGATGAAGAACTCTGTCTTGACCACGCGCTGTGCGCTGCCCGAAATCTTCTTGTCCGCGATTGCAATATCGCAGACGCCGTTTTGCGCGGGGATGCCGAGAGAGTTAAGAGCCTCAGTAACGGGACGTATACAGTCGCCGTAATCGGGAAGTCCGTCAACACTTTTTGATATATGTGTAATTGATGTTTCCGAGATCGTGATAGACAGTGCCTCCGCCCGAAATGCGGCGAACTACGGGGATGTGTGACCGACGCAGCGCCGGAACGCTGACTTCTCGGCATATATTCTGCGAACAGCCGACAACGACTGCGGGAGAGTTGCGCCACAAAAACAGCATGTCGTCTTCCCGAAACGTATCGAAAACGTATTCCTCAAACGCCTGATTGTAAAAAGGGTCGTGAAGTGTTGTTGAACGTCAACATTGTCAATTCTCCGAAAAAAAACGGTTCTATAACGCCGCCGCCGAGAACGGTTTCTCCGTCATAAAGAACCGCCGCCTGACCGGGAGTTATTGCGCGCTGAGGCTCGTCAAAAACAACTTCTACGGTACCGTCCGCACATGGCGTCACCAGCGCAGGCTGTTCCTGCTGACGGTATCTGACTTTGGCCTTGCAGCGGAATGGTTCGGAGGGTGCTTCGCCTGATATCCAGTTGAAATCGCCGACCGAAAACTCACTGCTGAAAAGTTCTTCGCTGTTGCCGAGTACGATCTCATTCTTGTCGGGTCTTATGCGGCAAACGTATTTTTTTTCTCGGACAGGGATAACCCGAGCCAACGGTGCTGACCTATCGTATAACGTATAATTCCGTTATGCTTGCCGAGAACGTTACCTTTCGTATCCACAAAATTGCCCGGTTCGGTCTTTTTGCCCGTAAAAACGCTCTATTACACTGGCATAATCGCCGTCGGGAACAAAGCATATATCCTGACTGTCAGGTTTTTCCGCATTCACAAAGCCGCTTTCATCCGCAAAGGTTTTCTTGTCTCAGTCTTGTGAAGACCTCCGAGAGGAAAAAAGCGTCCGTGCGAGATTGGGCCTGCGTCATGGCATAAAGCACATAACTTTGGTCTTTTGTCGGATCAACAGCCTTTTTTAAGAACGTATTTACCGTTTTCTTTTTCTATTCTTGCATAGTGTCCCGTCGCGATACAGTCACATTCAAGAATATCCGCGCGTTCGAAAGTTTATCGAACTTCATAAAACGGTTGCAGTCTATGCAAGGGTTCGGAGTCATACCTTTCGAATATGCGTCAATAAATCTGTTCACAACTTTTTTTTCCTTGAAATCATCGGAAAAATTGAATACAAATACGGCATACCGAGTTTTTTTGCAACGCTTCGTGCGTCCTCGACATCATCAAAGAGAACAACAGGTATGCCCCCTGCGGAATGCCCGCGTCTTCGTTGTTGTACAGTTTCATCGTACAACCCACGCAGGTATGTCCCGAATCGGTCAATATTTTTGCCGCGACGCTCGAATCGACGCCGCCGCTCATTGCGACAAGTACTTTCATAAATATATCTTTTCTGCGGTTCACTTATCCGCATGGGGCAAAAAGCCCTCAAAAATGAAATTTTCAAAGCTGGGGTCGTTCAGTTCAGTTTCTTTGCGAACCGTCCAGCCCACGGCACGGCGGCAAAATATTTTGAGCACTTTATTTTCAAAGGCACAGACGATGAAAAATGTATGTCAAAAGCGATAAAATCGGGACGTGAAAGAAATTGAAAAAGGAAGGTTCGAAGCCATAAAAACGCAACGAACGGTTTGCATCGTTCTTTGAATTTTTGAACGATGTCGCAAGTTGCCCGCGCATAATATCCCCGGGCGGGTATCCTGTACCACCGAAGCGCAAACGGGTTAAAAAGATTCAACGGCATACGTTCCGTTATAATGCCGCAGAAGTATCTCGCTCTGAGGGCAAACGTAAACGTCCGTTCCCGCCGCTTTCATCTCGATAACAAGCGGCACCGCACCGTCAACAAGGTCAAGCACCTCTCGAAGAGTCGGAATGCAGTCTTCCGTATCAAGCAATTTCAATTTTTTCAATTCATCGACGTTCAGGTCATCGACGTTTTTGTTCACGCCGCACATTCTTATCAGCGAACGGTCATGCATAACAACGGGTATGCCGTCCTTTGACAGGCGAATGTCAAGTTCTATGCCGCAGCCGAATTTCTTTTTGCCGCCTTAAATGCCGACAATGAGTTTTCGGCAACAACACCGTTATCAAAAAAGTCCTCGGTGTGCGAAAAATTTTGTCTGCTCAAACACGTCCGAACGCGGGCGAAAAAATGCTTCGGTCGAGGCAACACAAGAAAACATATCCCCGGACAGGATTATCAAAAACCAGCAAAATGTAAACAAACCACATATATGCAGAATAACTCCGTAAATCAAGTTTTTTAGGAAACGGCGGCGGAAATATATGCCGCCAAGGTATTTCACCTGACGATACGAACCGAACGGACTTTCCCGTATCGACGGTTGCGAGAACCCCGGTCGCACGGAAGGAAAAGAGTATTGTATAAGAGCCTTTTACCCTTAAAATCAAAAAGCAGGGTATCTATCAAGAGGTCGTTGTCAAGCCAAGCGGCGGCAACATTCGTCAGGCTGAATTCCTCTTTTCCGTTTTCATCGACACGGGACGTGAAAACATTTTTCTTAACAAGCGACGAAAGCGTTATTTCAAAAAAGTTCGGGATTTGTCTGTTCGAGAACCTTGTCCACGGTGTCCCTTGCATTCATAAGACCGAGCGCACGGAAATTTGATTTCAGATAGTTTGCGGGATTAACTTCCGTCAAACATGAGCGGTCAAACCATATATCGGGCTCGGGTTCCGTTTCACGCTTCATATAAACAAACTGCGACATAAGAAACATGAACCATTCGCTGTAAGTCAATTCAAGGTCTATTCCGAACGGGACGGAGACCGTTTTTGTGATAGCCTTTCGTAAACTGTCCGTCAAGCCAATCGCACAGCATTTTTGTATCGAAATACGCAAAAACGGTATTTATTTTGCGTTCCTCGTTTCGCGTAAACACATACCAGATCCCTTTTCGGCAGCAGCAATGCCAAAGCCCGTCGTCGCTTTTTTTTCTGCCGACAGTCAAAACATTTTCGGGACGCATGAGAATGCGCGAAAGCAACAGCCCTCGGCGGAGATGCGCGTCTCGTCATTCACGTCTCGGTTCTTTCAAACAGCCCGAGTTCGACAAGTCCCCGTCTGTTTTCATCAAGCATTCTGCCCTCGATCTGCGTTTTTTTTTTTCAGCGAGAAATTCGACAAGAGGAGAGCGAGCGAACGTTCGAATAAGACCGGAAGCGGAACACAGAACCCGAAGTTCGCTGTCGGAAATAAGATATATCATACCGGGGAGTTCCTCCCCCTGTTCCGTTATCTGCGGAAAGCGGCTCTGTTTCAGATAAGAACCGGAAGACGATTCCGCCGTATACAGATCGCATTTTTCTTTCGCAAAGCGTTGAACCTGCGGTTCCGAACTGCCTATTCTAACGGTCATGTCAAACGGCAGTTTCAGCAGTTGGTGCACGCTTGACTGGTCAACCCCCGTTTCCGCAAAAAATTGTATTGCAGGATCGCCGCCTCGTTTTTCTCAAAGAAATCTTCTTCAAAAAACGGGCGTGCGGCGCGTATTTAAACCGTCTGATCTCGTCGCCATATAAACGGCGGCAAGTTTTTTCAACGGTTTTTAAGCGCCCCTGAACGCGGATTCGAGAGTTCCTTCCTCGTCGAATATGACCCAGAGAAAACAGCGTCAGATCCGTCACCGTCGAGTCGTCCGAACGATGAAATTCGACAGCATTTGTCAATTCATATGCCGCAATGCCTATTCCCACATCGGAAAGAGGGCCATTTTATATTTTTTTCCGCGGCAGTTGCAATATCCGACTTCTTTTTTCGGTTCGGCGGATTTTGCCTGCGTTTTATCTTATCCATTATGGTTGCGGACTGCGGCGTTGTTTTCTATTTTTTCACGTTCCACCGTACTTCTTTTTACGGGCGGAGAAAAGCCACCGAACAAGAAAAAAGAGCCTAAAACAAGGCAACAATGCACGCTATTTGCGCAATGATACCCGATTTTGGCAGATCGTTCATAACTATTTGCCGTCAAGTTCAAGAGATTCACGACGCTGTGCGTAACGCTTGTCCGAACAGGGAGCAAAGCGCGCAACTGCTTCCGCATTTTTCACAGAGATCAGAATGTTTCCCGCATCAGCCTGTATCACGCGTGAGGAACGCCCGCACCAACAATCGCAAACGCATTCCGGACGAATTTCCATTTCATTGTAAAGCCGTTTTCATCATCAAGCAGTCTGTCGCAGCGGCAACGGGAACTCCCGCAAAAAGAGCATATTGAAACAAGGAACATCAACAAAATAAGGCATAACGCAAACAATCTTTTTTTTCATATTATGCCTCCCGTAAAGAAAAGCCATGCGGCGGTCACAAGTATACCCGCAAGCGCGGATATACCGAAATCGAAAGATAGACGCGGCAGGGGCGTCCCTCTTTTCTGTAAAGACAAGAGACGCGTCAAGGCTCATCGCCTATTGCCGCGACAAAAAAAGAATATGTGGCTGACACCGCGCCCAAAAGAACGCTGCCTACGGCACAAAAGTGCGGTAAAGGAGCGAAAAAAGCCAACTTTTTGCCCTCTGCGTCGGGCATAAAACCGGAAGCGAAGAACCAAAATCCGAAACCGACAAAAGAGCGCAGAATACTCCGTAAAGAGCGCTTGACAAAGTCCCGCGCCGCAAAACAAAGCGCCGCAAAGGCTCATTGCAAGAACGCAGACAAGCCCGCATATCTTATACCGTTTCTTTTTCCATAATCAGACCTTTCTCCCTTTGTGCCCGGCAAAAAACGAATCAAACAAGAAGCCATAAAACAAACAGTTGAACGATGCCCACGGCAGTCACGGTCAAAAGCGCCGTCATCTTCCGTTTTTTTATTCCGCCGAGGTTCAGATATATCATCAAATAATACAAAGGAATGAGTTGCGTCAACGAAACAACAAGCAAAAACGCGCCCGAAACGTCAAGCGAAAAAACAACTCTCAATACAAAGCCGATAAAAGAGATAAACAGAGGAACGCCGAACGATGCGCCTATTGCATAAAGACAAGTTCCTGAAAAGCGACGGAATGGCGGTAAAGACCGAGATTATTTTAATTACCGCCGCTCGGAAAAAAGACGGAGCCACCGAGAGCCAACCCCAAGTAACGAAACTTCGACAACATTATCCGCGCCGCACAGACCTGCGGAATACCTGTCAAGACCGACGCTGAGCATGCGGAAAGTCCCGTCAATGCGGGCAATATCAGGCTGAAAAGCCACAAATGCGGCAACTTTTCCTCATAAAAGAACTGAGGACATATACTTGCTTCGATATAATTTCTCAGTTTTTTCTCTCATACTTCTCTTCCGTTCGTTTGCTGCGTCAGACAAAAAACGTCTCAATCGCGGATATAATTTTACTTATATATTATATCACATATTCCGCCATTTTGCAACCCCCCGCAAAAACAGTTGACTTTTTCAGCGTTTTTTGCAAAACGGCGTTGCACCGAAAGGATGCAACGCCGTTATATTCCATTGTCTTAATACAATTCCGACAGAACAGATTACAGTCTGACTTTATAAATTGCCTTTGTTATTTTCGCGGGTTGACCGTCCGCAACCATAGGCATATGAACATCGTTCGGCAGACATACGCAGAAATAGCCCGCTTTGAGATCAACTATCGCCTGCGGCTTTCCGTCCGCAAGCAGATAATCGCCCTCCGCGTCATACTCTTTCGTCACGTTCATCTCGGATATATCCGAAACATAAACTTTCTCGCTGCCGACAACATCAACATGAATGTCAACATAAACGCGGTGCGCTTCATAAGTGTTCTTTTCAAGAGGAACAGTTTCGCCCTCTTTAACGAAGTTGTAGTAGATATCGTCGCCGTCAACGTCGTTTCTGCCCGCAACCGATTTCGAAAAAATCGTTGTGCGCGGCGAGCGCGCGGTAAACGCGCTCGTTTATGCCTTTGTAGTTTTCGTAATTTGTAAGTTTATCGCAGATCATAACAAGATCTCCTTTTTTTTTATAAAATCATTTTGATTATCCTGATACTCTTCGCGCTCACGGCGTTTTCGGATAAGGAGGTAAAACTTCGGCTCCGCAAAGTCGCAGATGTGATGTATGAACACAAAGAATTCTTTACCCGCCACATTAAGCGCAAGAATAACGAGGAAAATTTTCGTTTTCGCGAAGCCGCAGTCTCGAAGGCGTATCGGGTATACGTCGAGAGGCAAGGCAAAGCGTAGCGGAAATTTAACCGTTATTACAGTTCTATCTCAGTGGAGAGGGTCATATATTGTCCCTGCTCAGCAAACCAGTGGCTCATGAGTATGTGCCCGTTTTGAAGAACGATGGCGCCGGGCTGACCGAATTTGAGGAAGCTGAAAATTTCGGCGGCTTTTTTGTCCTGAACGACGGGCGTTGCGGGTTCCCAGACGAGAAGTTCGTCTTCAATATCCCATGTTCCTTTTTCAAGGTTCACGACATAAGCGTAAATGCCGGGCTTATCGGTGTCTCTTTCTGCAAGCGTGAAGCGCGAGGAAGTTTGTTTCCGCCTATTGCGCAAACGCTCGAAGCCTGACCTCTGATACCCGTATCCATGGGTTTGGAGAACGTTTTTCCGTTATCGTAAGAGATAGTGAAATGGTTATTCATTCTCTCACCCGTCTTGACATTTTCATTCCAGCCGATAACAACAATCGCGCCGTTTTCAAGCTGGCAGCATCTCTGCTCATAGCATGTTACGCAATCGCCCTCGAATTCCATGCAAACGGTATCGTCATTCCATGTCTTTCCTTCGTCCGTGCTGTGCAGAAGTCTGCCGCAAAGATGGGACGACATTTTGCCGTTCAATCGGGAAGCCCGTTATCGGAGTTACCCAATCGCCGTTTTTGAGAACGGTTATCGGAGCGGAAGCCTCGGTGTGTGATGTCCCCAAGCATTCGAACTTCTTCATGCTTTGACCATGTTTTTGCCTCCGTCTTCGGAGCGGGGTGATGTAAACTCTGTCATCTATAAGGCCGCCCGTCTGCGGATTGCCGATGGGCCATTCGGGGGGTCTCTGTCATATTCATAGCCGACGCCGACAACACGGTTTGCCGCCGAGCGCGGTAACTTTGCAGCAGTCGGTTATGGGAGTTGTTTCCACGATTTGTCGAACATCTGAAACGGACCTTCCCAGGTTTTTCCGTTGTCCGAACTGCGGGAAATATAACTTGTTCCGTCAACGCGTTCGAACGCTTCGCCTATCTGATAAGAGCAGATAACGGTGCCGTCGCCGAGCTGCGCGAGAAACGGAAATGCGGCTTGGCGCGAACGAGGGCTGCGGAAGCGGGTTATCGTAAATAATGGAATGAGAAAGAACTTTCATCTTGATTCCTCCGGTGTTTTTCTTTCTTCTTTCGTTGATATAAGCAAAGTATACAATATATTTCTAAAGCCTTTTCAATAGGCGCCTAAAATTTGAAAAACCATTGAAAACCGCCAAACCGATTTTTCTGAAAACTATCTCGGCAACAAAGGTGACGCAGGCGGTCATCACCGTGCCCGCCTACTTCTCGGACGCGCAGCGGCAGGCGACCAAGGACGCCGGCAAGATCGCGGGCCTTGAGGTGCTGCGCATCATCAACGAGCCGACGGCCGCCGCGCTGGCCTACGGGCTGGACAAGGAACTGGACCAGAAGATTCTGATCTTCGACCTCGGCGGCGGCACGTTCGACGTCTCCCTGCTGGAAATCTCGGACGGCGTGTTCGAGGTGCTGGCGACGGCGGGCAACAACCGGCTCGGCGGCGACGATTTCGACGAGAAGATTATGAACTGGATGGTCGATACCTTCAAGAAGGAAAACGGCATCGACCTGCGGAACGACAAAACCGCGATGCAGCGTCTCAAGGAAGCTGCGGAGAAGGCGAAAATCGAGCTGTCCGGCATGATGAGCACGAACATCAACCTGCCTTATATCACGGCTGACGCGACCGGTCCGAAGCACTTCGACGTCACGCTGACGCGCGCCAAGTTCGACGAGCTGACGGCCGACCTCGTGGAAAAGACGATGGTGCCGCTGCGTCAGGCGATCAGCGACGCGGGCTTGAAGCCGAATCAGGTGGACAAAATCCTGCTGGTCGGCGGCTCAACGCGTATTCCGGCGGTTCAGGAGGCGGTGAAGAACTTCATCGGCAAGGAGCCGTACAAGGGAATCAACCCGGACGAGTGCGTCGCCATCGGCGCGGCCATGCAGGCCGGCGTGCTGGGCGGCGAGGTCAAGGACATCGTCCTGCTCGACGTCACCCCGCTGTCGCTGGGCATCGAGACGCTGGGCGGCGTGTTCAACAAGATCATCGACCGCAACACGACCATCCCCGTGCAGAAGAGCCAGGTTTATTCGACCGCCGCAGACGGGCAGACCTCGGTGGAAATCCCGTTCTGCAGGGCGAGCGCGATATGGCCGCCTACAACACCACGCTGGGCCGCTTCATCTTGGACGGGATTGCACCGGCGCCGCGCGGCGTGCCGCAGATTGAAGTCACCTTCGACATCGACGCCAACGGCATCGTCAACGTCACGGCCAAGGACAAGGGCACCGGCAAGGAGCAGCACATCACGATTCAGTCCTCGAGCAACATGAGCAAGGAGGACATCGAAAAGGCTGTGCGCGACGCGGAAATGCACGCTTCAGAGGACAAGAAGGCCAGAGAAGCCGTCGAGACCAAGAACGCGGCGGAAAGCCTGATCTTCAGAGCGAGAAGGCGCTCGGCGAGCTGGGCGACAAGGTCTCCGACGCGGAAAAGCAGCCCGTGCTGGATGCGATTGCGAAGCTGAAGGAGACGGTCAAGGGCAACGACACCGACGCCATCAAGGCCGACACGGAGGCGCTGCAAGAAGTCGTTCTACCCGCTCTCGGAAAAAGCTGTACCAGCAGCAGAGCGCGCCGCAGGGCGACGCGGGCGCGCAGCAGAGCGGCACGACGAGGGCGAGGACGGCAACGCCGAATTCACCGACAAGCCGACGACAACAAATAAATACTACGAAAGACAGGATGAGGGGAACGCGCCGGAGCTGCCGGAGGCGTTCCCCCCAAGCGGGATAAACATATGGCTGATAAGAGAGATTATTACGAGGTGCTCGGCGTTGCCAAGGGCGCCTCGGAGGACGAGATTAAAAAGCGTACAGGGCGCTGGCAAAAAGTATCATCCCGACGCGAACAAGGACGACAAAGAGCGCCGAGGCGAAGTTCAGGAGATCAACGAAGCTATTCCGTCGTCTCGGACAAGGAGAAGCGGGCGCAGTACGACCAGTACGGCCACGCGGGCGTCGATCCCAATTTCGGCGCGGGCGGCGGCTTTTCGGGCTTCGGCGGCGGGATGGACTTCGATCTCAACGACATCTTCGGCAGCTTCTTCGGCGGCGGGTTTTCCTCCGGGCGGTCGGGCCGCTTCCAATGCGCCGACGCGGGCGACGACATCGGCGCGCGGGTATCAGCTTCGAGGCGGCGTTCGGCTGTAAGAAGGAGATTTCTTTCGAGCGCACGGAGAAATGCGCGTCCTGCGGCGGCAGCGGCGCGAAGAAGGGCAGCAAGCCCGAGACCTGTCCGACCTGCGGCGGCAGCGGTCAGGTGCGCGTCAACCAGCGCACGCCGTTCGGCGTGATGCAGTCGGTGCGGACCTGCGACGCCTGCGGCGGCAAGGGGCTCGTCAAGGACCCCTGCCCCGACTGCCGCGGCAACGGCTGTGCGCAGGAAAAAGACGCTGGAGGTTTCCATCCCCGCCGGCATCGACGACGGGCAGCGCATTTTCGCTGACCGGAGGGAGCGCGGGCGCGAACAACGGCCCGAGCGGCGACCTGATCCTGCTGGTCTCGGTGCGGCCGCACCCGATTTTTGAGCGGCAGGGCAACAACCTACTGTGAGATGCCCATCACCTTCGCGGAGGCGACGCTCGGCGCCAAGGTCACCGTTCCCACGCTCGAGGGGAGCGCGGAATTCACCATCCCCGAGGGAACGCAGAACGGCTCGATTCGCTTTAGCGTGAGAAAGTTTCGCCGTCTTTTGATGGAATTATGTACCGGCTTTAAAAT
>VOFK01001458.1_pt1 | contig 15649 bp, 30 predicted proteins | sample 5384121 | NCBI WGS metagenome assembly VOFK01 (sample SAMN12384730, study PRJNA508395) | human gut metagenome | isolation source: healthy gut J | host: Homo sapiens
ACCAGTATGCTTTTCGTTCAGTTACATTGTGCTTTGAAATACGAGACTGGGCAGCTTTCCATCATGAAAAGTTAAATGGAAAAGGGTATCCTTTTGGAAAAACCGCAGCTGAATTAAATGAGCCGGAACGTATTATGGCATGTATTGATATTTATCAGGCATTAACTGAGGACAGACCATATAAGAAAGGTTTATCGCACGAAAAAAAACGTGTGAGATACTCGATGACATGGCGCAGAAAGGTTTTGTTGATTCGGATATTTCCAAGAAAATTAGGGAATGTTTTGGTGGAATCTAACATCAAAAACGAGAAAATATAGGAAATTCATGAGAAATGCATTTTTTGCCTGTTATGAATAGTATTGAACAGGTTCATAAAACAAATAAACGGAAGGTAGGATTAATTTATGTATGAAATGAAACCAGAATATTATATCGGTATAGATATGATAGACGAAGAACACAAGCAGTTATTTAAATATGCAGATGAGGCATATGAATCTGCTTCTTGATGAGTTTACACCAGATAAATATGATAGGATTGATATAATATTAGAAAATCTTCGAAATTATACAGTAAAACACTTTAGTGATGAAGAACAGTATATGGAATCTATTAATTATAAGAAGATATTTACACAGAAAGTCCAACATCAGGAATTTATACATAAACTTGATGAATTTATGGAACATCACAATGATGAGGTAGAAGATCAGGATGAACAGATTATGGGGATTTTAACATATCTCACAGAGTGGTTAGTTAATCACATTCTGTATGTCGATGGTCAAATTCCCAAAGGCTGATATAGTAAGAAAGGCTGTTATTTTTTAGAAAGTAGCAGCCATTTTTTATTTTGAATATAAAATATGACACATACACTTGACAATATGCATACATGGATGAAATAGGACATTTCTTCATAAAAACAGTATGTTTATGGTATACTAGCTAATGGTAATGCAGTTTCAATCGACATTATATTATGAAGAGAAATTAATGCAAAGGAGTTACAATCAAATGGATAACAATGAAGTAGTAACAGAAGAAGTGGCAGCAGTTGTTGAAAATAATACAGGTATTGAAAAATAGATAGTGGCGAAAGAGACGCGACTTTGTTTCCTTAACAGTTTTATCGACAAAGGAAAAAAAAATGAATTATACAATAGAACCTTCTTATCACTATGGTGACAGATTAGATTGCAGAAGAAAGCGGGCAAGGACAGAAAAAGAGATATTGGCTGTTTGACATTGTGTGAGTCATGCTGTGACAAAAAGATAGCTGCTGTTAGAGGAAATGCTAAGTCCTGTAATGCTTATGCTTGTAAAAATTGTAAATAAGACGAAAGGAAGTTTTCTATGACAGTAAGAGAAAAAGCAGAGCTGATTGTAAAAAGATATAAAGAAAAGAACAGGGAACAAATCCGGTTGTCATTTTTAAGCAGATAGCAAAGAAGGAATATGTCAGTATTCATGGACCGGAACACCATATATTAGATGGTGCAAGTTTGCTTGTAGCCTACAAAAACGCAGGAGGAGAGATAGACTTAGAACAGGCATTGGACAGGCTGATGTCAGAAGGACTTCGGATGCCGGGAGCAATGTGCGGTTTATGGGGAATATGCGGAGCAATCACATCCATTGGCGCTGCACTAGCAATCATCGACGGAACAGGTCCGCTTTCAACGGATGGAACATGGGGAAATCATATGCAGTTTACCTCGAAAGCAATTGGAGAATTAGGAACCATAAACGGGCCAAGATGCTGCAAGAGAGATGCAATGATAGCATTTAAGAATGGTATTGATTATGTGAATGCTCATTATGGAGTAACATTGCAATACGAACAAATGCAATGTGGATTCACAGATTTTAATGAGCAATGTATAAAGGAGAGGTGTCCATTTCATGAGTAATGTAAAAGTAGCTTTTATTTGTGTCCATAATTCCTGCCGAAGTCAGATTGCTGAGGCTTTTTGGAAGACATCTGGCATCAGATGTGTTTCAAAAAGTTATTCGGCGGGGACAGAAACAAAACCACAGATTAACCAAGATGCTGTCCGTCTCATGAAGATGTTGTATGGAATAGATATGGAAGCAGAGGGACAGCACAGCAAACTAGTTCGTGATATTCCAGATCCGGATATTGCAATATCAATGGGATGTAATGTAGGGTGTCCATTTATAGGCAGACCATTTGATGATAATTGGGGACTTGAAGATCCAACTGGGAAAAACGATGAGGAATTTAAGATAGTCATTGAACAAATAAAGCATGATATTTTGGAGTTAAAAAGTCGATTGAACTATAATGAGATTTAATAAACTTTTTGTCTGACTGAGAAAATTAATAATAAACTTACACAGCACTTTAGCCAGAACAGGTTAGAGTGCTTTTTTCATACCATAAAAGGAGGCGGTTGAAGCACAACGCATACCGAGCAGTGATTTACATGTAAGGAATATAAGGATGGAGTAGTTATTTCGAAAACGATGTACTAGGAATTGATGAATTCACATGGCTGCCTGAAACGGAATCCGAAATTGACACCCCAATAACTAAATATTATAATATTCTATACGGCTTTAATAGTATTGTATTATATGCGTGATTAAGTGAAATACGTTAATGATAAGGAGAATGCAAATGGGGGGCTTAAAGTGCAAAATGTGCGGAAGTAATCTGGACATAGGGGATTCGATTACTGTCTGTAAATGCGAAAAAATGTGGAACGAGCCAGACAGTTCCGGATATAGAGGACGATAAAGAACTTAAGCTGTTTGAGCGTGCCGGGAGACTGCGTTTTAACTGCGATTTTGATAAAGCAGCAGGAATATATAATACAATAACTGACAGTTACACAGAGGAAGCAGAAGGATACTGGGGATTAATCCTTTGCAAATATGGTATTGAATATGCGGATAATGCGAGTGGGAAAAAAAGGTACCTGTTTGTCACAGAATCTCTTATGATAGTGTAATGGATGATGCAGATTTTGAGAAACTTGTTATGGAGAATTCAGATTCAGAGTCAAGAGCAATATTCAGGGAAGAAGCGAAGATAATAGAGGAAAATCGTAAGAAATATATTCAGATTGCTGAAAGTGAACAGCCATACGATATATATATAAGCTACAGGGCAAAAAGATGATAATGGAGATAAGACGGCTGTTAGTGAAATAGCAGGACATTTATACAACAAGCTGACATCAGCCGGATACAGTGTATTTTTTATCAGAAGCCGCACTTAAAGGAAAAAAGCAATCAGACTGTGAACCATACATATATTCAGCTCTTAATTCAGCAAATGTTATGCTTGCACTTGGTACATCATATGATGATTATAACGATGTCTGGGTTAAGAATGAATGGAACAGATATCTTGAGATAGCAGAAAAGAATAAGAACAAATGTCTTATTCCATGTTATAAAGATGTTGATGAATATGATATTCTAAAGAATTTGCAGGTCTGAAGGTGTGCCAGCTTGGAAATGATGATATACATTTAATAATATAATGGCTGAGATTGCAAATGTGGTGAAGCCGGAATCAGTTAACCAGCCAGCACCAGAACCAGAAAAAGGCTGAACCAGCGGAAGAGATTGAACTTGAAGAAATAGAAATTATCGAACCGGTGGATATCAATAAGCTGCTTGATGAGGGATTTTCTGCAATTTCAGATAAGAACTGGAAAGAAGCCAATAAGTTTTTCTTTTCTTTCAGGTTCTTGATGAAGAACCTGATAATTCAAAGGCATACTGGGGACAGCTTCTTGTGCAGCAGGAATGCACTAATGCAAGAGAAATGGCAGATAATCTGTACCTTCAGGTAATTGGAAATACATCAGATAATACATATGAACTGGAAATCAGAGACAGGCGTCAGGAGATAAAGGACAAGTATCCTGTTGCTAATCTGTTCTCAGAAGAAGAGTATGCGAATCTGTTTGATGTACATTTTAACTATCAGTCAGGTGTTGAGAATACAAAGAGTGCCATTGCAGCTAATAATGAGCATTACATATTAAGCGATAATGAGCTTTTCAAGAGGGCAAAGCAGAATGCCGATGCTGAGGTGGCAGCCGGAATAGAAGAATTTGTTGCTAATGTAAACAGGCATCTTGACGAGATATTAAAGAATGTCACAGAACAGGAACAACAGGAGATAGAGGAAGCCAGACAGCAGGAGACAGCATATTTTTCAAAGCTTGAGGATGCATTTAAGAAGGCAGACGATATGGCAAATGCTAATCTTTCCAACAGTGAAGCAGAATACCAGAAAGACCATGATTCGTGGGAGTATGAGAGAGATAATCTTGAGGAAGCCAGACAGCAGTGGGTTAAGGATGTTGAAGAGAAGCAGAAGGAACATGATGAGTGGCTGGCTGTAAATGGCGTAGCTATTGAAGAATGGAATGCCAAGAAGAAAGAATATAATGACAACAAGCAGAAACTTGAATATGAGTTAAAAGAGACTTCAGGAAGATAAAGGATTTATAGAAGGTTTTATGGCTGGGGCAAAAGCAGCCAAGAAGGATAAGGAAATAATGAATGTAAGGATTGAATTATCACGGCTGGCATTGCCTAAAGAACCGATAATGCCTAAAGAACCGGTTATTCCACCGGAACCGGCATTGAGAAGAGAACCGGAAAAGCCTGATTATGACATAATGATTGGACGAAACGATGTACTTGATACATTCAGAAGTCTTATGGCGTAATGAGTATTTATAAGAAAGGGGATAAGTATGAAATATTCAAATGTTGTTGTTGCCGGAGGCGGAGTGCTTGGAAGCCAGATTGCTTTTCAGGCAGCATATTGTGGATTTAATGTAACTATATGGTTAAGAAGTGAGGGGTCTATTGGTCGTACACAGCCAAAGATTGATAATCTTAAAAAGACATATACAGAAGCAATTGAGAAGATGGCAGACGATAAAAATGCGTGGGTGTCCAGGACTTTGCGGATGAAGATACATTTGACAAGGAAGAGTGTCTTAAGAAGGTTGAAAATGCATATGCTAATCTCAAGCTTGAACTTGATATGGCTAAGGCTGTTGCAGATGCAGACCTTGTAATTGAGTCAATGGCTGAGAATGAGAAGGACAAGATTGCGTTTTATGAGAAGCTTGCCCCGCTTCTTCCTGAAAAGACGGTTGTTGTGACTAATTCATCAACACTTCTCCCGTCAATGTTTGCAAAGTATACAGGAAGACCTGACAAATATCTGTCATTACATTTTGCTAACTCTATATGGAAGAATAATACTGCAGAGGTTATGACACAGGCACAGACTGATGAAAAATATTTTTAACGAGGTTATGCAGTTTGCTAATGATATAAGAATGATTGGACTTCCGGTAAGGAAGGAAAAAGAGTGGATATTCTGCTTAATTCAATGCTGGTTCCATTCCTTCTTAGCGGACTTGATCTGTATGCTGCAGGAGTGTCTGATCCCTGAAAAGCATTGATATTGCATGGACAAGAGGAACAGGTGCACCTAAAAGGTCCTTTCAGATATTTGATACAGTAGGACTTAATACTGCATACAATATTGTTCACCAGTATCAGAGTGTTCCGGGAATATTCTCACCACTTCTTAAGAAGATGATGATGCCATATAATTTCAAGAAGATGGAAGCTATTCTCAAGAAGTATATTGATGAGGGAAAGCTTGGAATGTCTTCAGGTGAAGGCTTTTATAAATACAACTAAGGAATGATAATATGATGACTAGGGAAGAAGCACTTGCATATGGACTTTCTTTTCCTGATACTTATCAGGAAGCGCCTTTTCATGATGAGAACTGGCAGCTTGTAAGAGTTAAAGGATGCAAAAAAGTATTTTTATGGACATATGAGCGCCAATGGATATATTAATCTTAATGTGAAGGTTTCACCTGAGTGGCGCGACCTATGGAGAAGTACATATTCTTCTGTAATTGCAGGCTGGCATCAGAATAAGGAACACTGGAATACTATTATTCTTGATGGAACTGTTCCCTGATGAAGATATCAGACGCATGATTGCGGAAAAGTTATGATCTTGTATCTGACAGTCCGACTAAGAGGATATACGAAGCTGTTAAGAAGATTCCTAGAGGACAGGTTGCAACATATGGACAGATTGCAGAGCTTGCAGGCGATAAGAAGATGGCGCGTGCGGTTGGCAATGCACTTCATAAGAACCCGGATCCGTTACATATTCCGTGCTACAGAGTAGTTAATTCGAAGGGAGAGCTTGCCGGGGGAATTCGCATTTGGAGGAGCCGGAAAGCAGGCAGAGCTTCTTATGGCAGATGGAATTGAGGTTGTTAATGGCAGGGTTGACCTGAAAAAATATGGAATGAAATTCTGAATTACTATAATGATATATGAAATAATGCCGATATATATTAGGCATGGAAGGCGCATTTATTCAATGAATTGAAGCTGTTGGATGAATGCGCCTTTTTTGCGCAGTAGCGATGAGAATATGCATAAAAAGATAGCGGCTGTGCTTGCCACGGGCTGCTGGCTTTTTGTGCATATTCGAGGAGCACCGCGACAACGCCGGAACAAAGTTCTGGCGTATGAGCTGCTTGCGCGAGTAGCGATGATAATATGCCACTTGACCTTTCTGGAAAGTGGCGCGGCTGCGACTGACTGAGCGGCTGCAGAAAGGAGAATACATGAATATTAACACACAAATGAGGTATGGTGCTTATTCAGAGTACAGTTTCAGAACAACCAAAACTGGCAAAGGTGACACCGGTTTTGAAGAATCTATGAATCCGGACAATAATATCCAGTACAAATCATTAGGAATTGGCTTCTTAAATGTGGGGGATACCGGCTACGGAATGAGGGCAACCCAGATTATTAATCCGGACAGTGAGGACACGATCGTAAGAGTAAAGCATTGCACTGGGTGGAAATGAATTCAGGGATTATGATGTTAATCTTTCCGAGATAGATCCATCCAATGCAAGTGCTGTGGAAATGTTTGCATATTGCCAGTATGCAGCAGATTCAACCAGTGAAGGTTCATACAAATGGGGAAGTTGGAATGCCTTAAAACATTTGACAGATGATATGGCATATTCATACAATTCACTGGATGAAGCTTTAACTGAAAAGAAAAACTGGAATGCTGCACTGGCTGGCTCAGGTATTGAACTTGAAAATGAGGCAACGGGTAAAAAGATATTTTGTAGGAGATCTCATTGAAATGCTCAAACAGCAGTATGAGCTTACAGCAGACGATCTTGAGGAAAAGGACTGGCGGGGGATATGTCAGACAAAGAATGGGAAAAAGCTTTTTAAACAGTTTTGACCAGAATATTGATGCAATCAAGGATAAAATCAGAAAGCTTAAGGAAGTTCAGGATGAAGCAGCTTCTAAGGCAGCAGCTAATGCACCGGCAGGGGGCAGAAGGCAAAAATGCGGCTTCAAGCGCAGCACAGAGTGCAGCAGCCAATGGATTCGCATCCGATGTAAAGACTGAGGATGAAGAATGGATAGAAGAAAACAGTTGGACATATGATATGAAAACAGAGGATCAGACAATTCTTCATAAAGCAGCTATTGCCAATGAAAAAGCACAGGACAGCCTTAGCAAGTCTCAGGAGCTTATGCTTACAGGAGACACAACAGAAGGTGTAAGCAAGACAGAAGGTGCAACAGAAAGTGCATCATGTGATGATGAATCAGGAGAGAAAGTGTGGACAGTTACTGCATATACCGAGCAGGGAATTACATGTAAGGAATTTAAGGACGGAGTAGGCACACTTTTGTGGCAGATTGATTTTTAAAAAAAATCCGACAGATTACAACAAGGTTATGGATTACCTCGATAACGAAAAAGAAGAGGATATATTAAAGTATCTTAAAGGGATAAGGAATTCTGGGAGAAGCTTATCTGGGGGTAAGATAAACTGAAATAAAAGTAAAATGGACTTTCTGCACGGTAAATCCGTGGGAAGGTCCGTTTTATTATTACTTTATCACCAGCACCCTGTCGGTATCATCACCATCAACTTTAGCGAATTTCTTAGCAGTGAATGAATCAGCGGAGCATTTGCCAATGTAACTTTTTACGCCAGTGACAGGACTTATCCACCACATGTCTCGTCCCAGTTACATACAACACCATAGCTTACACCATCATGTCCTCCGTACTTTCATAATGGATATATTATAGCATATTTTGTAAAAATGTTTTATAATAAAAACATTAAGTATTTGAAACGGAGATTGTTATGTGGAAGATAAAACAGATATTTGACGGAGATTATGGGTGTGAAGAACTTGCAGAAGGGCAGACACCCAGGGTTTCTGTTATGCTTGTTGATGAAGCTGGCGCTAAGAAATATATTACAGTAGAAGATAAATGGCTTACTGATAACGGACTTGATGAAGGTTCAGTGTGGCCGGAGGATACAGATGAATAGATTGACAAATGCTGCTAAATATGCAGCTATTATAATGTCGCTGATAGTTACTGTGACGATGGTGTCAGGCTGTAAAAAGAATAATACTGATGTTTCATCGGAATTGAATAAATCGGACATTGAAGAAACAAGTCAGGATATGACTGGAAGCGGAATCGAGGATTCAGATGCAGGCAGTCAGTCTGCTGAGGAGACAGCAGAAACAGAAAGCACAGAGCAGACAGGAAGCGATTTTGAAGGGAATACAGAACAGATTGAAACAGATGCAGGGCAGGAGGAGACGCAGAATCCATATATAAGACAGAAAGAACCATATACCGGAGTCCCTGTATATGAGAATCTGGAACACATTTATATGAATACAACATGGGAATATGCGGACCATTCTGCTATAAGTGATGGATATGCTGTTCTTTATAAAGCGTCAGGTCAGAGAAAGAACATTGTTGTCGGAGTTAATGCCGGGCATGGAACGGCAGGAGGTTCGGCGGTCAGAACATTGTGCCATCCGGATGGTTCTCTTAAGAGTACAGGAGGCAGTACGGCGGCTGGCGCTGCGACAGCAACGGCGGTGTCAGGCGGAATGACATTTTATGATGGGACACCAGAGAGCGAAGTAACACTTAAGATGGCAGAGATTTTAAGAGATAAACTTCTGTTAGAAGGATATGATGTGCTGATGATAAGGGATTCATCAGATGTACAGCTTGATAATGTGGCAAGAACTGTAATATGTAACAATGTTGCAGACTGTCATATATCATTGCACTGGGATGGTGATGGACTTTCATACGATAAGGGATGCTTTTATATAGCAGTTCCCGATGCAATTAAGAATATGAGTCCTGTGGCAGACCACTGGCAGCAGCATGATTCACTTGGGGCATCACTTGTTGACGGACTTCGTGGACAAGGTGCAAAGATTCATGGTTCTGGAAGCATGGCGATAGATCTGACACAGACATCATACAGTACAGTTCCGTCAGTTGATATGGAACTTGGGAATGCAAGCTCAGACCATAGTGATGAAACATTAGAAATGCTTGCCAATGGACTTGTGAATGGCGTTGGTGCATTTTTTGGATACTGATAATTAAGAATTAAATTCGACATATTTTAAGGAGAACAATAATGGATAAGAAAAACACAGATTATAGCAGTAGCAGGAAAAAGGAGGCGTTGGTAAGACTTCGCTGGCGGGGAGTTATTGTAAAGCTTCTTGTTGAGGCATATCCTGACAAGAAGATACTTGCGATTGACGCTGATCCGGCGGTCGGACTTTCTACAGTGCTTAATGTTGAGGTTGATAAGACTATAGATGATATAAGAAAAAGAAGTAATCAAGAATGTTGAAGGCGGAGATACCAAGACTGCTGTGGAGTTACTTGGAGAAGCCAAATACGAGATAATGGATGCAGTTGTTGAACAGGATGGATATGCATTTATCGCAATAGGAAGACCTGAGACAGCGGGCTGTTACTGCAAGATTAATTCATATCTTAAAGAAGTTATTACAATGCTTTCAGATAAGTTCGATTATGTTGTAATTGATGGAGAAGCAGGAATAGAGAGCAGATTAACAGAAGAGTTATGGAGAAGGTTACACATCTGCTGCTTGTTACTGACGCGAGCAAGAAGGGATGCCAGGTGTGCAGACAATCAAGAAAGTTGCAGATGAGCTTGTGATGTATGACAGAATCGGAGTTATCGCTAACAGAATACCGGATATGGAGGTTGCGAAGCTTATGGATATCGGCGGCCTTGAACTGCTTTCAGTAATACAGAGCGATTCCAAAGCTTGCGCAGGCAGATGTGCTTGGTGAAAATGTATTCAATCTTCCTGATGATGCGATTATTGTTGAGGGTGCAAAGAAAAGCCCTTGTTAATATGGGAATATTGTAAGAGGAGGCAAATGTGAAGGATTTAGCTAATCTGTATTATTTTGAGAAGCTTTTTGGAGGACGTGAATAACGACCTTGTAAGGCAGGCACAGGCTAAAGGTGATATTGCAATCGGTGCAGTCTGTTTTCAGATACCGGAGCCGCTTATTAATCTGCCGGGCAGTTTTTCGGTAAGGCTGCGTGCACCCCGTATCAGGTTCTATAGAGATGGGTACATATTACATGAGCAGTATGCTATGTGAGGGATGTCGTGCGATATTAGAGAGAGCAATTGAGGGTGGATTTGACTTTCTTGACTGTATAATTGCGCCGGATGCATGTGCGCAGATGAACAGGTGCGTAGAGAATATTGAGAGACAGCACCTTATAGAGAAGGAAAAATTCTTTTGTGGAATATTCAGATGTTCCGATGAAGAATGATGAGACGGCGTTAAGACATTTTGTTAAGCAGATGAGACTTCATGTGCTTGAACCGCTTAATAATACATATGGAATAGATATATCAGATGATGCACTTAGAAAGTCAGTAGAATTGCAGAATAAGATAAGCCGGCTTATAAGAAGCATCGGTGATTACAGAAAAGAAGATAATCCAAGAATTACTGGGTATGAATTTGCGGTTCTGTGTCTTGCAACCTACTGTTGCCCGAAAGAGGCACTTATAGAAAAGCTCGAAGAAACACTTGAGGAGCTTAAGACGCGTGAACCTGATAAAAAAAAAAATTAATTACAGGGTAGTAATGGTTGGTTCAGAGATTGATAATCCTGAGCTTATAAAGCTTGCTGAGGAGGCAGGTGCACTGGTTGTGGCTGACAGATTCTGTTTTTGGTTCACTTCCGGGAAGAGATGAGATTATTCTTAACGATACAGAGGATGTTCTTACACAGATATGCAGACAGTAGATGAAGTGGGGACAGTGTCCAAGATTCATGAATATAGAAAAGATTATCGAGAGACAGGAGTATGTTGACGCAATAGCTAAAGAGTATAAGGCGGATGGCCTTATATATGAACAGATAAAGTTCTGTGATTACTGGGGCTATGAGAGGGCTTCGGCATTCCATGTCATGAAAGAAAAATACGGCTATCCTGTTCTTTTCAATTGACAGACCTTATGCTGTCGGAACTTCTGGACAGTTAAGAACAAGAATACAGGCATTTGTTGAGAGCCTTGAGATTAAGCGTATCAATGCAGGAAGGAAATTATAAATATGTCTAAGAATATAGGAAGCGAGCCACTCGGCAGATTCTATACAGGCAAAAAAAGCCGAAGAGAAGAAGAGAATGGCGCGGATTGAAGGATACATGGTACGACTATGTAAGGTGGCTTGGATACTGGAAGACTTTAATTACATTTATAATAAAACCTAATAACATGAAGGGATTCTTCAGATACCGCTGGATGCTTAATTATCTTGCACTGCCTGATTTTATGGACAGGCATACGGAAGGAATGAGAGGAACTCAGCTTAGAATGGCACATCAGGCACTGGGACTTATTGTTACAGATATATGTGGTATGCTTGGACAGATATTTAGGGCAGACCCTGCAATCGGCAATGATAAGGAACTTAATAAGAAGATTGTTCTTTTTTGATGAGAATATGATGAGTACCCTGATGGGAGGTTTTCCTAACCTTACATGGTTGTCAGTGGAAGTTCCTGCAGTGTATACAAGCTCGATGATGTCACAGGACGGAGTAAGCTATTATGTTGATGTGACACATGAATACGGGGTGCCATCAGATGTATGTCCCTATGCCAGCAGCTGAGCTTGGTGTTGCGCTTGCAGATGATTTTCCTCTTATTGGCTGCTGTGCCGTGCAGTGTAATACGACATGTGACTGAAGCCTTATGGGTAACGGGATTGAAGCAAGGTCATTTAAGATTCCTACATTTCAGCTTGCTGTGCCAATAAGACACAGGCAGGAAAGCGTACAGGAGTATGCGGCAGAAGAGGTTGTCAATGCAATCCATTTCATAGAGGAACAGACTGGAGAGAAGTTCGACTGGGATGCATTCTTTAAGAGTATGAAGCGGTTTAATGCAGAGACAGAGGAATTCTTAGAGTGGATGGAGATTTCCAAGACAGATTATCCGCAGGTTATGGGCGTAACGCTTGCACTCTACAGATATGGTGTATATCAGGCTGCCGGTGGAAGAAATCAGGCATTCCTTGATATGGATAAGAAGCTTACTAAGATGGCACTTGATGCATATAAGAGTAAAGAGATGGCGGCGAAGGAGTACCGCCACAGAGCCATGACATGGGGCGTTCAGGCTGCATATTATACGGCACTCCCAATCTGGCTTCTTAACTGTTGGGGTGTTGTAACTATTGCAGATATGTTAAGTATGGTGTCTACAGAGATGGTCAACACAGAGGATAAGCACCAGGAAATGTTAGACCTTGCATATCTGTATGAGAACATGATTATGCGTAATCGTTCTAATGGCGGTTATGAAACAGGCGTTGAGGCACTCTGGAGATTCTGCGAAATGTTTAATATTGATATAGTAATCATGTATGTTCATATGGGTTGCAAATCAATGTCAGGATATCATGGTCTATTTGAGGAAGAAGCGAGAAAACATGGAATACATTTAATATGGGTAACGCACAATCTTATGTGTCCTGAGGATGGAACAAGAAGAGACATGAGAACGGGAGATTAACAGATATATGAGAACTGTTTTCAGGGAAGAGCCGCTTGACCCGTCACTTCTTTGAGGATTTTGACGATTCTAAGAGCTGGTAAGAAGTGTGTATGCTGCATACGTGGCAGGAAAGCGATAGCAGAATGAAATATTTCGGTGGTTGTGACGCAGGAAGTACATATACCAAATGCGTAATTATAGATGAGAATGGAAAAATCGCAGCTGCGGTTACTAAGAGAAGCAGGATTAATCCTGTACTTAGTGCGAAGGATGCACTTGACGAGGCTGTAAGCCAGGTTGACGGGTTTAAACAGCGCAGAGGAGCTTTCATATCTTATTGGAACAGGTTATGGACGTAATAAGGTACCATTTGCTGATGAGAATATATCAGAGATAAGCTGTCATGCCATGGGAGTCCATGTGACTGACCCATCGGTTAAGGCGATTATTGATATCGGCGGTCAGGATGTTAAGGGAATTGCGATTGACACAGATGGAACTGTGCTTAATTTTGCGATGAATGACAAATGTGCAGCAGGAAACAGGGAAGATTTTTTGAGTCAATGGCAAGAGCATTTGAGATGTCTTTAGATGAATTTTCTAATCTGTCACTTACGGCGAAGAACGTGATTCCAATAACAGCACAGTGCGCGGTATTTGCAGAGAGTGAGGTTATCTCGTTAGTAGGAGAAGGAAAGCCAATGGAGGAGATAGCCGCAGGAATTGAGCTTTCGGTAGCAAAGAGATGTTTTGTAATGGCTAAGAAGGCAGGTGCGGCTGACAGCGTTACACTTACAGGTGGATGTGCCAAGAATGAAGGCTTGAAGAAAGCAATAGAGAAGGTTCTTAAGATAAATGTAGTGGATCTGCCGACAGACCCACAGCTTATGGGAGCATTAGGTGCTGCAGAATATGCAAGACAGAAGGGAAGTAATGTATGATAGTATTAAAAGTGCTGGCAATTATAGCAATCGTGCTTGTTGTGCTTTTTTTTCTCACTCTTGTTATATATTTCTTTAATCTTGATATGAAGTTTGCGGCATCTTTAATCAAGCCGCTTACAGCATATTATAACTGGTCAAAGAACAGGCGCGAGGCGAAGAAGCATAAGCAGGAAGAGCAGAAAGAGTGACAACAGAGGCAGTATCAGAAAGAATGACAGGAAGGGCAGAAACAGCCGATGGATTTATATGATGGTGAGATAAAAAGCTGACATCAATGCTTGAAAATCATGGAGCAAAGAGACTTCCATTACAGAGAGTGTGGGAGATGACTGATAAAGAGAATCTTATCCTTAAAAAGTGAGATGGTTTATGAGCTTGGCGGTGGGAGCAATGCAGCGGTAAGTGCCATTGCATTTACACAGGATGAGGAACTTGTGCCGGAAGATGCTGTGTATCTTGTGGGTGATGACCTGTGTGATATTAAGAATGATATTTCATATGCAAGAATTACTGTAATCAGGCTGGATGGTGAATATATTAAGAATCATGATGATAATGCACTGTATGCTTCAATGAGGGCAACTGATTATGTAAGATACCATGCATTTCCTAAAGGATATATGATGAGAATATCAGCAGTCAGGGAAAGAGAACCTGTGAGAGTGAGTAAGGGAAGCAGTTTCGCATGGGATTAATTTTGCAGCGGTAGGACAGGGGCTTATCAATGCCTACAGGAAGCGTCCTGAGGTTGAGGCTGTAAGCATATATTTTGTCACGGAGCAGGATATTGATTACATATTTTATAAAAAGTGAAGCACACAGATGTGAACAGATAACTGACTCCTTAAACAACATATTTAACGGTCTTACAATGGATTGTTCAACTTGCTCAAGCAGGGAATTGTGTGATGAAATAGACGGACTCAGACAATTACATATGAGTATTTTGTGAAAATACCTTGAAAAAAAATTAAAATTAGGAATAATATGTTAATTGAATGAAAAGGGAACAATTAAATACATTGTACAAAATGATGCATATGGAAAGGCAGGTAGTTATAAGATGTTAAAGAAAAATGAATAATATGAATATAAAGGGGCGTTTGAATTATGTATTTAGACTGATAATCATAGCGTTCTCCGTAGTTTGCAGTTGTTATAAGTGCAATGATGATTTATATGTCTATGGATTACCGCAGGGTGCTGAAGCGTTACGCATTCCCTCAGGGAGATATTGCTACAGCTATGTCTGAGGCAGCAGAGATAAGAAGGAGCTTCAAGGGGAGTTGTAGGATATGATTCAGTAAGTCTTATCAGCTCAATGAAAAGCAGCATGATGAGCATGTCGAAGCATTTGAAGCCAAGCTTGAACAGATAAGACCTATAATGTCTAGTAAGGCTGGCGCGGGAATGTATGGATAAGATTGATAAGGCGTGGGCTGAAATAAGGAAATTGATGAAAGTTATAAAGCTGGGGAGCTACGACAGATTCTAATCAGTCACTGAAGGCTCAGTCGATGATGCTGAATGAGACGGCAATCTAAGTATGAGGCACTTGATAATGCACTTAATGAACTTATGGACACTAATGTTGCAAAGGTGATGCAGAAAAAAATTTCAAAATCATAATGAAGTTGTTGCTCAAAAGCAACAATACGCACGCAAAGAGTATAGAAGAGCCGTTATCGATGGTAACCGGAACGAAGCACTA
>VOFK01003547.1_pt1 | contig 15647 bp, 22 predicted proteins | sample 5384121 | NCBI WGS metagenome assembly VOFK01 (sample SAMN12384730, study PRJNA508395) | human gut metagenome | isolation source: healthy gut J | host: Homo sapiens
ATAAATTGCTTCGTTCAGTTGCGACTCCAAACACGTCGGCAACCAGCGCATCCACGTGGGCGAGGAGGCGTTCCTGCGCGATTCCGTGGTCACCCTCGGTGGTGATGTCGTGCGCATTCGCATGGACCAGGACTTCGGCGGCGAACAGGGCGATCTCAACATGCTCGGCATCGCTACTTCGTGGACGGACGAGCATATCGAACACCCACGATGGTGGTGCACCAGCTCATCCCGAATGCAAGAGCCGCGTGGTCTACAAGGGGCGCGCTCGACGGCAAGGGCGCGCACTCCACATGGGTCGGCAACGCGCTGATCAGAGCCCTACCGCGCCAGGCACCGACTCCTACGAGCTCAACCGCAATCTGGTGCTCACCCCAGGTGCCATATCGCCGATTCCGAGGCGAGACTGGAAATCGAAAACGGCAACATCATCGGTGCCGGCCACGCCTCGTCAGGCGTCCGGACGATTCGACGACGAAGAGCGTGTACCTCGAAATCGCGCGCGGCATCTCGGAAAGCAGGCCCTGAAAGCTCGTGGTGCGCGTGGCTTCTTCCGGCGAGGCTTCGTCCGAGGAAATCGGCATTCCGGCGATTTCCGAGCATCTTATGAACGTCTCGACAAGCGCGCGCCTGGCCCGCGAAGAAGCGACGCGATCGCTTTGGGGTATTGGAAGAAGCAATCGTCGGGAGAGACCATGTCAACCCTTGAGGGAAATCAGATGTACGCGTCGAAACCAAGGACGGCATCAAGCCGATCCTCAAAGAGGCGTGAACCTGACCTGCGTCAACTCCGGTGAAACCCACGCCATCATGGGCCCCAACGAGTTCCGGCAAGTCCACTCCTGGCATACACGCTGGCCGGCCACGCGAAGTACATCGTCGACTCCGGCCAGGTGCTGCTCGACGGCGAGGACATCCTCAAGATGACCCCGGACGAGCGAGCCAAGGCGGGCATCTTCCTGGCCATGCAGTACCCGGTCGAAGTGCCGGGCGTGTCCATGACCAACTTCCTGCGCACCGCCAAAACCGAAGTGGACGGCAAGGCGCCGGCCATCCGTACGCTGGACGAAGGAACTGTCCGGCCATGAAGCGGCTCAAGATGGACGAAGTTCGCCACCGTTCCTGAACGAAGGCTTCTCCGGCGGTGAGAAGAAGCGCGCGGAAGTGCTGCAGCTCGAACTGCTCAAGCCGAAGTTCGCCATCCTCGACGAAACCGACTCCGGCCTCGACGTTGACGCGCTGCGCATCGTTTCCGGAAGGTGTGGAACCGTGCCAAGGAAGCCAACCAGTTCGGCATCCTCATGGTCACCCACTACACCCGCATCCTGCGTTACATCAAGCCGGACATCGTGCACGTGTTCGCCGACGGCCACTTCATCAAGACCGGCGGTCCGGAACTTGCCGACGAGCTTGAGGGGAGACCGGCTACGACGCATACCTGGAAGGCTCCGATTCCGGAAAGCGCATTGGCATGACCGATTTCGCAGCGATCCGCAGCCAATTTCCGATTCTCGACCAGGAAATCCACGGCCATCCGCTGGTATACCTCGATTCCGCCGCGATCATCGCAGAAGCCGCAGTGCGTGATCGACGCGGAATCGGACTTCTACCGCACCATCAACGCCGGAGTGCACCGAGGCGCGCATGAGCTTTGCCGCGCGTAGCACCATGGCGTTCGAGGATGCGCGCCAAAGTGGGCCAAGCTGGTTGGCGCCAATTCGGCGGAAGGCGAAGAGGAGATCGTCGTCACCGCCGGCGCCACCGCAGGACTGAACCTGTTGGCCACCGCGTTGGCAACGCGTCGCTTGGACGCGGGGGAGGCCGCCAAGCGTTTCGCGTTGAAACCGGGCGATGAGATCGTCGTCACCAAGGCGGAACACCGATTCCGTGCTGCTGCCGTTCCAGGAACTTGCGCTGCGCACCGGCGCCACGCTCAAATGGTTCGACTCTGGACGAGGAAGGCCGTGTGCGTTCCGACACCGCGGACGAAGTAATCACCGATCGCACGAAGATCGTTGCCGTCACGCATGTGGGCAATACCACAGGAGCGATTACCGACATCGCGCCGATTATCCGCCGCGCTCACGAGGTGGGTGCCGTGTTCGTGCTCGACGCATGCCAGTCCGTGCCGCACCTCAAAGTGGATTTCCACGCTTTGGACGTCGACTTCGCCGCATGGAGCGCCCACAAAATGTATGGCCCGACCGGCGTCGGATTCCTCTATGGCAAGCGTGAAATGCTTGAGGCATTGCCTCCGGCCAATTTCGGCGGATCCATGGTGGAGCTTGCCTGGATGGACCAGGAAGCCCAGTACATGGAGCCTCCCGCACGATTCGAAGCGGGCACGCAGCCGGTGGCACAGGTCGTCGCCGCCGGTGTCGCCGCCGAATGGCTGATGAACATCGGCATGGAAAACCCGAGGCGCACGAACGCACCATCACCGACGAACTGCTCAAAATGGGCGATATCGACGGCATCCGAATCTCGGACCCTGCCCAACAAGGAGCGCATCGGTACCGTCGCGTTCGAAGTCGAAGGCGTCCACCCGCACGACGTCGGCCAGTTCATCGACGCGCAGGGCATCGCCATCCGGGGCGTCGGACACCACTGCGCGCAGCCGGTGCACCGCCACTTCGGCGTGTATGCCTCCAACCGCGCGTCCAGCGGCATCTGACAACTTCGGTCGAAGACGCGCAGGCCCTCATCGAGGCGCTCGGCAAAGTTCGTCCGTTCTTTGGAGTTGAGTAACGAAATATGAGTGATTTTGAGATGTCCGGAAGCGACCTTGAGCAGATGTATCAGGAAGTCATCCTCGAAGCCGCGAAGAACCCGCACGGCAAGGAGCATTTCGCACCTGACCTCGCTTCGGAAAACGCCTCGCATGCCGCCGAAACCACGGTGCAGGCCAGCCACGAATACTGCACGCCGGGAGAATCGCACCAATTCAACCCCGACCTGTGGTGACGAGGCCACCATCCATGCCGAAGTCTCCGATGCCGAGCCATACACCATCGAACGGCTCGTATGGGATGGCCACGGATGCTCCATCTCCCAAGCCAGCCTGTTCGTCATGGTCGATCTCGTCGAAGGCAAAACCGTGGACGAGGCCATGAAACTCGCCGAAACCTTCCATAAGCTTATGGAGTCACGCGGCAAAGGACTGAATGACGAACAGGCGAGGAATCGCGGAGGACGGCATCGTCTTCCAAAAGGGGTCTCCCAGTATCCGATGCGCATCAAATGCGCGCTGCTCGGCTGGGGGAGGGCATGAAGGACGCCGTGGCCAAGGCTCTGGCCGCGAAAGCCTGAGCCTTTCAACTCGGCGTTTGGAAAAACACTAGTGACAAACCCCAAGCGACGCGCTATTCTTGCTCAACAGATACAAGCAACGTCCATCAACAGTTTGGAGAGACAATGAGCGACACCCTGGTACCCGAACCGCAGGCGTCGATCTTCGATTCCGTGACCAAGGCCTTGGCAACGATGAGGACGCGTCGGCCCGTCGCGTCATGCTCAATCGAACCTGGCCAAAGGGTTCAAGGACGGCAAGCCGGTGAACAAGGAATCCAAAAAGACGGGGCAGGACACTTGCGGCTGCGGCATCATGCGCCGACGCGTGCGGATGCTCCTCAACCGCAGGATGACGACGCATTCCGCTGAAAACCGTCGACGATATCGGATGCCACGGCAGCTGACGAAAGAAGCCCTCGCACCAGGTCATCGACCCGGAACTCGGCATCGACGTCATCGACCTTGGTCTGGTTTACGGCATCGAAATGACGAACTGGGAGCCATCATCACGATGACGCTCACCACGCCGGCCTGCCCGCTGACCGACCTGATCGAAGACGAATGCGCCAGCACCCTCGCCGGTCTCGTCGAAGAATTCCGCATCGACTGGACCTGGCAACCTCGTTGGACGATGGACAAGATCACGCCGGAAGCGCCGTGACCAGCCTCGCCGCGCTCGGCTTCAATTTCGACAATCTGCCGAAATACTGACGTTTGCTGCGGTTGCCGTGCAGTGAACCGCAGCCGCCACAAACGTAAGAAAAGCGGAACAACATACGAAAGGCGCGCCTCCCGAACGGGAAAGCGCGCCTTTCGTATTACGACGTATGTCAGTCGTCGACCACGGTACCCTTCGGCACCACGGTGATGCCTTCCGGCGTGACGGTGAAGCCACGCGCCAAATCATGCTCGGTATCGATGCCAACGGTTGAATTCTCCGTCAACACGACGTTCTTGTCGAGAATCGCCTTGTAGACCCGCGCGCGACGATTGACGACCACACCGTCGAACAGAATCGAATCGACGACCTGAGACCACGAATGGATGCGCAACGTTCGGCGACAAGGACGGAATGGTGCACCTCGCCGCCGGAAACGATGACGCCGGGGGAGACGATCGAATCGGTGGCGTGGCCCAGACGGTCGCGGCCGGCGTGCACGAATTGGCCGGCGGCAGGTTGCCGGACATCGTGTAAATCGGCCAATCCTGGTTGTACAGGTTGAACTCGGGCACATAGGCGATCAGATCCATATGCGCATCGTAGAACTGCTTCAAAGCGTGCCCACGTCACGCCAGTAGGCGTGGTCGGTCGGTGTGGCTCCCGGAATCTCGTTGGAATTGAAATCGTAGACGCCGGCCTCGTTGCGTGCCGCGAAATACGGCGCGATGTCGCCGCCCATATCATGCTTCGTATCCTCGGCCTTCTCATCCAACGAAAGCGCCGCGAACAAGGCATCGGTGTTGGCCACATAGTTGCCCATGGAGGCCAGGATGGAATTCGGGTCGTCCGGCAGTCCCTGTGGTGGTCTGCGGCTTCTCCTGGAAGCTCTTGATCATATTCGGATGATCGGGATCGACTTCGATCACGCCGAACTGGTTGGACTGGCTGATGGGCTGACGGATGCCGGCAACGGTGAATTCCGCGCCGGATTCGATGTGCTGCTGCACCATCTGCTGGAAATCCATACGATAGACATGGTCGGCGCGCCGACAATCACCACGATGTCGGGCTGCACGTCCTCAATGATGTTGATGGTCTGGTAGATGGCGTCGGCCGAACCGAGATACCAATGCTTGCCGAGACGCTGCTGCGCCGGGGGGAGACGTAGTTGCCCAACAGCGGCGAGAAACGCCATACAGTGGAGATATGGCGGTCAAGCGAATGGGACTTGTACTGGGTAAGCACGACCGTCTGCATGTAGCCAGAATTCACCAGATTGCTCAGCGGAAAATCAATCAGACGGAACACGCCGCCGAATGGGACGGCAGGCTTGGCCCCTGTCCCTGGTCAATGGCATCAGACGGTGCCTTCACCGCCTGCCAGCACGATGGAAAGAATCTTTGGGTTCTTCGCCATGGGAACTCCTCTCCGAGAGCGTCTTGCGACACCGTACGCACGGTCGGTCCGCTTCATCACGAACCCGCTTACGCACACTATGATTGCATAAATTCAGCAAATCGCAAGGAGTTTGCAGCGCGAGTCTTTGGAAAATTTCCAGTTCGTTTCAGCAACGTTTCACCATGCGTTCATGCGCGTCTCACGCATGATGGTCCACTCGACGCGTCGCATAGAAGGCGACCGCGCTTGATGCGGCGACATTGAGACTGTCCACGCCGTGGCTCATGGGAATCTTCACCGTAAGGTCGGCGCGGGAGATGGTGTGGTGCGACAGTCCATCTCCTTCGGTACCGAAAATCAACGCGAGCTTGTCAATATGGTCGCTTTCAGTCTCGGCGTTGTTGAGACGGCGGACCAATTCGGCCAAAGAAATGGAATCATCCTCAAGCGCCATCGCTACGGTGGTGAACCCCAGATCATGCAGTTCCCGCATGCCGGTGAACGGCCAATAATGCTTGTCGTCCCCTCCGATGCGCGTCCACGGCACTTGGAACACCGTGCCCATGGACACGCGTGCCGCGCGCCGGTACAACGGGTCGCCACAGGACGGAGTGACGAGCACCGCATCCACGTCGAGCGCCGCAGCCGAACGCATGAGAGCGCCCCATTCGTGTGGTCGACGATATTCTCCATGACCGCGACCCGTCGAGCGCCACGGCAGACCTCTTCGACGCTGGGCAGGGACCAGCGTTTCATCGCGGCAAGGGGCTCCGCGATGCAGCCGGTAGCCGGTTAGACGTTTGAGCTGCTCAGGCGAAGCGACATACACGGGAATGTCATCGCCCCAACGTTTCTCGATGACATCGAACATGCCGCTCATGCCGTCGATCCACGACTCCTCGACCAGCAGGGAAATCGGCTCGCGTCCAGCGGCCAGGGCACGGTCTATCACTTTGGGCGATTCGGCGATGAACAATCCCTTGCTGGGCTCCAGCCTGTTGCGCAGCTGGATTTCCGTGAGATTCACATAAGCCGCCACACGCTCGTCGTCGATGGAGTCAAGATGAATGAACCGCATTGCCCGTATTCCGCCAATCTTTCGTCCAGATACAAAGAAAACCCCTTGTTTCCAAGGGGGTTTATTCGGTGTCCGGCGGGACTTGAACCCGCACGCCTGTATAAAATAGGCACTAGCACCTCAAGCTAGCGCGTCTACCATTCCGCCACCCGGACAGGTGCGTTGCTCAGCGGCAACGAATGAAAACTATAGCAGTTGAAATCCATGATGCAAATCCCGGCGTGTCGCGATAGGTCCGATATGGGTTATGTGGGGTTCCTGATAGGCTCGGAAGCTATGACTGATGCCCTTTTTCTGCTTGATACGGACCATGACGACGTACCGGTGAACAGCGACGAGCTCAACGCCGGATGGAGGCTGACGCTTCCCTCATCCGTACGCAGGCACGCCATCCAGGCCATGCGATTGAAGGACGGCGACGAACTGCAGCTTTCCGACGGCAGGGGATTGCGCATCCACGCCGTACTGCGCGACGCGCAGCAGGGAATCGCGGAAGTGCTGCGATTCGGCAAGGAGCCGCAGCCGGTCACCAGGCTCGCGCTGGTGCAGGCTCTCGCCAAAAACCGGCCATGACGAACAGGCGATCGATATGGCCACGCAGATCGGCGTCGATCAGGTGATTCCTGGCAGGCCGACCGTTCCATCGCCAAATGGAAGGCAGGACGTACTGACAAAAAGTGGAGGCAGGTGCTGGAATCCGCCACCGAACAGTCGCGCAGATCGTGGACGCCCCAGCTGGACGATTGCGTGACCAGCAAGCAGGTGGTCGCCACCTGCAAGCGCGCATGCGTGCATGGCGACATGGTGATCGTGCTGCATCAAGATGCCACGAAGACCTGGGAACAACTGGAAACCGGTATCGCCAAACTGTCCGATACGTGTCTGAAGGACGGGCGTCCGCGCACCATATATGTGCTCGTCGGTCCGGAAGGCGGCATCAGCGACGCCGAAGTCGAGGCGTTCACGAAAGCCGGCGCCGAAGTGTGCGTGCTGGGAAGCAACATCCACGTGCGTCCACCGCCGGTCCGGTCGCGCTGTCATTGCTCGCGCGAGCATTGGGACGTTTCGTCTGAATCCCGGCTCCATTGCGTGAAATTGCCGGAATCGCCCCGTTTCCTGCTGGTGTAGCATGGTAGCGAAGGTTTTTCCAATACCGATAAGGAGCGTTATGAGCGACAAGGATTGCCTGTTCTGCAAGATCATCGCAGGTGAGATTCCCAGCGAGAAGGCGTACGAGGACGATACCACCTACGCCTTCAAGGACATCAATCCGAAAGCCAAGGTGCACGTACTGATCGTGCCGCGCAAGCACTACGCGAACGTCGCCGAACTCGCCAAAGAGGATCCGGCACAGCTCGCCCACATGGCCGAAGTGGCGCAGAAAATCGCCGACCAGGAGTTCCATGGCGCCTTCCGTCTGATCTTCAACACCGGAATCGACGCCGGACAGACCGTGTTCCACGTGCACGCCCACGTGCTTACCGGCGAAAAGCTCGACGAATAGTCCACATACCGCCAATACCGACATCGGAAGAGGTTCTGTGCCCACCACTACACGCACCATCGCGATACCCCCCAACAGCTTGATCCGGTGACCGTGCTTGGCCCTGTGGACGAGGTGCTTCCGGGAAGTCGAACGTGCGTTCCCCGACCTGACCATCATCGTACGGGGCAACCGCATCGCCATCATGTCGCATTCCAGCAAATCCGAATCCCAAGCCGCCCAAGCCGAACAGGTGGTTGCCGATATCATCCAAGCCGCCTATACCGCGCCGATGGACGCCGATACCGTCCGTCGCATGCTCGACCAGAACGTGCTTAAAAAATCCGGTCCGCGCCACATCCCGGCCACGGCCGCGTGGTGGAGGAATTGCGCATGGCCGGCAGGCAACAGTCGCACGTGTCCCATCGTGAGGAAACCGCAGACAGGCGGCGTCCTCACGTGCCGGGCGTCATCACCTTCGCGCTCGGCAAACCGGTCCGTGCCAAAACCGCCGGACAGATAGCCTACGTCAACGCCATCGAATCGCACACCATCACCTTCGCCATCGGACCGGCAGGCACCGGCAAAACCTATCTTGCCGTAGCCAAAGCGGTACGTGCTTTCCAAGACAGGCAGGTCCGGCGCATCATACTGACCCGTCCCGCCGTCGAAGCAGGGGGAGAACCTCGGCTTCCTGCCGGGCACGCTCAACGAAAAGGTCGACCCGTACCTGCGACCGCTGTACGACGCGCTGTCCGACATGCTCGAGCGGACCAGCTCAAACGATACATGGACGACGGCACCATCGAAGTGGCGCCGCTCGCCTACATGCGCGGCCGCACGCTCAACGACGCGTTCGTGATCCTCGACGAGGCCCAGAACACCACCGAACAGCAGATGAAGATGTTCCTGACCCGTCTGGGCTTCAACACCACGATGGTCATCACCGGCGACGTGACCCAAGCGGGATCTGACCGTGCCGTGAAATCAGGTCTGGCCACCATCGAACACATCCGACGGCATCGACGACATCGCCTTCGCCCACCTGAAGCCCGAAGACGTGGTCCGCCACGCGCTCGTGGGCAAAATCGTCGCCGCCTACGACAGGCACACGGCCATAGCGGGAGACCACAGCAGAAGCGCGCGTGCCGCATCATCGCAACCATTCGACGACAAGAACAAGGAAAACGCATAAATGAGCGTTGAAGTGACGAACGAAACCGCCTGGCAGATCGACGGCAAAATCTTTTCCGACCTCGGCGTATGGGTCATGAGCCAGATGAGGGTCAGCACACAATCCGACCTGACCATCATGTTCGTGGACCCGGATCCCATCGCCCAACTGCACATGCATGCGTTGGATGAACCTCGAAGGCCCCACCGACGTCATGAGCTTCCCAATGGACGAACTGCGCCCCGGAGACGGCGGAACCGAAATGGAAGGCGTGCTGGGCGACATCGTGCTATGCCCGTGGGTGGCCGCCCAGCAGGCACTCGCGGCCGGCCACAGCACCATGGAGGAAATGATGCTGCTGACCATCCACGGCATCCTCCACCTGCTCGGATACGACCATGTCACACCCGAACAGGAACGGCAGATGTTCGGCTTGCAACGCCAGCTGCTATTGACGTTCTTCGCGCTTCGACAGGGAGCCGGCGCGCGGGCGACGCTTCCCGCCGGCACGCCGGATGCGCTCGCCGAATGGGACCGCGAACACGGGGCCGGCGGCAAAACGGCCAAATGACGGCATGATGCATCATCCGACGGTTTCGAAAGTGGGGGTTGACGAACCATGGAAACAACGACTATCACGATGATTGCGATTCTCGTCGTCATCGCATTGCTGCTGGTCTGGCTGTCGCTGTCGATGGCCGCGACGGAAGGCGCGGTGGGACGTGTCACGAGGGCAAGTCTGAACAACCTCATTCTTGAGATTCAGACGGATACGGAGGCGTCGCAATTCATACGCGACAAGAAGATCAAACGCATCCACAAGGTGCAGCGGCTGATCGCCGACCGCTACGCGACCGCCGGTTCATGCGCGTTCTTCCGCATCACCTGCAATGTGCTTGACGGTGTGTTGGTCGCCGCGATCGCGTCGTTGTGCGATGCGCCGTTATGGGCGGGACTGCTTGTCGGCTTCGTGTTCGCGCTGGTGGTCGCGGTGATTTCGCTGCTGGTCCGTCCACGTAGCGCGGGCGCCTCCAAACCGGTCGATCTGATGCTGAAGCATGCCGATGCGGCGTCGGTCGCGGTGGCTTTGACGCCATTCGCTAAAATCGGCGGACAGAAGGATGCGAAACGTCATTCGAATGATCTGTCGGACGATGAGGAGCTTGAAAAAATCCAACTCGAACAAGGGCGCGCCACCATAGATCGTCTGGTCGAGGCGAATGATTTCGACCCTGAGGTTTCGAAATGCTGCGCAACGTATTGACGTTGTCCGAAACGTTGACGCGTGAGATCATGGTGCCGCGCACTGATATGATTTGCATCGAACGCGGGGAGACGCTGGAGAACATGCTGAAATTGTGCTCCCGTTCCGGATTCTCCCGTATACCGGTCATCGGCGATGATGTGGATGATCTGGTCGGCGTGGCCTATTTGAAGGACGCCGTGCGTGCCACGGCGTTCAATCCCGCGGCGATATCCCGCGATGTCGAATCCATCGTCCGTGACCCGATGCTGGTGCCCGAATCCAAGCCGGTCGACGACCTGTTCCACCAGATGCAGCGCACCCGCCAGCATGTGGCTATCGTCGGGGATGAATACGGCGGCATCGCCGGCATGGTGACTATCGAGGATGCCATCGAACAGATCGTCGGCGAGCTGGAAGACGAGCACGACCGTACCCAGCATGCCGATCCGGAACAAATCGGCGAGAACAAATGGAGCATGCCGGCACGCACGCCCATCGCCGACTTGGAGGAGATCTTCGAAATCGACATCGACGAGGACGACGTCGACACGGTATACGGTCTGCTCACCAAGCTGCTTGGCCGCGTGCCGATCGTCGGTTCGACGGCCGTCACCAGGGGCCTGCGCCTGACCGCGGTCGACTCCGCGGGACGCCGCAAGAAAGTGTCCACCATCGTGGTGGAACCGGCCCACGTCGAGGGCGTGGACGAAACTGAACAACACGAAGACCATACGAACGGTGCCGAAGAGGCATCCCATGACGACAAGGATTCCAAGGACAAGCATGACTGACGCAGATGTGACCGAACCGGCTTCCCAGCATTCCGACGCCGAAGCCCCCGTTCCATATCGTTCCGGCTTCGTCGTGGTGGTCGGACGTCCGAACGTCGGCAAATCGACGCTGATCAACGCGCTTATCGGCACGCAGATCGCCATCGCCTCATCCCGTCCGGAGACTACACGTAAGGCCATCCGCGGCATTCTGACCACAGACAACGCGCAGATCGTGCTGGTCGATACCCCCGGTATCCACCGTCCGCGTACGCTGCTCGGACAGCGGCTGAACGATGTCGTCGACGAATCGCTATCCGATGTCGACGCGATCGCCTTCCTGCTGCCCGCCGACCAGGAAATCGGCCCCGGCGACAAACGCATTCTGAGCAGGCTGCGTTCTGATTTCGCCGTCAAACGCGACGACGGCACATTCAAATGGAAGGTGCCGCTGATCGCCATCGTCACCAAAATCGACGAATTGGACCGAAGCGCTTTGATCGACAAGCTCATCGAAATCAACGAGTTCGCCGACTTCACCGACATTGTGCCGGTGAGCGCCCTCGAGCACGACAATCTCGCCGAAGTACGCAACGTGCTGGTGGAGAACATGCCCGAAGGACCGCAGATGTATCCGGCCGAGCAAATCACCGAAGAACGTCCGGAAGACACCATCGCCGAACTGATTCGAGGCGCGTTCCTGGAGGAATTGGATGACGAGCTGCCGCATTCGCTCGCCGTGGTGGTGGATTCCATCGAATATCCGGAAGACAACGACAGCGGCGAATCCTACGCGGGCAAGGCGCAGGTGATTGTGTCGATCTACGTGGAACGTGATTCGCAGAAGCCGATCATCATCGGACATAACGCGGAGCATCTGGTACGCGTCAAGAAGAAGCTGCGCACCGCGGTCAACCGCATCGTCGGGCAGAAGGCCAAGCTCGACCTGCATGTCAAGGTGGCCAAAGGGATGGCAGTCGGATCCTAAGCAGCTTGAGAAGCTGGGCTTCTAAGCCGCTTAGGATCCGCTTCGCGGCGAAGCTGCTCACTTCGCCTACGGTCAACCCACTGGGCTGCCCGTTTGACGGCTCAGCCAAGCAGCTTGAGAAGCTGGGCTTCTGATTTTTTCCGGGTGGGAACAATAAAGCCTGCCGCTGTTTATGCGGCAGGCTTTCTTATGCTCTAAGCTTGTTGGTGCTGGATGGTCACTTCTTCTTGGTGTACATTTGCGTGTTCAGGAGGGTGGCGTAACGCTTGATCACCTTGGGACGAATCACCTTCATGGAAGCGGTCATCAGGCCGTTTTCCTGAGTGAACTCCTCCGGCAGGATGATGAACTTACGCACGGATTCGGCACGGGACACGCCCTCATTGGCCTGATCGACCCACTTCTGGACTTCGGCGCGGACGGCCGCGTTGCTGGAGGCCTCCTCCATCGACATATCTCGGTTGAGACCCCTTGCTTTCCAGCCATGGACGCAACGCTTCCTCGTCAAGCGTGATCAGCGCGGAGATGAACGGACGCTTGTCGCCAAGCACCAACGCCTGAGAGACGAATTCGCAACGCCTGATGACATCCTCGATCGGGCCAGGGGAGACGTTCTTGCCGCCGGCGGTGATGATGAGATCCTTCTTGCGTCCGATGATGTACAGGAAGCCATCGTCGTCAATGCGGCCCAAGTCGCCGGTCTTGTACCAGCCATCCTCGGTAAAGGAATCCTCGGTGGCCTCGCCGTTCTTATGGTACTTCAGGGAACACCGAAGCGCCCTTGACCTGAATCTCCCCATCCTCGGCGATACGCAGCGCGAAACCAGGGAACGCGATGCCGACGGAACCCTGATGATACGGCACGCCAAGCACGTTGAACGCGCACGGCGCGGTGTTTCGGTCCAATCCGTAGCCTTCGTAGACCGGCACGCCGGCACCACGGAAGAACGCCAACAACTCCGGATCAAGCGGCGCACCGCCCGCGACGATCCACTTGGCGTCCGCCGAGCACCTCACGCAGCGAGGCATAGACCACCGGATCGAACGCCGCGCGACGTGCCTTGGTAAGCGTTCCGGTCTTCCCCTTGGTGCTGACTTCCTTCATATAATTCTGCGCGGCGACCACGGCTGCGGCGAAAGCAACGCCCTTGGCTCCATGACCGGCCTTCTGGGAAGCAGCGTTGTACACCTTCTCCAGCACACGCGGAACAACGATCATGATGGTCGGCTTGGCCACCTGCAAATCGGCGGTCAATGTCTTGATGCCCTGCGCGATATAAATATGCAGATTGCTTGCTACGCAGATGTAGTTGATGGCACGGGCGAAGGAATGCGCCTGAGGCAGGAAACAGCAGGACGGTGTTCTTCTTTGTCATGCAGCAGTTCCGGCATATAATCGGGCAGATTGAACGCGGTGGCGCAATAATGCTCATGCGTCATCTCCACGCCCTTCGGCGCGGCGGTCGAACCGGACGTGTACACAATGGAGCACAGATCGGTCTTCTGCACGGAATCGATTCGCGCATCGAGCGCCTCATCGCTCACACCGGAGCCATACGCCTTGATCTCGTCAAGACCACCGGTCTCGAAGCAGACGATGTGCTCCAAAGTCGGGCATTCGGTTTCGGCCCCGTCCGCCTTCGCCTTCATATCAGTGGTTTCCACGACCAGCAGACGCGCATCGGAGTTGTTGACGATATTGCGAATCTGCTCGGCGGAATCGGTGTCGTAAATCGTGGCGAGCACGCCGCCGCACGCCATGATCGCCGCGTCGAACACATCCCAATCGTAGGAGGTGCGGCACATGAAAGCCACGCCATCGCCCTTCTTCAAACCATAATGCAGCAAGCCCTTCGCGACGGCGCGGATGTCGGCGAGCGTCTCATTTGCGGTCTTGGTGTGCCAATCGCCATCTTGCTTGAACGTGTACAATGGTTCGTCGCCCATACGAGCGGCGCGGTCGGCGTAGATATCGTAGATGGAGGTGCCTTCGTCTAGCGGCGGATTGCCCTCTGTCTTCGTGGTCAACAGTCCGGTTTCAGGGTCAAGGAACGTGGTGGACGGGTATCCCGGTCCCCATTCAGCGGTGTGCGGCAGCTCGATATGGCCATCGGGGAGAGGATGCTGTTCGGGTCGTTGTAATCCGGTGTATTGCCGGAATCGTCGCTGACCGGGTGCACGAAATCGTTGCCCAAGCGCAACGCCCTTCCTTGCGAGATTAGTGGCCTGCTTGTTCAACGAGGTGATGATGGACACGTGACTCTCCTACGTATATAAACGGTATCTAAAGAAGGAATGATAGCCCGTCGCGCGCGACACGTCACCTTACGGTAGCGTAAGGTGACAGGCCATCAGGGAAACGGGCGGCGCATGCCGGCTACAGCCCGTGATTCGAAAGATGAACGATTGCGGCCGCGATGTTGCCGTGTACGTTACACTTGGGCGCTGTATCTGTTCATTAGATTTCTTTAACGAGGAAGAAAAGGGCACCTATGGCTGAAAAAGCTGAAGCCACCGTGGTCTTCGGTTCTCAACGAGACTTCCGGAACACGAGTCCCCGTGTTGCTCTGACACCGGATATCGTAACGAGGTTGCGTAAATCAGGTGTTACATGTCTGATTGAGTCCGGTGCGGGCGTCGCATCGCACTACGTTGATGAAGATTATACGAAGGCGGGCGCGCAGGTCGTCTCCGCCGACGATGATGCACGCGCCGACGCGCTGGGTTTTGTGGATCGTCCAAGCAATGAGGCTGCTCGCCCGCGTCAAGCAGGGCACATGGATCATTGTCATGTTGGGATCGTTCACCGATGCCGATTACGTCGCCGCGATCGAAGGCCGGTCTGGTCGGCGTCGCCATGGAAAAAGCTGCCGCGTCAGCTGAGCTCCGCGCAGTCCATGGACGAAAAAATGACGTCGCAGAACTCCGTGATGGGCTACAAGGCCGCCATCGTGGCGGCCAACGCGTACGGTTCCTTCCTGCCGATGATGACCACCGCCGCTGGCACCATCCGCCCGGCCAAGGTGCTTATTCTGGGCGCCGGCATCGCCGGCCTGCAGGCCATCGGCACCGCCAAGCGTCTCGGCGCCGTCGTCACCGCGTACGACGTGCGTCCGGCATCCAAGGGCGAAGTCGAATCCTTGGGCGCCAAGTTCCTCGACCTTGGTCTTGACTTCTCCAAGGGCCAGGGCGAAGGCGGCTACGCACGCGCGCTGAGCGCCGAAGAGCAGGCCCAGCAGCAGGCCGCGGTCGATCAGAAGGCCGCCGGCTTCGACATCGTCATCACCACCGCCAAAGTGCCGGGACGCAAGCCTCCGGTCCTTCTGACCAAGGCCGGTGTGGCCGGTCTGCATCGTGGCGCCGTCATCGTCGATTGCGCGGCAAGCGACCTTGGCGGCAACGTCGAAGGCTCCTCCGTCGGCACCCAGGTCACCGACAACGGCGTGACCATCATCGGCGCCCCTGTATCTGGCCAGCGGCGTGTCCACCACCGCATATTACTTAAAAATATCAACACCCTCAAAGGCAAGGGGCTTTAGGAATGCCGAGAGAACAAGG
>VOFK01003914.1_pt1 | contig 15647 bp, 24 predicted proteins | sample 5384121 | NCBI WGS metagenome assembly VOFK01 (sample SAMN12384730, study PRJNA508395) | human gut metagenome | isolation source: healthy gut J | host: Homo sapiens
TAGAAAGTATTAAATATCTCTCCTACCGTTTCAAATACATATCCACGGTATTTCCGTTGCCTATCTTTGGCATAGCGGAGAATATTCAGCTGTACATAAAAAGTTCTTCAAATTTCAAGCGATATTGCGCTTTTACGAGCAATTCCGGATTTGCCGGAAAATGAATATTCATCAAAGCCTCAAATCTGAAGGCATCAGGTGGTGTTCTGCCAGCAGGGCGGGAGAAAGCGTTTCGGGCAGAGGTTCGTTCAACTGCCCGACGAGGTTTTCATCATCTTCTCGATGGCGTGCGAATTGAGCGAACTCCGCTTCATCTTCTCCGTCGTATTGTAATAGGGTTGCAGCCCCATGGCCGACAGTTTCAATTCGGAAGCCGGGTCAATATCCGGATGAGCTATATTTATCCTGCCATTAAAGACAGAAGGCTTGCCGAATACGATATATTCCTGATGAACCTTGTACTTTCCTATCAGATATTTGATGCCTTGAAACCAAACCAGGTCGACTATCCCCGTACCGTCCGAGAAATGAGCTATCAGCCTGCGCTGGCGCCCTTCTCCCGCCGTCTCAAAACTTAGTATCTCACCTTTCAGCTGAATATAGGGCATCGTCCCGTCAATCTCCTGAATGTAATAGATACGGCTACGGTCTACGTATTTGTATGGAAAGTAATATAGTAAATCATGCAAGGAGTAAATGCCCAATTCCTTATTGAGCACCGAAGCACGCTGCGGCCCGACGCCCGACAGATATTTTATGTCACGCGTGGCTAAATCGAACATGAACCATCAGAGCTGTGGCTATTTTTAAATCAAAAGGAGTGGTTATTTTAATGTTTTCCCGGTTACCTTCCGTCAGATAAACGGGCTTGCCCAATGCCTCGACCACAGAGGCATCATCCGTAAAATGCGAAGTATAAGGCTGCTCATAAGCCTGTTTCAACAAATCCGCATCAAAAACCTGGGGAGTCTGCACCAATCTATAATCATCCCTGCCGACAGTCACACTGCCTTTCCCTCCCATACGGCGAACGGTCTCCACCACACCTATTACCGGAACCACAGCCTTTTTCTCGGCCGCCAAGTCATAACAGCGTGCAATCACTTCCCGGGCCACGAACGGACGTACCCCATCGTGCACACCGACCAAAGCAGGTGTCTTGACCAAAGCCAAACCGTTCTTTACGGAGTGGAACCGCGTCTCCCCTCCATCTGCAATGGCATGCGGCAATGAAAAACGGTACTCCCTGCACAGCTGCCTCCAGTAATCCTGCTGGCTGTGGGGAAGTACCAATATTATCCGTATCTCAGCATTGTAGTCATAAAACGCCTCCAGAGTGCGCATCAACACAGGCTTTCCCCCCTATCGGGAGAAACTGTTTGGGGAGTTCGGTCCCCATGCGCAAGCCCTTGCCACCGGCAACAATCAGAGCATACTGAACCATTTATGATTTATGATTTATGATTTATGAACGGTTTTAAAATCAAATCCGTTTAAACGCACATAGCTTCTTTCAGTTCCTGCACCTTCTCTTTGCCTTGCAACAGCTCCACTACGGCCAATGCAAACTCCATGGCAGCGCCCGGTCCTTTACCAGTGATGATATTGCCGTCTCTTTCTACCGGAGCACCCGTACATTCGGCACCTTCCAAATACTGTTCAAAGCCGGGATAGCAAGTAGCCTTCTTGCCTTTCAGCAATCCCAGCTTACCCAATACCATAGGAGCCGCACAAATAGCAGCAATCGGTTTCTGCTCTTGGGCAAAACGCAGTACCAGATTACGCAGTTCTCCACACTTCTCCAAAGTGGACGCACCCGGCATACCGCCAGGCAATAATACAAGCTCTGCATCAAAGAAGTCGCAGTTCACTACATTCTTATCGCACAAGACCGGAACATCGTGTGCTCCCGTCACTATTTCATCAGGGGTTACCGTCACCATTTCTACGTTCAGTCCGGCGCGTCTCATCACATCCACAGAAGTAAAAGCTTCTATTTCTTCAAATCCGTCTGCAAAAAACACATAAACTGTACCCATAATTGTTCCTCCTCTTATTTTAGATTAAAATAATACGTAATCGTTCCCGTCTGATTGTTCAAGCCGCTTACCGCATTGAAACGGGCTTTCTTGGCAGCATCCTCCGCCGCTTTCCGCAATGCGGGATTGACGGTATTGGTCTGGCGGTTGATGCTGGTTGCTATCACATGTCCGGCAGGGTTCACTGTGATGGTCACCACAACCCTACCTTCATCCTGCACATTATATACCGGCCGCGGCAATCCGCCCTCACCAAGAGAACGTCCGCCCAAATTAAACGAGCCGTAGCCTCCCGTACCCGAAGTGGCTCCGGACGGAGCATTTCCCGTAGGACTTCCTTGAATACCTTCGCCTTCCGTATCGCCTTTACTACCCATTTGGGCACCTTTGCCAAAAGCGCCAGCTACCCGTTTACGGGCAGCTTCCTCGGCTTCCTTACGTTCCCGTTCGGCTTTTGCCGCTGCCAGTTTGCGGGCCTCTTCCGCTTTTTCGGCTTCCGTCTTTTCCGGTTTCTTCACCTCCTCCTTTTTCTTGGGTTCGGCTTTGGGCTTTATGGCAACGGTTTCTTCAGTTTCCTGCGTAATGATGTCCTGCTCCACCGTTTCCTGCACCTGAGGAGCGGTTTCCTCCGGCATGACATCCACCTTTACTAAAGAAGGGTCGGCAGCGCCCAGTGCATCGGGCACCTCTCCCAGCATAACGGGTACACCGCCTTCTTCCGAGGGTTCCGGCGGTGTGAATCCTACCAGTATCAGAAGGGCAATAATGGCAACATGCACCACAAGTGCACCTGCCATACCTATATATTTTCCTTTCTTCTTCCGATTCACCATTGCATTTACAATTTAGCCATGTACAATGTACGATTTAGTTTTCCGGTGGTCGTGTAGCCAGCACCATCTTGAATTTATTCTCGTTTGCAATGTTCAGCACCTTCACGATTTCCCGGTAAGGCACTGTTTCGTCAGCATACAAAGCTATATACATTTCAGGCTCCCTCTCCGCACACGATTGTAGGAAAGGAGTCAATTCTTCAAGCGTCAGAGACAGTTCCTTGTCATTGCCAAAAGCAGCATAATAATTCAGATTCTTATCTATGATGACTCTTGTCAAAGGCTTTGCAGAAGTCTGTTGCTTTCCCTGCGGCAGCAGTACCTTGATTGCATTCGGTGATACTACCGTAGATGTTATCATAAAGAAAATCAGCAGCAGGAAAATCAGGTCCGTCATGGACGCCATACTGAAATTGGGTGATATTTTAGCTCTACGTTTTAACACGCCTTTAAGTTTTAATTCTTAATTCTTTAATTAATCATTTCGCCGGTTCGTTCAACAAATCCATGAATGCCATTGTCTTGGCTTCCATCTTGTTGACCACGCCATCTATCAATGTCACCAGGTAATTGTAGGCAAACATAGCTATGATACCGACTATCAAACCGCCCACCGTAGTAATCATCGCCTCATAAATACCACCGGAAAGCAACGTTATATCAATATTATTTCCGGCATTTGCCATTTGCCAAAATGCACGTACCATACCCGTCACCGTGCCAAGGAAGCCTAGCATAGGAGCGCCACCGGAAATCGTGGCCATAATCGTCATTCCCTTCTCCAGTTTGGCAACCTCAATATTACCCACATTCTCGATGGCAGCCTGCACATCGTTCACCGGGCGTCCCAAACGGCTGATACCCTTTTCAATCATACGGGCCGAGGGAGTATCCACACTGCGACAATAAGCAATGGCAGCTTTCAATTCCCCACCCAAAATATAATCCTTTATTTTATCCATGAACTGGAGGGTCTTCTTTCCCCGCCTTCCGGATAACATAGTTACGTTCGAACAAGATGTAAAAGCAAAGTACGGACATCAAACCCAAGACAATCATAATCCAGCCGCCCTTGACGGCCATGCTCCATAAGTTCATTTCGTCGGAAGCGTTTACTTGTGTCAGTACCGGATTGGCACCTGCAATAGAGTCAGTCAGTGCCGGAGCCACTTGGGCCAATAACAACATTACATTCATCAGCGAAGACAGTTTTTATATTCCTTGACCGTACGCTCCAATCCCAGATACACGCGTCACTAATCAGCGCATGCCCGATGGACACCTCGTCCAGCCACGGAATGTTTTGATAAAAATAATTCAGATTCACCAGGCTCAGATCATGTCCGGCATTCAGCCCCAGGCCTAAGCTGCGGGCCACCTTGGCAGCCTCGACAAAAGGAGCTACAGCCGCTTCCCGTCCTTTGGGATAAGCCGTAGCATAAGGTTCCGTATATAGCTCCACGCGGTCGGCACCGGCTTTGGCAGCATATTCTATCATTTCGGCATCGGTGGAAACAAATACGGAAGTACGGATACCAGCATTGTTGAACTCATCCAACACTTCGTTCAAGAAGTCAAAATGGGTCTTGGTATCCCAGCCTGCGTTTGAAGTCAGCTGTGTAGGGCTGTCGGGCACCAAAGTTACCTGATGCGGTTTCACCTTCAAGACCAAATCCATAAATTCGGGTGCAGGATACCCCTCGATATTGAACTCTGTCCGCAGCAACGGCCGCAAATCATATACATCCTTACGGCGGATATGCCTCTCGTCAGGACGGGGATGCACCGTAATGCCATCAGCACCAAAGTCTTCACAATCCAGCGCTACCTTCACAACATTCGGGACATCACCTCCACGGGCATTGCGCAGCGTTGCCACCTTATTTATATTAACGCTTAATCTAGTCATAATTCGGTTTATAGTTTGGGACAAAAGTACAAATAATAGTTATATATTGGCAGCATTCTGAGAAAAAACTCTTTTATAGCATTCTTTGCAACTTCAAAAATCCAACAGAATTGATTATGAAATTTGCCATATTCGGAAATACCTATCAGGCGAAAAAGTCATCGCATGCCGAAAACCTTGTTTTTAAACTTTTAAAGAAACAAGGAGCAGAGATTGGTATGTGCAGGGAATTTTATCAATTCCTAGTTTCTGAAAATATGGATATTAAAGCAGATCAATTATTTGATGGTGATGATTTTACTGCCGATATGGTAATCAGCATCGGAGGCGACGGAACATTTCTGAAAGCTGCCCGCCGCGTAGGAAGAAAAGGGATTCCTATTTTGGGAATTAACACAGGACGTTTAGGATTTCTGGCAGATATTTCGCCGGAGGAAATGGAGGAAACATTCGATGAAATCCAAAGCCGGAAGATATAGTGTGGAGGAACGGAGCGTACTTCAGTTGATCTGCAACGACAAACATCTCCAAGATTCTCCTTATGCCCTCAACGAAATAGCTATTCTCAAACGGGACAGCTCCTCTATGATTAGTATCACGCAGCTATTAATGGCGCGTATCTGAATACTTATCAAGCTGACGGGTTAGTAATTGCCACTCCAACAGGTTCCACAGCCTACTCCCCTTTGAGTGTAGGCAGGCCCGATCATCGTTCCTCATTCCAACACTATTGCCATCACTCCGGTGGCTCCACATAGTCTCAACGTCCGCCCCTATCGTTATTCGGGATGACTGGGAGATTACATTAGATGTAGAAAGCAGAAGTCACAACTTCCTCGTCGCCATCGACGGGAGGAGCGAAACTTGCAAAGAAACGACTCAACTAACCATCCGTCGGGCAGATTACAGCATAAAGGTAGTGAAACGTTTTAATCACATTTTTTTCGATACACTCCGCAGCAAGATGATGTGGGGAGCTGACGGAAGACGGTAAGCAGTTCACATTATGCACCGTTATTCCTCATCGCCTAATTCAACTATACGGTACTTAAAAATAGAACTTCTAAAAAAGGGACATTCAAGTTGTTGGGAATGCAACAAATTGGGTATAGATTCCAACTAAAGAGAAAAGGGGCCGGGATTTACTATCTTCAGAAATCAGATTAACATTATTTTCCCCTATATTTACTCAATAAGATTAAAATATACTGATTACACTTGCAGATCATTCTTTTATAGACAACAGTCATTCATTTTATCAGTTTCTCCTTACCTTTATTTACATACAAACTAGAGAAAAAAAATAGCTTCTAATCATTCCTATATGAGTTCCTCACCGAGAAATGAGATGTCCCTCACCGAGGAACTTATCCTTCCTCGGTGAGGGACATCTCGTTGGTTTTAATCCAACGAAGGCTCCCATGATTAAAAAGCCGCATATTGTCTGCAAATTCATGCTGTGCTCGCCCTATTTTTCTGTATATTATTGCAATTATTTATGCAGTTCTTTCCCCAGTTCATCCATAAAAGAACAACTGTTGCCCGAAGAAATATTAAAAACAGACCATCGGGTTAGCTAATATAGAAGAAAATAGAATATCGGTAGAGAAAAAGAATACCCCGATATTAATCTAACATAAAGGTCTGCGAACCAATCAGATTACCACCTTCGAAGATATCAACGCGATAGTTTCCGGCATATAAGAATTCTTCTACATCCCAGAATACATTCACGTTCTGTTCTTCTCCGTTATATTCAATATATTTCTTGATTGAATAAACCAATGTACGGTTTTCATAAGGGAAAGTATTGGATGCACTCTTGGTCAGTACATCATTATCCGGTTTGGTTATACGTATATAAATGGTACGTTCCCCGTTTTCAGCGGTTATATTCTTCACGATTGTGAAACTGATAGCCAATTTCACCACATCTTTCACCTTCTTCGCCACTTTACCACGTTTATTGCGTGGTTCGATACGAATATTAGTTGCATCGAGTTGTGCGGCTAACGTCACCTTCTTATCCAGATTTTTCTTTTCTTCGGAAAGGTTACTGATTTGTTGTGAAGCCTGATTATACTTTTGAGTCACTTCAGCTATGACCTGTTTCTGCTGTGCAGCCAGTTTATTTAGTGAATCAATCTGATTAATATACCCAATCATTACCTTACGCAAAGTAGCCAACTCATTCTTTAAACGACGGATCTCTGTAGCATTCGTGCTCTTCACTGTACGAAGTTCTTCCAAGAGACGTTGAGTTTTCAATTGTTCCTGTTCCAGTAATTGAGATAAAGAGTCATTAGAAATCGTCATCTTTAACTCATCATATTGTTGTGCAAAAACGGGTATATTCGTTTTCCAGATCTTTCCTTATCTAATTGGAATTCCTGCACTAACTCCCGGTTAGCTTGTTTTTCGGTAAACAATAAATAAGTAATACCAATAATAGCTATCACCAAGATAGCCACGGCCGCAATAAGAAGGCTTTTTTTTACTCATAGTTTCAGTTGTGAATTGATAACGTGCGCAAAAAGTAATCATTTCGCAACAGAAGTCAGCAGAAAAGCAGAGAGTTTTTTTTTTTATAACTCCCTGCTAATCCATATAATTTTAACTAATTAGTTTATCAACCCAGTCAAGTTAAGAGACATAATAAAGTCTATAGAGATTGAATCACACATTCCCCCCATCCTTTTATCAAAGAGACTGAAAGATTAATCCCTGCACATCTTCTACCAATTGCTTGAGATCATCCAAATCAAATATAAAGCATTTTCGCACAATTCCTTATATCTCCGAACTCCAATCTGTTCTACTATATTCTGCACGACTTCTTCACAAGGAGAATTTATCCCATCGGATAAGTTCCACAATTCTTCCACCTTATCTATGCGCTTAGTAACAAACCGAAATCCCCTTTTCTTCAATTCCTGTACCAACTCTTCTTTCCCGATACGTGCATTCACATGTACGGTTTTATTCTCCAAGAGAACACCTTTTTCATAAGTATCCACCACTTTCTGTATATCACGTTTTATCCTGTCGATCGTTGATACAGGAGGAACAAACTGCCAAAACAATAATGGAATATATCCTTGAGTCAACTCATACAAAGGTTGTGATATTAAATATTCATTTAAATAAGTCCCCTGTACGGAAACCTTTGTTTGCTCCCGATTCTTATACATAAAATACATACCCATATTTGCACCGAGATTATACATATCCATCATATCATGAGTAGCAATCAAAGAATAAACTTGTGCCGGAGTATGTTCATAAATACCTTTTGATATATTATCAATCTGCCTGTTGACAACACCGCTCTCCCAATCGGCCAAGTCCTTACCTTTTTCAAGAGATAACGTATCATAGTCCACGACATTTCTTGATATCGTTTTGATGTCATGCTCTGAACCGGATTGGGTATATAAAATATAAAGAGAGCCGTCTGCATACTCCTGACCATCCACTCCGGTTTTACTAAGTTTCCGACAATAAGATTCACTTTTCACGTCTTCCCTATGCCTGCGATAATTACATTTTCTACTTCATGTTCTATTATAAACTTCCGATATTCATCAGGCAAAGCCAATAATTTTATCATCAGGCAACTCCGACATCATCCATGGAAGCATCATATCCCAATGTCGCATAACAAGGTACTCCAGCTTGCGAGGGAATATTCTAATATGGAAGAAATTTCTTTGGTAGAATTGACAGAAACCAAAAAATGTAATGGCAATACAGGAGCCTCCATAGCTGCAGAAAGATAAGGTACCGTCGGTACTCCTCCCGTAGCTATTATCACAGTTTTAAGTTTCTTCGACTTACCCAAATACTCATTATATAAATCTACTGTATGCTGAACGGATTGTTGAAGGAAATCAGGTGTCCCCCCATACCGGTTTGGGACCTCCTCCCGGACCAATCTGCCATGTATGGCTCACACCTGCCGTCAGATTAGCTAAAGATTTTTTTGGACAGCATATTCCGCACTCATCCCACCATCGAGCATAAACACATTCAAACCTTTATATTCCTCTTTAGCGATCTGATAGGTAGTCAACATTCCGGGAATTACCACCTAAAATAAGAAGAATATGTCAACTGTCCCTCCCTCTTTTTGATAAACACCTACGGCTGCAGGCGTAAATTCTGAAGGAACTTCCCAAACAAATGGTTTCTCCACCAATCTCCGCAAGAACCGGTTCTCCCTTTCTTGGAGAGATATTTCAGTATAATCGTTTTACCTTCTGACTTCCCATCAAAAGTAAACACAACCTTCTCCCCTTGTGAATAAACGAATTTATCCGTCAGCACACGAGCTCCAATCTCTCCTCCTACCAATAGTGCAATGAAGAAAGTTACCATCAATTGTTTTTATATTCATTTCGTTAGTTTAAATCTTAAATCCGATGTTATATCAATGTTCTACTAATCTCATATTTCCAACCTGTGCACAAATAGTACGAAGCTCCTCCAATGTCAGGTACTCCATCGACTTAACCGTATTCCGATACTTCTGCACTCCAATACGTTCAATTATATCATAAGCAAATTCTTCAGCCGAACCTATTTTATGATTAATGCGTCCCAAATACTCTTCCGTTTCTCCATCATCTTCCGGATTCCATTTATCTACACTCTGCCTAATTCTAATATTCTCCGAAGTGACACCTCTTGCTATCAGCTCGTCATAAAACTCATAGCGTCTCATATTAGAATTCAGATAGAAAGATCCCTCATACAGATGATCGACAACATCAGGAAAATACCCGGCAATAGCTGGCTTCAGATAACCATCAATACGTTCTACTGTAGAAGCCGCCGAATTAAATTGCCAATATAATAAAGGTACATATCCAACAAACGCTTCATATTGAGGGTGATTCGTAAGATACTCGTTAAAAATAACTCCATTCACAAAAGGTGCCTGCAACTTGCTTTTGATTCTTTTTATATATTGAAGCGTCAGGAAAGAAGATATATTGTACAAAGCCATCATATCATCAGTCTCAATCGTATAAGCTTTTCACATTTGCCATCGCTTGCGCAGAGCCGGATATATTGGTTATCTGATCATCAACAATTCCGCTTTCCCAATCAGATATATACTGTCCTTCACCCAATTTTAACTGATTATAGTCATACAACCGATGTTTCAGTGCGTCAATATCGGCATCCGAACCAAAGTTAGTATACAATATATATAAAGAACCAGGTGCATATTCATCGGTAATTGTATTCTGCGTCAAAAACCCTTCGGGAATAAGACTCTCCATGTCCTTCCTGACCTACTCCATAAATATAAACTTCTTCCGCCTGATGGTCTTTTATAAATTGCTTATATTCTTCCGGCAAATCCAATAATTTTATCCAGGCAACTCCCACTCAGGCATAGAACCGTCATAACCCAATGTGGCATAAGAGGCATATCCATTTTGATTGGAATAATCGAGTATAGCTTGTACTTCGGAAGCAGAATTAGCCGATACCAGATAATGAATAGGTAAATAGGCTGCCCCCATCATTGTTGCAAAGTAAGAAACAGATGCGATCCCCGTTCCAACCACCACTCTCTTTATCTTTGTGGCAGCCCGATCTCCGAATTGTAAAAGCTCAACAGTTTTTGCGAACGGAACGTTGCAAAAAACTCCGGAGTAGGCGCAACCGGATAAGTACCACCCTGCGGAGCCTCCTCCATGGTGGCAGCTATTCCCTGGTCGAAAGCAACTATCGTTTTTAATACACCGAACCCGGCACTCATATCTCCTATCTGACGATAAACAGGAAGTCCCTGATAATCTAACTTTTGAATATCGTAAGTCAACAGCGACTGCTCGTTGACAGCTCTGAAATATGTTCCGTCAATTGTAGTGGTTATCCCATCTTCAAAATCTAACAGGAACCTGACAGCACAAAAGGAAGAAGGCTTTAATGCAGCTGGAAGGGTATACAGTGTCCCGGCATCCACAGGAACAGATTGTCCCGGTTCTATTTGAATATGGGAAGCAACAGACTTTTCTATCAATACACACCCTCCATCATCCAAGTTCTGAATCACCACTTTTACTTCACGAATATCCATCGGATAGTTCGTTTCATTTTTCAAGGTAAAAGAGCAATTTACAGGATCTCCCGGCCAATAGGCAACTTTATTTAATTTCACATCAGAGGCTTTAGCCATTGTTGTACGAAAGCCGTCATCAACAACTTCCGAATCTTTGCATCCGCTCATAATAGCCAATGCAAAAAAGTGATGATTATACTTGAAATATAACTAATTATTCTCATTGTGTTTTTCTTTTTTAAAATTGAATCCTTGTATTTATTCATCAATAAAGTAGCAATCTCAACAGCATTACCAACCGGTTCGGAAGGATAACGTTCATGTGACTTGACCCAGTCAATTTCAAACTGCGTCACTCTTTGATGAAAAGCATCAGCATTAAACGGCTGCTTGTTAGAAACAGAGCGAATAACTTCATCTATAAACATTTCCCAACGAGGCGCATAATATCCCGATACCAAACCTCCCCAAGTACGATTTGCATAATCGTTTAAACTTTGATCTTTATCTCCCCAAGGTTGAAACGATAGTACGGGCATTTTCTTCGTAATAATTTTTAGAGGCTTCGTCTATACCTAATGAACGGGCATCTTCAATCCATTTTCCCAGTAAAAAGAAGATTGTGTACTTAATAAAGTATTAACATCACGCAGTAGTTGTTTCATTTCAGCTCCTTTTTGTTTTAATAGCGGTAATTGCTTCCCGGGAATAAGTTTCCGCAAATTCATCGCGAAGCTTCCCGAAATAATTCCCCAGCACTTGCCTTCCTATATTAACAACATCATATTCATAAGTAGAATGTCGATGTTCTCCGGCTTTCAACAACATCTCCCATACCTCAAACAAAGTTTCATTGGAATACGCTACCGTAGGCGTAGTCGTCAATTGCCATTTCCTTTTAAACAAGGACGCGCATTCATCAATGTCCCCTGTCCCAAAGCAGCTGGTGCTGTATAAATACTGTCATAAAGCAATTTCCATGCCCGACGCATTTGTTGGTTTCTCAAGCCAATTCGCCTGTCTGCCAGTTGTTCTATCCATACAGAGTCCGGCAGATTACAATCCCATGCTTTACTGAAAACATATTCATACATGAAAGGATTTACATCAAACCCCTCCAAAGTAGAACCCAGTCCCGAAAAGTTTTCTCCACCATTGGTATATACATTTTCGATTCGTTTCCCCACTTCTTTGGTGTTTCCGGCAAGCATTGTATTTCCTCCGAAATTTCCTAAATAGCACCATAAATATGGTTGCCCGAAATACCGATCTGTCTGCTTCCAAACTTCAGTATTCTCACAATAATAGTCCAGTAGCAACAGTTTATTTTGAGGGACTGCTTTCAAGAAAGCTTCTACCCGTTCGTTTGTCCATAAATGTCGGTCAATATAGAATAACCATGTCATTTGTAACCAAGTAGCATCCGGATCGACATGCGTCATCGATTGATAAATATGCTTCGAGCAATTGGCTAAAAATTCCGGCTCCCCAACTTGGAGGGGCTACTTCATTAAAAAGGATCTGCCCCATAAATATGGTCTGTTCCGAACAACTTAGTTTGTTCTTCCAGAAACTCTTTTCTGTATGGTTGCAAACAATGGGTCAAGCGGATCCAGAAAGTGGCTTCTGTATTTATCCTCGAAACCTCCCCAAGAGCTCATCCGGCTAATCTTAGCTTCCGGATAGATTCTTTTTAAGTTCCGACGGTACATGTCCGGCAAATGCAGGAAGTATGGGGCGCATATTAAATTGACGTTCACGGGCTACGATTTGTTTCTGCAATGCTTTGTGTATCCAGCCATTCTTTAGGCAGAGGCCCCTGCCAATAATCCAAGTTAGACATACGATGCCAAGGCAAGTGAGCAGGCCCTGTGAAATAGTTCCGTATTTCCTCATCCGTCAATCCTAATTTCGTCCATACGCGATACCAGACAGATTCTTGTCCGGTGATTGCCAAAGGCATATTGATTCCATTTAAAGCCATCCAGTCTATCAACCGTTCCCAATCCTTCCATGTCCACCATGGCATTGTATAACCGAAGGTACAGTAATTAAGAAAGAATCGGTTCTTGCAACGGGCAGTCGAAATTATTTTTTGCCGGTGGCATGGGTAATACTTCCGGCATCTCCACCGTATCGTTCACATACCAGGAAACAGAGGTAAGGCAGTAATGATTCAGATAATAGTTCAGCCCTACAGCCATCGAATTTGCGTTATTTCCCCGTATTCGTACTGTTCCTCCTTGCGCTTCTATTTCATACCAATCTTTATCAATCTTTTCTGATTGTTCAAAACTAAATTGGGAAGCATACTCGGAAATAAACGTTCCACCATCTGTTGCATCGCTTTTTCATCTTCTGTACTTTCTTTGCAGGAAGAACACAATACGATCAACATCAGTAGAAATAAACATTTAATCTTACACATACTATTTATATTTTCATTTATATATTTCTTTTAAAAAACGAATGTATCCGATGTTACCCACTAGACACATTCGCTTGTCAAAGGAGTAGTGTGATTACCGACCTAGTTGGTAATCGTCAGATGTAAGTCCCGCATCATCAAAATTCTTTTTTAGTAAGCGGCACATCCGGGTCCTATAATAACTGTGTTAAGTTTCTTCAGTTTCTTCAGAACTGTCAGGTCAACTTTCGGATTAATCGTTTTATCCACTGAGAAACCTTTACCCTTTATGATAGAAAGTGTTTCCAGATTAACAAAAGGTAAAATATCAACCAATGTTTGTATTTCTCCCTGAATCGTCAGTGATTTAAAGTTCTCTATATCCTGGCAAGCAGGCATACGGTCGGCAAATCCTATCAACCATGTATCCCACCAATCGAAATATTCAAAACGTAAATCGGTAGTGGACCAGTCTTCGCCGATTGTAGGACCATATATCAATGCCCATTCACCTGATAATGATTTTTTAAATTCCGAATCATTGTAGAAAGGAACATTTTCCGGACGAGTGTTTGAGGCAGGTACATATTTATCCGTCAAAGATTTAGTCTGTACTTCAATCGTTTGTTCCGGACCGGCAACTCCTTTCGCCAGAAGTTGTACTTTGATTGTACTCTTTTGATTATGAGGTAAATTGGCAACGTATGAATAATCCGTAGGTTTAAATTTATCCATCACCTCTTCACCATCCCGATCCGTATAAGAAAACCTTTATCTCGTCAACAACGGGAGGAAATGCCCACTGCAAAACAGCAGAAGTGGCACTACTTACTCCGACAGCGGCTTCAATCGGTAAGGAAGACAAATCAATATCTGTCGTATTAATCACAGTCTGTTGAATAATTCCAGTAATCTCCTGCTGATTCCGTACGTCCCAAAGCTTTAAATAATATGCTGTTAGGGTTTAAGAACAGAGTCTCCGTAAATTTCTCCCGACAATTCTGTCAAATTCTTCTTTATTCGCTTGTAAGTATGTGAACCGCTTTCGCTTTCATTCATAGCCGTACGTTGTCCGGGATATTGCTCTTTGCCATATACCAATCCTATTTCCTGATTCTGAGCGTTTGCCTCGTTTACCTGATAATCAAGTCCATTTTCTTAAAACTACGAATATCACCATAAATGGTATCCAACTCAAAGAACAGGTCCGTTCGCCCATACTTTATAGCGGGAAGGATATACTTTGGTATTGCGATATGTTCCTTCAGGAAGTGTGTTATACTCAAGGGAACCGCTACATTTCCATACTCCAGATCAAGTAACTTTAATTTAGCTCCATAATATTCGGTAGCCACCTTTTCACCGGTCAGCCTGTCAATAAAAGCGCCTTCGTAGCCACCGGTCAAGTCATCCACACGTTCGTCAAGTTCACACCCTGACAGATTCAGTGTTAACACTGCTAAAAGTAACAGTTTGATATTTATATATAATCTAGCTCTATTCATATTCTTTTCTTTTAGGGTTATCAATTCCAACCGTCATTCTGCACGATACCCGGGCTTTTGCTTAAAGGAAGCGGACAATAATAGTCTCTTTCCTCGAACCATTTCACTCTCGTAGCCAAATCCGGTGCTTCTACTTTCTCCAACGTATAATAAACGGAGGCAGGAGAAGTTGTTTCATCGATATGAAGAATGGGATAGAGAGCCTTCAACGTTTTATTGTGCATCTTTTCTTCCCCAATGCGCCAACGCTTCAAGTCCCAATAACGGAATCCTTCATACATCAAGTCTATCCGGCGTTCATGCCGTACAACCTCAAGTCCATCGTTTTGGCAGGCAATCCTCCATGTATACTACGCAATAGGTCAAAAGCGACTTGGGCAACCGCTAAATAGTCATTCACTCCATAGGTTGAAAGCTCAACGGCAGCTTCAGCCAAATTTAAAATAACCTCGCCATACCGAATAACGACAGCATCCTGATCGTTTTCTTGTATAAGATAATCATCCAACCTCTTCACTCCATACAGTGTTTTTTTTCAGAAAAAAAATCCCCAGTTAGTAGTTCCTGCGGCGGAAAGGTTCAAAGAAGATACCATCTGCTCCACTTTTCATGTATTTTTTTCGTGACCGGGCACTTTCCCCGCTCCCATCCAATCTTCAGATTTTTCATAAGAATATTCTTCAGTAGTTCCATCTGTCCTTTTTTACGAGTGTTTTCCGGTAAATAGAGAAACGTTCTCCCAAGAACTCTCCTCCCGGATAAATAACAGTGGCATCAGACGTTTATCACGATTTGCAAAAAAAAAATCTTCGGGATTATTCTTTGAAGCGGCATAATCCAATGGCTGAAATCTTACCGTCTAATGTTTCAAATTGTTC